>OIZA01000010.1_pt1 | contig 146630 bp, 147 predicted proteins | sample 1588381 | NCBI WGS metagenome assembly OIZA01 (sample SAMN03283277) | human gut metagenome | biome: human-associated habitat; material: feces | host: Homo sapiens | place: Peru | collected 2012 | reverse complement strand
GTGTCACCCGCGGACTGTGTATTTTTGTTACTAAGCACCCTTGTCATTGCGAGCGCAGCGTGGCAATCCAGTGGGTAATGCCGCGCCATCGGCGCACTTCATTGCTCTCTGCACTCTGCTCTTTGCTCTCTTTATCTTATTATCTATTCCAAAAAAAACGCCCCGATGGGGCGGTTTTTATTCGTGTTTTGCAACGCGTTGTCTAAATTCATTGCTGGGGCGGAACGATGCCACGCGACGTGCGGAAATAACCGCGGCTTCGCCTGTTTTGGGGTTGCGACCCATACGCTGGGCCTTGGTCAGAATCTTGAAACTGCCGAATCCGGCGAACTTTACCTCTTCGCCATTTACCAATGAATCACGGATTTCGTCAAAGACGATGTCCACCAATTTGTACGCATCTGCTGTGGTCAATCCAAACTTTTCGCGCAGGCGTGCTGCAAAATCACTTCGTGTTATTGTTGCCATTTTTAATACCCTTCCCTTGGTTTATGTCGGGGGTATTATACAAGCGGCGATTACAACTTGCAATATTAAAATCCAAGGAATAAAATAAATCCCGTGTTCCCATAGTTCAACAGGATAGAACAAATTCCTCCTAAGAATTAAATTCAGGTTCGAGTCCTGATGGGAACGCCATGTCAGTAATTTTCTGGGTAATCTATTGCAAACGCATAAAAAAGTTATAAATTGATTCCCAAAAAGGGAAAATAATAAATGAAAAACAAAGCCGTCAAGATTGGAATTATTGCATCGCTGGCACCGCACTTGTTTTGCTGTGTGTTGCCGATTGTGTTATCGGTGGTGTCGCTGTTTGCGCCAGAATTTGCGCATACGTCAATATTGCCCGCGTGGATAGAGCCATGGCTGTTTGTATTTTCGGCATTGATGCTGGGGCTGTCGTGGGTTCTGGTGGTGCGCGATTGTCATTGTGATTGCGACCATTGCCATGACGAGGCCGGCGCATCGCATCACCGCCAGAAAGTCATTCTGGGCGTAATCACGGTACTGTTTATAGTCAGTGTGATATTACACTTGGTTGCCCATAGTTAAAAAGTCCGCCACCGGCGGATTTTTTTAACGGCATGTGGTTGTGATATAAATTTAACTTGCAAACATAATTTTGAATCTGTACGATAAGCAGTGAATCTTATGGGAATAAGGTTCGGGATCTTCAAAAATCCTATATGTGTCGCAGTGCAAAAAAATGTTGCACCGTATCCGCACAATATGCGGTGCGTTTGCGCCATTTATTGTGGTTTGACCCCGTCAATTTGGTCGGGGGGCCACCGGCGTATACCACAGGGGCAACCCAAAGGCCGACGGGGTCATTTCGACATGATGATTTTTGAACCTCCCGACCACCAATGATTTTGGTGGTTTTCTTTTTCCCTTAATTTTCAGCCACGAACATGGGTGGATGCGGATTCTCGCAAGAAATCCGGAACTGCGGAAAACAAAAATCTGTCGGTTGTTTGAACTCCACCCACACAAGGAAAAAGAGACCCGCATGCCCAAAACACGAGTTTTATTCTGTATACCAAACATGGTAATTGGCGGTGTTGAATTTGTTTTTGTTCGCACGTTGACCGAGCTGTTAAAAGACAACGATTTGGAAATTTCTGTAATATTCTCGTCGCCCTTGACTGAACCTGTGTTTGTTGATTGGTTCAATAATCACCCACAGATACAAACCTATATTGCGTTCCCGTTATGTCAATGGTTTGAATCATTCAAAGATAAATGTCGTTGTTTCCCGTTAAAACAAATCAGAAAACTAATTTTCAGTATTTATAAAAATTTCAAAAGAATTCAACTGGCTCACAGTGATTTTATAAAAAAACAGGATGTAATAATTGATTATGCCAGTTTCGGCTTTATCAAGGAAATTCGCCACATACATAAACCAAAAATAACATGGGTGCATTGTTCTATAAACTATTTCAACAATAATAAATTTTATGACAAAACTAAATATTACGATAAAATTGTCGTGTTGAGCGAATCAATAAAACAGGATTTGTCCCAACAATACCCAGATATGGCCGATAAATTGGTGCATATATATAATCCCATCAATTTGAGTGAAATTATGACTAAAAGTGCGCATGCGGCTGTACCATCTGGTTGTTATTTTGCGTGCGTGTCTCGTTTGGATTATGACAAAGATATCGAAACATTATTGTATGCGTTCGAAAAATTTTGGTTATCTGAAAATAAACCCAATGTCAAATTGTATATTATTGGCGGTGGCCCAAAAGAAAATGAATTCAAGGCGTGTGCCGCAACATTAAAATCTGGGAAACACATCGTGTTTACTGGCAAACAGTCCAATCCTTTTGGTTATATGCGTGGCGCGATGGCGCATATTTTATCCAGTTATAACGAAGGGTTGCCAACGGTATTGATTGAAACTGCGGCGGTTGGAACATTGAACATATCGTCAAATTGCAAATCTGGCCCGGCCGAAATATTGATGCACGGGCGCGCGGGGGTGCTGTTTGAACCAGGCAATGCAGACGAATTGGCATGTATAATGTCGGATGTTTATGCGGGGCGGATTGATGCAGATAAATTGATTCGCAATGGTACAACCGGCTTGTCGCGCTTTACCCCAGATTCCATAATTCCACAAATAACAAAATTAATAAGGGATGTGAAATGATTCCGAAAATTATCCATTTTGTTTGGGTTGGTGGTGCGCCAAAACCGGATTTGGTTTTGCAATGTATCAACACATGGCGCCGGTTCTGCCCAGATTACACGATAATGGAATGGGGTAATGATTGTTTGGGTGAAATTGATAACCAATATGTACGTGAAGCATTCCATGAAAAAAAATGGGCATTCGTTTCAGACTATATCCGCCTGTGGGCGTTGAAGAAATATGGTGGTTTTTATTTCGATTCAGACTTGGAAATAACCCAAGACATAGATGAATTTCGAAAGCATAAATTTGTCACAGGATATGAATCAATTGCTGGAATAGTTTGGCCGTTTACCGCCTTTATGGGGGCAGAACCTGGGGCTGTTATTGTGTCTGAATTGTTGGCGCAATATGATGATTTACACTTTGTTAATCCAGATGGATCGTATAATCAACAAACGAACACCGTCCGAGTATCAAATTATTTTGGTGACAAATACGGGGTATTGCCACCATATGATGGCGCGAAAATTACAAAACTAGGACATGATGGTGTTATTTATCCATCTTGGTTTTTTTGTACGCCGGTTGCCGGAAAACCTAATTATTCAATACATTTATTTAATGGTTCTTGGCTGGATGGATGGAACAGAAAAACGAAATTAAAAATCGGTCGTTTGAATATTGTCCGTTTTCGTCGTGTTCATCATACAAAAACAATACCGTTACAACCTGGTGAACGGATTGTATTGAAATTATATGTTTCGTTCAAAAAATTTTATGCAATTGTGTGGGGTAAAAAATGAAAAATGTCATTGTAATTTTGGGCACGCGGCCCGAGGCAATAAAGTTAGCACCGGTTATTTTGGAATTGCGTAAAAAACCAGAATATCGTGTGTTTGTTTGCAATACCGAACAACAGAAAGAATTATCAAATCAAACATTGGGGTTCTTTGGTATTACGGCGGATTTTAATCTGGATGTTATGCGCCCAAACCAGACACTGGCAGGCGTCCAATCGCGTATATTGAATGCATTGTCGGACGTGTATCAAAATAATCATTTTGATGCGACTATTGTCCAGGGTGATACAATGACTGTTTTCTGTGGGGCGTTGGTATCATTTTATAACCGTATCCCGGTTTTTCATGTAGAGGCCGGGTTGCGTTCGTATGATTTGTTTGAACCGTTCCCCGAAGAGGCATTGCGCCAAATGACATCGCGTATAACTGATTTACATTTTGCACCAACGCAATTGGCCTATGATTCATTGATTAAAGAAAATATTTCTGCGAACAAGATTACATTGACAGGAAATACCGTCATTGATGCATTGTCGTGTTTGTCAAATGATACATTGGCAATGGCGCAACAGGCATTGATGGCACGTGGCGTGCGCTTGGATGATAAATTGGTGTTGGTGACGGCACACAGACGCGAAAATCATGGCGAACGTTTGGACAGAATATTGGACGCAATTTCAATATTGGCCGCAGAGTATCCAGACCATCAGTTCGTTTTACCAGTTCATCCGAACCCAAATGTTCACGACAAGGTTTATGCACGTCTGGGTAATATTACAAATGTAATATTGACCGAGCCATTGGATTATCCCGAATTGGTATCAATTATGAAAGACGCAAAATTGGTTTTGACCGATTCTGGCGGTATACAGGAAGAAGCACCGACATTTGGTGCACCTGTATTGGTAATGCGTTATGAAACCGAACGAACCGAGGGTGTGACCGCAGGATTTGCAAAATTAGTTGGTGCGGATGTTGATTTGATTTTGTCATCGGCACGCGCAATTCTGGCACGCCCAAAATCAGAAACTCGTCTGGATGGCACCAAGAATCCATACGGCGATGGTCATGCCGCCCAAAAAATAACACACGCAATGTCGGAGTTTTGGAAATGACAATAATTTTATTAAAGTTATTTTTGCACATAACGCCTGTGAAATCGTTACGACGCTATATAAGGTCTAAAATTGCGGTTTCAGATTTTACGAAACGACAGCAAAGATTGGCGAGAAAATATGCAAAGGCACCAAAATTTTATGGAGACACAGAACAAAACAGTGTGTTATTGGTAGAACCAAATCCATATCATGGTGAAATTATACCTGGGTATGTTAGATATTTTCAAGAACTGGGTTATACCGTAGATGTTATGTGTCGATATGAAAATCTTGAAGAAAATCCGTTTGCAATTTATCCAAATCCACCGCGTATATTTGCTGGGACTGCAGATATGTTGCGTGATTGGTTATTAAAATTAAAAGGTACAGAGTATAAATATATATTTTTGACATCGTCTGCGTTTTGGAATTTGCCAGAATTCTATGGCGCATATTTAGATTTTCTGGGACGTGAACCTTATGCCGAACATGGAATTATTATGGTTGAGCATAATGCGGTGCCATGCCTATTGGAATATAATGAATATAAATATTTGAAAGAAAACAGATTGTTTGCCTTAACGGAAAACAATGGTATCCCGCGTGTAAATCCACATTATTTTGGGCCAGTATCTGTACATAAATTAAACAAGCGAAAAATATTTGTTGCGGTCGGCATCCGAGGCGGTTTATCTAGACAGACAATAATAAATACAGTTATGCAATTACGTGCCCACGGGCATACGGATTTTATCATAGAAATTATAGGCAAAGGCAATTTCAAAGTACCAAATCAGATTAGAACCAATGTGCAATTTTTAGGCCGCTTGAATTATCAAGATATGTATGACCATGTTGCAGGCGCAGATTTTATTTTGGGGCTATTAGATCCAGGTAATCCGATATATGATCGTTTCAAGAACAAAACATCAACATCAGGAAGTTTGCAATTGTCATTGGGGTTTGGCACTCCTATGATAATCGCATCAGAATTTGCAAAACCTGTTGGATTGAATTCGACAAATGCAATAGTTTATACGAACAATGAACTGACTGGCGCGATAGAGACAGCGTTGGTAATACGAGACCATGAGTATAAACAAATGCAATCTGAATTAGCAAAATTAGAGAAGTGTGTACACGATGAATCTTTGAAAAATTTGAAACAGGCATTAATCAGATGAAAACACAGACAAAATTATTTTTAATAAAGTTTATTCCGATTAAACATATACGGCATAAATTGCGAAAGAAACTCGTCCCCGTTGTATTAAATTATACTATGGGAGAACATTCGTATAGTGGTGCGGATTTTATTGCACCTGGTACAATAATTGGAAAATATTGTTCTATTGCCACTGGGGTCAAGATTGGGGCAGATTTTCACCCAACCGATTATATAACAACATCGCCATGCCTAATGTGTGAACACTATGCTAATGGCGATATCCAAAGATTCCCCAAGGTAGAGATTGGTAATGATGTGTGGATTGGGTATAATGTTCTGGTTTTGAAATCTTGTAAAATAGGAACAGGTGCAATAATTGGCGCGGGTGCAGTTATAACACATGATGTGCCGCCTTATGCCGTTGTTGTTGGCGCACCGGGGCGGGTTATACGTTATCGTTATCCAAAAGCGACAATAAAAAGAATGCTAGAGAGCAAATGGTGGGATTTGCCGTATAACCTATTGAAAACAGTAGATTTTTCTACCCCCCCCGGTGATTTTTTGCAAAGTATAGAAAGATTACGTGGTCAGATAAAAAGGAATGTGTCATGAAAATTGCAATAGAAGCAAATGTTTTATGTATGGCGCCAACAGGCGTGGCAAAAAGTTTAATATATTTGATAAATAATGTTCATAAAATATGTCCATCGTTGGAATTTATTTTATTTTCAAATAAACCTGTGTCTTATAGTTTTGATTTTCCAACAACAAACATTGTTTATAAAAACTCAAAACTGGGGCGCATGTTGTTAAAATACAAATTGCGTAATTGTGATTGGGTTCATTACCACTGGAACGGTGGCATTGTTTCAAGTATAAAAAAACACAAAAATATAGTGATGATTCACGATGTTTTGCCATTGGATATTCCTGATTTTTTCCCATCGCAACATGCATTGAAAAAATATAAAGAAAAATTGCAAAAAGATATAAATGAAGCCGATATATTATTAACACCATCAGTATATTCAAAAAATAAAATATGTGATAATTTTCTAATAAATTGCGGGATTTTTGTTTTGAAACATGGACTTACTGCTATGCCAATTTTACAAAACAAAGATAAATCCGATTATTATATTTATGCTGGCGGTTATCACCCCCGCAAGGGTTTGATTCCTTTGTTAGAAGAGTTTGTATATAAGTGCCCACATCGTAAATTGCATTTCGTTGGTGAAATACAGTATTTTTCGTCCGATTTCAAGCGACTTGTCAATATTGCGGAAAAGCAAAATATTCTTGTTCAGCATGGATATGTTGACGAAAAAACATTAGCAAATTTAATATCAAATGCGCGTGCGCTTATTTATCCTTCAAAATATGAAGGGTTTGGATTGCCCCCGTTAGAAGCAATGCAACTGGGCACACCAGTGTTTACGACCAAGTATACATCTATACCAGAGGTCTGTGGTGATGCTGCAATATATTTTGAACCAGATTGTCCGGGTGATTTGACCAGATGTTTGGACGCGTTTGAATCATCAAATTCATCTGATATGATTGAGCGAGGATATGCTGTTGTCAAGAATTTTGACTGGGTAAAAACTGCAAACGACTATCTGGATATACTAAAAAATTATAAATAATATATGGGGGTTACCCCATATATTATTGTTCGCAAAAACCATACGCGCACCATTCGCCAAGAACGGTTCCGCTGTTATTTATCACAAAGCCAGTACAGGTTTTGTTTGTATAACTGAATGAGTTATATTGTGAATTATTGCCTGATGTTGTACTGAATGACAACATGACCATATACGCATTGTTTTGCATTTTTACAGGCAGTATGATTTGCGTGTTCCTTTGGTTATAATTGCCCCCTTGTTCCACCCAGCCGCTTTTATATTTACGATACCATGTGTAATTATTTTCGGCGGTGGGCGTTTGCCATGCGATGACATAATCTGCGCCGTTCAGCGCGCTTTGTCGCGCCAGCATTGTGCCGCCGGCGGTCACGCCATCGTGCACGCGCAGGGTCTTGTTGGTCAGGTCAACGGTTATTTCGCCCTCGGCCCCGGTAAAGTTTTTATGTTCGTCGGCGGTTCCCCGACGAAACTGAATTTGTCTGGACATTTTTATTCCTTTGTTGATTGTTCGTCGGTCGGTTGTTTGAATAAAAAAAGACCGACGCGGTCTGCATCGGCAAGTGCGCATATTATACCACAAATCTCATACAAAATCAATCTGATAATAAATCCTATGCGGTCTTCTGGACGGTGGGGTAAAAATTTGATATAATCAGACCGACAAAAAAACAGAGAGAGGAATCACATGAAAATTGCAATTATTGGTATTGGTACGGTTGGTTCGGCGGTTGCCACCGCGGTAAAGAATACTGGGTTCGTACACGAAATAGTTTTGTTCGACCGTGACGCAATTCGCGCACGCGCCGCCGCCGAAGATTTAGGCCACGCCGCCAGTTTTGGGTTTGACGTTAAAATTTCCGCGGTCAGCAACTATCGCGGCATTCGTGGGTCTGACATCGTGATTATTTCTGCGGGCGCAAACCAGAAACCCGGTGAAACGCGCACAGATTTGTTGAATAAAAACGTTGCGGTAATTTCTGACATTGTGCCGCGTGTTATGGCAAATGTTGACCCAAAGCGCGTTCGTATTATCGTTGTGACAAATCCGTTGGATGTGATGGTTATGTTGGCCCAGAAATTGTCCAAGTTGCCGGCGTCCCGCGTAATTGGTACGGGTACTATGTTGGATTCCGCACGCCTGCGCACAATTTTGTCACGTCAACTGTCGGTGTCGACCCAGTCCATCAATGCATACGTATTGGGCGAACACGGCGATTCCAGTATGATAAATTGGACGTCTGCCACGATTGGTGCGGTTGCACTGGACGATTTCTGTCGCCAGATGAAAACGCCATTGCCCGCGACAACGCGTGCAACGATTGAACATCGCGTGCGTAATGCGGCATATGAAATCATTCAGGGTCGCGGTGCAACATGGGACGGTATCGGTGCGGCGGCGGCGGATTTGCTGCGTTGCATCATCAATAACGAACATCGTATTTTGACCGTCAGTTGTGTAAATGGCGTGGGTGCAAATATGGTCGCAATGTCTTTGCCGCGCGTGGTCGGGGCCGACGGCGCGTCCGCCCCAATTATGCCGAAAATGTCGGCGTCGGAATCTGCGGCGTTGCGCAAGTGCGCAAAAATCATTCGCAAGAATTACGATTCGATTGGCAAATAATCACACGCGGACACGTAACCGCGGCGTTTATGGATTCAATCATATTTAATATCATTACCCCCATTGGTATAATTTGCATACAGATGGGGGATTTTTACATGCCAGATAAAATTATATATACGCTGTATTCAAATGGTCTGGGGTTCAGTGCCGACGTGTCAGGACGGCATATCGGTGAAATTACATTCTTTCGCGTTGGCATTGATAAATTTGTTATCGACCATACCGCGGTTGTGCCCGAATATCGCAATGCACAGGTTGGTCGAAATCTGGTACGTCAGGTATGCAATCTGGCGCGACAACAACATCGCAAGATTATACCCTTGTGCCCCTTTGCCCGCGCGATGTTCGGCCGATACGCGGAATTTGATGACGTGCGTTTAATGAATCACAGCCAGTTGTAAGTCAGATATTTTGAAAAAATGTCTTGCGCCACTTGCGCGGTCTTTCTATAATCACGGCAGGAAAAGGAGAAAAAATGAAAAAATTATCTATTTTGTCGGCTGTATTGTGTATGGCTGTGTTTGGTGCGGCGTCTGCTGCGGATATTGCTATTTATCATTCGCCAACATGTCCACACTGTCATCACGCCCGTGATTTTATCGAGGGCCAGTTGGTCTATGAATATCCAACACTGTCGGTCAGTGAAATCAACGTTATGGTTCCTGAAAATGTTGAAAAATTCCAAGACGCATTGGCAAAATGTGAATATGATTCTGGTGGCGTACCTGTAATCGTTATCGGCGACAAATGCTTCCAAGGATATGCAGATTTCATGCAACAGGATTTGCGTAACGCTGTCGAAGCAGATATGAGCGATGCTGACAAGGCAACCGCCGCTGAAAACCGCAAGGCATATGAACAAGACGCCGAAGGGTTCAAGGCCGCACATGCTGATCGTGCAAATGCGGTTTCTGAATACAGTGCGACCGCGGCATCTGATGAAACCGCGCAAAAAAAAAATGATGTAAAGCACGGCACAACTGCATACTTCTATGGTTTGCTGATTGTACTGGTTGCTGCATTGGGATTTGTTCTGGTTCGCAAGAAAAAATAATCGCGTCACGCATGTAACAGAATCGCTGGGGATACCGTATGTTTGATTTAACAACGCTTGACTATATCTATGTGGGTGTTTTATTGGCATCTACTGTTTGGGCAACAATCCGTGGTGGGGTTTACGAAACAATCGCAACCCTGTCATGGGTTGCGGCGGCGGTGTCTGCGCGATTTGCGTCCCCATTATTGGATTCGTTGTTGCAACGTTGGTTTGACCTGACGGATTCAACGGTCGGAACATTGGTTGCATCGTACTTTATCGTGTTCTTTGCAATTTTGCTGTTGGTTGGTTTCTTTAACCAGAAATTACGCGACAAAATTCAGGCCAGCATGATAAAGGTTACCGACCACACATTGGGCGTAATATTTGGTATTGTGCGCGGTATATTCGTTATGGGTGTCGTGTATTGGATTATGCTGTGGTATTATTCCGATGCACCACAAATGCCCCAGTGGATTGCCGATGCGCGCACGCGTCCGGTTATGCAGTTGACGGCGGTAAAATTGGACGAATGGTTCGTGCCTGGGGCTGAGAACAAGTTGCTGGCGCGCGATATGGCGGGTTCTCGTGAATCGATTGAAATCTATAATAATTTGATAAATCCGGCGGTGTCTGATTCAAAACAGAAAGCAAGCGACGGCACAAAAACAGAAAATGCCGCGGCCCCTGAAACAGGGTATAAATCGTCTGAACGCACCGCATTGGAAAATCAGTTATTACAGATTGAAACCGCCGCCCGTGCCGAAGAGGCGCGCGATGCCGCCAACCCTGATATTGATGCAGAATAGGGCGCATATCAGAAATTATTCACCGCACATTCGTGCGGTGTTTTTTTTATGAAATCGTTCCCGATGACATGATGCGCCACATATGCAAAAATAGTGGTACATAAACCAATGGGGGCGCAGAATGTTTTTCAGATTAAAAATTTGCACAACTGTATTTTTCTTGTATGAAATTATCGCGGTGATATTGCTGCATTTGCCCAATACGTGCGCGACATTGTTTGGCCTGCCGTTTTGTTCAGACGCAGTGTATAAATATTTTATTGTTTGTGCGGCTGTGCCAATGATTGCATTTTTAATTGCAATGTGGATTCGTGAAATTGTGGTGGTGCGCCGCCGGCGTCATTCGGTATTGCGTCGGGCGCGTGGCGCGGTGCGCGCAATCGCCGAAAATGTCCGTGACCATGTTGCGGGCCACATCAGCCAACCAGATATGGAAAAAATGATTGCGGCAGCATTGATGATGGGCGTTAAACGCTATGCGCGCCGTCATGGAAATATTCGTCGCTGGTTGGACGAAATCAATAACCCAAATTATTATGCCGATGCGTCCGACTTTGACGATACGGAATACGATGACGACGAATACGACGATGATGATCGCAACGCCCCACGTCGCAATTATCGCCCGCGTCATGACCGATAATAACGATTTCCTTGGTATCCGGTATGCCCCCACGCGGGGCATATTTTGTTGTGGAAAAAAATATTTGTCAATATATAATAGGTGTGACAAAAGGAAATTAAATTGGCACAGCAGTGTATTTTTTGTGGTAAAAAGCCGGAAAATAAAAACAAGGAACACGTTATTCCCCAGTGGCTCAGTAAACTGGTGGGCAGTTATGATCACGTCTGTAATTTTGGTGCGTTGACCGAAAAGCAGATTACGTTTGGCAAACTGACATTTCCGGCGTGCACCGCGTGCAATACCAAATTTGGGGAATTGGAGGCCGCCGCCAAAATCGTCTTGGAAAAAGTAATGGCGGGCAACGCCATCACCGCAACCGAAATCAACACATTATTGGATTGGTTTGACAAGGTTCGTGTTGGCCTGTGGTTGGGGCAACTGATGCTGGTGGACGAAAAGCGTGACATTGAACCCCAGTTTCATATTGCCGACCGCATTGGCACAAAAGATCGTATGTTGATTGTTGAACGCCTGCACCAGCCAGAGGCCAGAATCGGATTTGCGGGTACAAACACAGAAACATTTATGACATGCCCCAGTGCGTTTCAACTGTGTATTGGCGATTACCTGTTCACAAATGCATCTGAAATGGGATTGGTGGCAAACCGTTTGGGATACCCACAAATATCAAAAATCAGAAAGGACGCGGAAACAACCTGTGACATTACCCCCGGACGCAACAAAACCAAACACCCTGTGGTGGCATCGTTACAGGCATCACCATATCGCACATTGATTTATCAGCCAATGTTCAAATGCTTTGCGCCCACAACGCGCACGGAATATTACAATGTGCCATATGTCCTGTCACATTCATTGGATATGGAAAACGGCGTGGGCGGTGTGTTTTACCAGCGTGGCGATAACACGGTCAGATATCTGGGCGCAAACGACAAAATAAATATCGTACCGCGCAAGTCACCCGAAAACGTATCGCTGTATCAAATGACGGCCAAGGTGTACGATTTACAACACACGGTTTTGAATCTGTTCGATTACGCCGGCCGCACAGAATATTTCAAATCAGTGGCTGATTCATTAAAGAATGAAACAGAACGTTACAAACGCCTGATGCACGAACTGGACAAACATCAACGTTAAAAACACAAACAAAAAACCGCGGGTGACCGCGGTAATTCTGGTGCCAGTTGTCGGACTTGAACCAACGACCCTCTGATTACAAATCAGATGCTCTACCAGCTGAGCTAAACTGGCAACGGGCTTTACTATACATGGTTAAAAAAATAATTTCAAGTGTAAAAATCATAAATCGCTTGATTTTATGCAATAACCGTAAAAAATATACAGCAAAGGGCACGGATTATGATTAAATTACCAGAATTACTTGCACCGGCGGGCACGCTGGACGCATTCAAAACCGCAATTTTATATGGCGCAGACGCAATTTATGCTGGTCTGCCGGGTTTTTCAATGCGTGCGCGTGCAAAAATTACAGTTGACGAGGTAAAGCAGGGCATAGATCTGGCCCATGCTGCGGGCAAACGGGTTTATTTGGCTTTTAATCTGTTTGCACACGAACGCGAATATGCGAATATGCCCCGTGTCAGTGCGGTGATAGATTACCTGCGCCCTGATGCGCTGATTGTCGCCGACCCTGGGGTTATGATGTGGGTGCGCGAACATCATCCTGATATTCCAATTCATGTGTCGACACAGGCGAATATTTGTTCATCGGCGTCGGTAAAGTTCTGGCAAAAAGCGGGCGCAAAATTGTGCGTTTTGGCGCGCGAAGTCCCATTTAACGAATTTTGTGAAATCCGCGCTGCGTGCCCCGATGTTGGTCTGGAAATATTTGTTCATGGCGCAATGTGTATGAGTTATTCGGGCCGTTGCCTGTTATCAAACTTTATCACGGGGCGTCCATCAAACCGCGGGGCGTGCGCGCAACTGTGCCGATGGAAATACGATGTTATTTTGCGCGAGGCCCAGTCCGGCGTTGAAATGCCGATAGAGGAAGATTCCCGTGGCGCATACATCATGAACTCGCGCGATTTGTGCCTGATGCCACGCTTGGCAGAAATTATTGCCGCGCACCCTGATTCATTAAAGATAGAGGGGCGCAATCGCAGCGAATACTATGTCGCCATGGTGACGAATGCATATCGCTGTGCGCTGGACGCGTATGCGGCGGGGCCTGATAATTTTGACCCCGCGCCATTTATGGATTTGCTGAACAAGTTGGAAACGCGCGGATACACCACGGCGTTCTTTGACGGGAACTTGGGGGCAGACGCGCATGATTACGAAACAACGCGTTCAACGTCTGATTGGCATGCGGTGGGCGTGGTAACCGCGGTGGACACGGACAAAATTACACTGGAATTACGCAATGAATTGCGCGCCGATACCGACATTACATTCGTGTTGCCTGGGGTAATCGGTGGCGCAACGGTGCACCTGAATCAAATTATAAATGCAAAAAATGGCGATGCGTTGCCAAAAATGTCGGCGGGCCAGCATAACAGTATTACAATACCGCGCGCGTGGATTTCGGCGGAAAACTGGGAAAAATTTGCGCCGTGCGTTGTCGCATACCAGCATAAATAAATTTTGCAAGAAAAAGATTTCTTTGACTTTATTCCCAAAATAGGTATACCATGATAAACGGTCGTGTCACAAAAACGCACTGTTGCCAATAATGGGCGGTGTGGATATGACCTCCGGTCTTGCCAATAATGGGGGCCGCAGAATTTCATCACAACGAAGGAGTTATTTGATGAAAAAAACAATTACGTTGGCGACAGCAGTGGCTGCGCTGACTGCGCCTGCGATGGCTGCAAACATTCCTGGGCCGTATTCTACGGTTCATAACATGGAAAATCCGTTATATTTGCCAGAACAGAATATGTTCTATTCCAAATTATCCAACGGTATTATGTTAAAGGTCGCCGATAATTCATGGGCGCACCGCGAAAAAAATCACAGCGGCGGATTTGAATTTCCAATCGTCCGCGTCCAAGAAGAAATGGGCTATGGTATTACAGATCGTTGGGCGGCACACTTTATGTTGCAATACACCCACGATAACGACATTGGTCGTACCGGTCTGTCCGGCGGCCGTTTGGGTACAACATATCGTATCTTGAACCTGTACAAGGGTTTTGTGTGGGACGTGTACGGCGATATCCACTTGGGTGGTGTCGGTGAAATGCGCGGCACATACAATGTAAAGGGTGACTTGAATAACCCGAGCACTGTGTACGGCGTGTTTGATTATGATAACTATTCCGACGGTATGTGGGGATTCCACGCGGGAACAAAATTTGGTCACGTATGGGACAAATTTACCGCACAGGCATTTGTTGAAATCCTGCAAACATTCGCAGATGACAACAATATGATACGTGTTGTCGGTGCAAACAAGGGAAACAGATTGGCATTGGCCGCCATTGATGCACCAACCCAGATTTCCGCAAAATTAAAAGGAAATACTGATTTGAGTACCGGTGTCCAAGGGTTCTATGAATTTTCAAACCGTTGGAGCATGGGCGGCTGGTTCAAATTCAATCGTCATTCTGATCATGGCGTTGATAAAATCACAACCGAAATGCCAAATGCGCGCACCAAGGGATTGGCGGCTGCGCTGGAAAAACAGTTGGCTGATATGGAAGACGGTTGGGACGAATACGTTATCGGCGCGTCATTTTCAAACCAGTTGACTGATAACACCCAGATTACGCTTTATGGCGAATATACGCTGGACGACTCGCATCGTAAATCCCAAAACGGGACAGATGTCAAGGCCGAAATGGGCGTTCGCCTGAACTTTACGTTCTAAACATAAAACAACAAAACATATTGGACTAAATCCCGCGTAATGCGGGATTTTTGTTTTGTACTCTTAGGGATTTTTATGATATAATGTACGCAAAAGGAAATGGATTTTACATGAAAAAATCTGCTGTTTTTGCCGTTTTAACGGGTGTTTTGGCGGGCGTATCATTTGACGCGCGTGCCGCGTATCCTGTGTATCAGGCGGCGTATCCAACAACATATCAGGCAACCACCGCCCAGGGTCAGGTTATCGCATTGCCAAATCAAACGTCGGTCACGACCAGTACCAGTTTGCCGGCCAATACCCGTGTCACGGGCGCATTACCACGTGTCGGGTCGTCTGCAACAAATGCAGGACGCCAGTATTACCAGCCAGCGGACTATGACCGTTTGGCGGACAGTGGTCTGTACATCGGTGTTTCCGCGGGGTATTCTGCATCAATCACGGGCAGCATGTCCGCCGACTATGCCGGCGAAGATAAATCGTATGTCGTCCCCGGCGCATTCAAAGATGCAAACTTTTCGTCTGATACCGTGATTCCATTACAGGTATCGGTTGGCGCGGCAATCAATAACGATGTGCGTATTGATTTCTCGTTCTTGCGTTATTCGGGCCTCAGTTACCCAGACACGGTTGAATCCGCCGATGGTAATGGTGGCTATATCACGGGCAAGGTCAGTGGTGGCGCAATCACCGCAAACACGACGATGTTGAACGTGTATTATAATATCGATTCTTATACTGGCTATCTGGCGGGGGGCGCGTTGCGTCCGTACATCGGGGCTGGTGTTGGTATTTCGTTGAACACAATCGCCGACTATGTCGTGTACGATGGCACGTTTTATGACGTGATGGATCCATCGGCGGCGGGTGCGGGTGACCTGACGGGTATCTCGGACGTATATGCATATCACAACGGCGGCACAACAGAACAGTTGGCCTTTTCGGTCGAGGGTGGTTTAACCACCGAACTGGACGGCGGCATTAAATTGGATTTCTTTGTTCGCTATGCCAATTTAGGCAAGGTTAAAACATCGGGCAGTATCGTTGTTTCCCAAACCGAATGGTTGGGCGACGATGCGGGCGGTGAATACCAAGCACCATACGACAGCGTGTTCCACTATACCAACTGGTACGAAAGTGGCCGTCTGGGCATGGTTGATTTGGGTGTCCGCGCGCGTTTGCAGTTTTAGAGCATAGAGCATAGATAATAGAGCATAGATATGACGGCAAATAGCGTAACGGTACAAAAGAGTAAGGATTTCGCTGTTCGTATCTATAAGTTGTGTAAATATTTAACAGGAGAGAAAAACGAAATAATTTTATCTCGTCAGTTGTTGCGGTCGGGAACAAGCATCGGCGCAAATCTATCAGAGGCCAAATGCGCAATATCGGCAGATGATTTTTTAGCCAAAGTTTATATTGCGTACAAGGAGTGTTCAGAAACGTTGTATTGGTTAGATTTGTTAAAGAATGTTGGTTTAATTCCAACAGAATGGTATGAGAGTATAAATTCTGACTGTGAAGAGATAATGAAATTATTGACGGCCACCATCAAGACAAAAAAGCAGGTAAAGAAAAAATGAAATATAACTATTATCTATTATCTATTATCTATGCTCTATTATCTGGCGGCCACGCCGCCGCCGCAGTGCGTGTTGGCAACGCATCGCGCAGTTATGCAGCCGGCTATCAACAGGTAAATGCCCAACGTGAACAGATTGCAGCGGCCGCAGCGGCCGCCGCCACACCAACTGCCACGACCCAGTCGGCGGACGCGGAAACAAACCTGCCGGTGCGGGTGGCAAATCGTGAATTGGCACAAAAGTTATCACGTGGCGAAACGGATTCGCGTGTCAGTATTGCAACACTGGATTCTTGCGCAATGGTATATCCAAATGGCGAATTTGCATGGGATTCGCCGACGGTTGGCAATGGTGCGGGTGGCGCATCAACGTGTGTCGCGGTTGTCGAATTGCGTGGCTATCAAATGGGACTGGACGGTTCTGATGCCGTTTTGGCGCGCGCAAATTTGGCGGCTGGCGATGCGGTCAAATGTAATATCTCTGACTTTCCTGAATTTTCATACACCACCGACGCGGCACAGGTTACATTCCCCGCGGACAACGAACCGACCCGTGCGGACGTGGTTCAGGTATTAAATGCGGAACAGAAACAAAACGCCGGCCTGCGCATCGCGGCGGGCACGGTGATTGGTGGTCTGGCGGGCAATGCCGCCGGCAAAAACGAAATCGGCAGTGACAGTATATTGGGCGGTGGCAAACATAAAACCACCGGCACAATCATCGGCGCACTCAGCGGCGCAGCACTGATGGCGGGCAATGCCTATTCTGGCAAGGTTGCAGGTGACACAATTCTGTCAACTGGTGTCAACGCCGCCGCGGGCAGTATGATTGGCAACATTGCCGCCAGTGGGGAATCTGTCCTGCGTATCGAGGATTGCAAAATACCCAGCATCACCGAAAAACCAAAATCAAATCAGGAAAAGTCAGATACGTCCAATAATACCGGTTCAGCCAGCGCGACTGCGTCCGCGTCCGCCAGTGCCACAACGGACGATAAACCCGCCGAGCCACAGAATAAAAATTCCAAGTGCCTGTGGGGTGTTATCAGAAAGAGTACGGCACTGTCTGGTAAAAACGCTTATTACAACACTGGCGACGAAACAACATTAGTATGTAACTCAGACGATACTGGTTGTAAACAAGAAACCCTGTTGAATATTAAACTAGAGGCATACCCGAACAAAGACATTGAAGCTGTGGCCAAGGAAGGGTTCGAAAAGGTCAAAGCTGATTCAGCAAAACAGTTTTATCTGACCGAAAAAAACGAAATGAAAAATGGTGCAAATCCTGACAGTGCGATGTATGCCAAGATTTCCAGTGCCACCATTGCCACCGGTACACAGATTCCTGCGATGATTGCCGACGTCAATGACAAGGCATTTGGTTACAAGCGTTCTGATTGGGCCAAATTGAAAACAGATTTATCAGGGCATACAATCTTGGGCCGCACGTCCAGTGGTGCTGGATATGCTTTGGACGGCGAATACAGCATCAGCGACTTCTACCCAATAATGGTCGATGCGTCCGATGGTGGTATTATTGACTTTGGTAACAAGGCCAGATTAAAAGGCACATTGATTGGCGCGGGTGCTGGTGGTGCGTTGGGTGCATACGCCGGATACCAAGGGGCGCAATCCGATATTGAAAACCGTTGGGTCACGGCCGTGCGCGAATACAAGGATTCGTTGCAGAAAATATACTGCGCCACCGGAAAACGATTCTTGGGCTATTACAACGACGAAATCGTAATCCCCACAATGATCAACCGATAAAACAAAAACACCCGCCCGCGGGTGTTTTTTGATGTGTTTGCCATAAATAAAAGCCGTCCCCCGTTGGGGGACGGCGCAGGGGATACGTAATCGTAAAACCCCACAGAAAATATTCTTTATTATATAAACGGTTGCTTCTCAAATCGTCCGTCAATAAAGATTTCTTACGTCACTATGCTATGATAGATTATTGCTGACGTCAAGTTTTTTGTTTTTATGGTGTCGGGTTGTAATTTGTGCTTGTTGGGTCTATATTCATAATACAAGGGTAAAAACAAAGAGGAATGCACATGTCTTTGATTTTTGGATTCGATTTGGGTATCGCCAGTATCGGTTGGGCCGCTGTTAGAATGTCAGATCCAACGGCATCAACCACAGATGCGTCCGCGCCCGACAGCCGCCCCGTGGGTGAAATAGTGGGTGCGGGTGTGCGCTGTTTTGATCAGGCACAAAATGCCGCCGATCGTCGCACGGCGCGTGGTGCGCGTCGCAGAATCAGACATCGTGCACAGCGTATGCGCGAAATTCGCGATATTTTACGTCAATACCATCTGATTGATATTCCAGAACCAAAATCTGACGGACAAAATAATTTTTATCTGAACCGTGATACGGATATAAACATCTGGCAACTGCGTGCGGTTGACGCTTTTACGCGAAAACTGACGCCGCGTGAAACAGGACGCATCTTGTACCATTTGGCAAAGCATCGCGGGTACGATGATATAACATACCCTGTGCCAGCTGGTGCAAAATCAGAAAAGGCGGACGACGCAGAGTCCAAAGAGGAATTAAAAGCCATTGGTGCAATCAAAGATAATTTGGCCAAACTGCAACGTGAAAATCCGGATCAAACAATGTGCCAAATGCTGTATGCCACCGAACACGCTCAGATGCGCAACGGCAGAAAAAGCGTTGTCAAAATCGCAAAAGACGGCACGCAAAAAACAGAAGTGCAATCAACGTATTCAAGTTCTATTCCGCGTTCGGAAATCAAGCGCGAAGCAGAAATGATTTTGCACGCGCAACGTGACTTTGGTAATGATTTTTCGGACGCGTTTGAAAAATGGTGGGCTGTTGCGTGTCGCCAACGTAAATTTAATGAATCTGCATCGCCATTGGCCAAATCTATTGCGGAAATGCGTGGCAAATGTCCGTTCACGAATGAACCGGTCGCGCCCAAGGAATCGCCAACGGCGCAAAAGTTTGTCGCATTGACCAAGTGTCGCCAAAATGATTTTACGGTTGCTGAAACCCAGACAGTTATAGATGAGTTATATAAAAAGAAAACGGGGCTGAAATATGCCGACGTGCGTAACCTGTTGAAATGGGACGATGATAAACAGTTCAAAACGTTGAACTATTCCCGTATATATGACAAAGAAAACAAGGTGTGGATTGAACCTGATATCAAGAAAATCGAATGTCAGAAATTCTATGCATTTACGGGTTGGCATAAACTGGCCAAATACACAACCGATATAGACACGATGGACAAGATATTTGATGTCATCGCAACCCAGAAAACGCCGGAAAATATTGAACGCGCTGTGTCTGAAATATTGCCAGAACATGCCGCCGCAATCGCACAAATCACCAGTTCAGAATTTATCAAGTTGTCTATCTCTGCATTGCAAAAAATTATTCCTGAAATGGAGAATGGCAAAAAGTATAACGAAGCGGTTGCATCTGGCCTGAACAAAGATTTCAGGGCACAAAACGTGTCGTATATAAATCGCGACGACGGCGCGCCAGCGGGGCATCTGCACCAGATAAATTGGACTTTGCTGGGTAATCGTATTACATCACCAGTTGCCAAGCGAACCCTTGTCCAATTACGCAAGGTTTATAATGCGATGGTTTATCGGTTTGGCGCGCCCGACAGAATCCATTTGGAAATCGGTCGTGAATTAAAAAATTCGCCCGATGATATTGCGCGCATGAATCGCGAACAGGAACGCAATCGTCAGGCAACCGAAGAAGCCCGCAAAGAGTACGGCAAAAATTACTTTAAGTATAAATTGTATATGGAGCAGGGTGGCAAGTGCCCATACTGTAATGCGGTATTGGCTGCTGGTGATTGGGGGGCGTATGAAATAGACCATATTTTGCCATATTCGCGTTCCCTTGATAATTCGCAGAGCAACAGGGTTTTGGTCTGTCACGAATGTAATCAACGCAAGGGCAGCAAAACGCCATATGAGTTTCTGACATCTGAACAATTTTATGACATGACGGTGCGTGCGCGTGCCTTGCATAATCCTGCAAAGTTCAAAAAATTGACGAACACCGATTTACCCAAGTGTGATGCCGAACAAAACGGTTTTATTGAACGTAACGCGAATGATAATGCCACTATTGCCAAGTTCGCCACGGAATATTTGGAATATGGTATCGATTGGCCTGCATCTGATGATATAAAAAAGCGAGTATTGGTGCGTACTGGTTCTTTGACGGACTATCTGCGTCACCAGTGGGGCTTGGTCAAAAATCGTGATGAATCAGACAAACATCATGCCCAAGACGCGATTGTAATCGCATGTGCGACACAGGGTATGGTAAAGTACCTGTCAACGCTGTCGGCGCGATTTGAAAACAAATATGCGCTGATTCAAAAATATGGTCAGGCATGGTATACCGCACTGAAAACTTCTATCCAAGAACCATGGAACGGTTTTCGTACTGATGTTATCTCCTGCTTGAACGATATTATTGTATCGCGCCCGCCACGTTGTAACGCCACGGGTGCGGCGCACGATGAAACAATTTACGCAGATCCAAAATCATATCGTTCAAAACGTGGTCTGAATAAAAATCGCGACAAAGGATCACTGGAAATTCGACATGGACGCGCTGTTCGTGGCGATATGTTTCGATTTGATATTTGGCGCAATGCGCATGGCAAATACGTGTGTGTTCCGATTTTTGTTACCGATACCAAGGGGAAAGATGACGATGTCTTCAAAGTCCCAGATGGTGAATTTGTCTGTTCGTTACACAAGGACGATTATGTTCGCCTGACCGCTGCAGATGGTGTGTACGAAGGATATATCACCAAAATGGATCATGGCACAAACTTCATATTGTATCGCCAAGATAACAATCGGACACAGGTTGTGAAAAAATCTGTTGGTAAATGCACAAACATTGAAAAGTTTGCTGTGTCATTACTGGGTACACCAAAACCGATAAAGTTGCCAGAACAGCGCACGCCGGTTGTAAAACGAAAATAGTGCACTATATCACCTGTGTGGGAAAGGATACAAACAAAGGACAATTAAATGTCTTGGCGTATTCTGACCCTGACAAATCCATGTCGGATTTGTGTTCGGCACAAGCAACTGCACTGGACTGGTGACACCGGTGGTGTCCAAGATATCCCATTAGAAGATATCGCGGTTGTCATACTGGAAAATCCCCAGATTCAAATTACATCTGCGCTGATGTCTGAATTGGCTGAAAACGGCGTGGTTGCGTTTTCTTGTGATGCGTCACACCTGCCGAATGGTGCATTCTTTCCGTTTCATAATAATTCCAGATATACTGAAATTGCGCATGCACAAATTGCATCGTCGTTGCCATTCCGTAAACGTATGTGGCAAGAAATTGTTAAACAAAAAATTCGAAATCAATCGGCAATCTTAAAGTTGTGTGATAATCCCGCATATAAGCGTTTGGAAATTTTGGCTGAAAATGTCGCGTCTGGTGACACTAAAAATATAGAGGGGCTTGCGGCTCGTATCTATTGGTCGGCCCTGTGGGAAAATTTCAACCGCAGTGATGATGCCGATGTACGAAATCATGCATTGAATTACGGCTATGCCATATTACGCGGGTGTGTCGCACGCAGCGCGGTTGGTGCGGGTCTGTTACCTTTTTATGGCGTACATCATTGTAACAAACTTGATAATTTTTGCATGGTCGACGACATGATTGAACCGTGGCGGCCATTTGTGGACTTTATTGTGCTGTCATTTGATTTTGATGGTTGTGCGCATTTAACCCCAAATATCAAACAACGATTGGTGTCGGTATTATTGCACAGTTGCGCCTTTGGTGGTGTTCGACATTCGGTGCTGAATGCCATGCCGCTGTATGCAGAATCCGTGGCAACATGTTTTTGTAATAAAAACTTAGATGCATTGAAATTGCCATCTATAAAATCAGCACCAGAAATAGTAAATACCCAGAACTAAAATGTTGTACAACCGTCAGGAAAAATTTATGCGTATAATAGTATTCTTTGATTTGCCCGTTGGCACAAAGCGTGAACGGAAATATGCTACGCGTTTCAGAAACGACTTGTTGAACGACGGGTATTACATGATGCAATTCTCGGTATATTCCCGAATAGTCAAGGGGTTGGCCGGAATGGAGAAGCATTTACAACGATTGCGACATTTGACGCCGCCATCTGGTTCAATCAGGGTTTTAACCGTCACGGAAAAACAATTCGCAGATATGCTGTTTTTGGTTGGCGATGCGCCCACGGCAGAAAAAATCAGTTCGCAACAATTACTGATGTTTTGATAAAAAAACAAGACGATTCGTCATCAGCCGATGGCAATACGTACGTTTTTTGTTGAATATAATACACAAAAACCCACTTTTATCAGTGGGTTTTTGTGTGTCTATTATATCAAAGACGATTTGAGAAGCAACCTATAACATTGCACGTGTAAATGTGTTCGAATGGTTTATTATATCAAAGACGATTTGAGAAGCAACCTATAACGGAATTGTGTTACGTGGTACAACCCCGAATATTATATCAAAGACGATTTGAGAAGCAACCTATAACAAATGCGCCCAATCAAGGTCTTTGAATTCGATTATATCAAAGACGATTTGAGAAGCAACCTATAACCAGGTTTACATACCACACCGGGATTGTGTTATTATATCAAAGACGATTTGAGAAGCAACCTATAACACGATGGGAAATGTTATTGCGACTGTTGACATTATATCAAAGACGATTTGAGAAGCAACCTATAACATCTCTGAGTATCATAGCTTAATCCTTTTTATTATATCAAAGACGATTTGAGAAGCAACCTATAACACGATGGGAAATGTTATTGCGACTGTTGACATTATATCAAAGACGATTTGAGAAGCAACCTATAACTTTGCAGGCGCAGGTTGACAAAGATGTGCCATTATATCAAAGACGATTTGAGAAGCAACCTATAACTCCTTCGAGTGCTCTGTTCTACATATTTCGATTATATCAAAGACGATTTGAGAAGCAACCTATAACCGGGTTGATTTGTACCGTTGCGAATGCTGGATTATATCAAAGACGATTTGAGAAGCAACCTATAACCGTAGACGCTCGCACATGCTAAGCATATAAATTATATCAAAGACGATTTGAGAAGCAACCTATAACAGGTTAAATTGCCTATTTCTGGTAATTCACATTATATCAAAGACGATTTGAGAAGCAACCTATAACTGTAAGTTGCGAAAAGCGAACGAAAAAATGATTATATCAAAGACGATTTGAGAAGCAGCCTATAACGAGATATGTTTTTTGTGTGATAATTACGTAAAATCTCAAAAAACGAACAGTGTATTCTACAATAAGTTGATTTTGTCATAAAATACAATCTGTGGTAGAAAAAACAGCTGTTTTTGTAAGCAGTGATAGAAAAATATAAACAATTCAACCAATGGTTGAATTGCAGGGCGGTTTTCAGATGTCGATTGTCTAAATGGTATAAATGTGTAAAGTTGTAAAAAAGTTTGCATATAGTACAAAATTAGGTGTAAATTCTAGTATTGGTTGATTTCTTTATAAAAAACGCATTGTGTAACCGGTGATTGAATATTTGCATAAATTCGCGTATCACGCGAATTTTGTCTGATGGTTAGGATGTTTGTAAAAAATAAATTGAATTTTCGTCTTTGTACAACCTGTGGTTGAATTGTGGTCTGTAATACTCTGTATTGGTGCAAAAAAGCGCGTGATGCGCGACAATATATCCAGTTATGTTGCACATAAAAGCAATATATCACAAAAATATTGGGAAAAATTTCCTAAAATACAGTAATTACAATAAGTTATTGCTTTTGTTCCTAATGTGTGCTATCTCTTTATTGTAAAACAAGAGGAAAAAGCATGGCGTCTGAAAACTATATGGTTATTAGGGGTGCAATTGAGCACAAACAGCAATTGTTTTTTGATTATGACGGATTTCATCGAGAAGTGTGTCCACATATAATCGGATTGAATGACCAAGGCCAAGAACAGTTGCTAGGGTATCAGTTTGCTGGAGAAAGCAGCAAAGGGCAGATACCAACGGAAATACCTGCGTCGTGGCGTTGCTTTAAAATTGCAAAAATGTCTCGCTTGGTTGTGCGTGATGGTCAATGGTACACAGATGAACAGTGTCAACACAAATGTGAGCAGCAGTGTGTCGCGCATGTTGACCTAGATGTGTCCAAGATTTAAGGAGAAATATATGCACGAGATAAAATGTCCGAAATGTAATACGCAATTCACTATTGATGAATCGGGTTATGCAGCGATTGTAAGTCAAATTAAAAATGTTGAGTTTGACAAGGAGGTTGCGTTGCGATTACAACAATATAAGGCGCAATCAAAAAGTGAAATCGACTTATTAAAAGAACAGGCAAAAAACGATAAAGAATTATCAATTTCTGCGTTAAAAGAAGAAATAGCAACACTCAAAGAGAAAATTTCATCGGCAGAGCGCGATGCTGCGGCTGAAATGAAGTTAAAAATTGCGGGTATAGAAGCGGACAAAGCAAAGTCTATTGCATGTTTGAATGAACAAATTGTCGAATTCAAAGCACGTATAAATGCATCAGAGCAGGAAAAGGTAATTGCAGTAGAAAAGGCATTAAGTAAATCAAAGGATATGCTTTTTGAAAAAGACGCGCAAATTCTTGCCTTGCAGGGCGAAGTAAAGGCGGCCGCACAAGATATTGAATTAAAACAACAAACATTAAAAAGTGAATATGATGCACAATTAAAGGCAAAAGATGTCGAAATTGCGCTATACAAGGACATGAAAACAAAAATGTCCACAAAAATGGTAGGAGAGACATTGGAACAACACTGTCATATTGAATTTGAACGGATGCGGCCTGCAGCATTCCCAAATGCATATTTCGAAAAAGACAACGAAGTCAAGAATGGAAGTAAGGGCGATTTTATATTTCGTGATTATGCAGATGTTGATAAAAAAACGGAATTTATATCCATTATGTTTGAAATGAAAAACGAGATGGATACAACAGCCACAAAACACAAAAATGAAGATTTTTTCAAAGAACTTGATAAAGACCGAAAGGATAAAAATTGTGAATATGCTGTTTTGGTTTCGTTGCTGGAATCTGACAATGAATTATATAATGCTGGTATTGTTGATGTGTCGCACAAATATCCAAAAATGTATGTTGTAAGACCACAATGTTTTATTCCAATTATAACATTGTTACGGAATGCGGCACTGAATTCTGTTCAATACAAACAACAAATTGCAGAATACAAGCAGGCCAATATCGATGTCTCAAATTTTGAAGCAGAAATGAATGAGTTTAGAGATCGCTTTGGTCGGAATTATAAAACAGCCAGCGACAAATTCAAGAAGGCTATAGAAGAAATTGATAAGACAATAGATCACTTGCAAAAAATAAAGGATGCCTTACTCGGGACTGAAAATAATCTGCGTTTGGCTAATGATAAAGCGCAGAATTTATCAATAAAACGTTTGACAAGAAATAACCCGACAATGGCGAAAGCATTTGAGGATCTAAAATAAGCATAAGAAGTTACACGATGATAGATGCTATTCAAAAGATTTCTAACATAGGTAGTTTTCGTAAGCAGTCAGAAACAGTAAAATTAGCAAAATACAATCTGTTTTATGGTTACAATGGCACTGGGAAAACAACTCTTAGTCGAATGTTTGAATGTATCAGTCGTGGTCAAATGCAATACGTAGACAATGAAAATAACGTGCTGTACAATTTTTCTAAAGGCGAGTTGTGTTACAAAGTTGGCGGAAAAAGAAAGGTTTTTCGTTCTGTAGTAGATGGGCCATTGATAGATAAAATAAAAGTTTTTAATACGGATTTTATAGAGAATAATCTTTCCTTAAAAAAATCTCGAGCAAACAAAGTTGATATTATTATTGGTGATCAAAATATAAAAATTACAGAAAAACTAAATAAAATCAATGCGGATATTGAAACCCTTGTTGTTGGTGGTGGTACGGACTTAAAGTCAAATATAGAGCTGCAAAAGCTAGAACAACAAAAAAATGATTTTCTAAGTAATGTTGCAAAAGAAATACGTATTTGCTTGCATATTGATAGCCCGCAGAAGTATACACAAAAGCAATTAAAGATAGATTTAGAACGTGTGCAACAGGATAAAGAGGAACGCATTAGTGAAGAAGAAAAAAATCACGCAAGAGATATTTTTATTGAACCAATAAAAACGAAAATAGAATTAAATATAGTCAATAAATTAAGAAACTTTGATGCAGATTTCAATATTGATGCGTATAAATCGATAATAGATATTTTGCAGACATCGTTATCCAGAAATTCCAATCCTGGAACAGAGAATATAAAACAGTGGTTAGAAAGTGGCTTGGCATTGCACCGGGGTAATCATTCTAATTGTTTGTTTTGTAATCAAAAGATTGCCGATGATTTCTGGCAGCAGCGTTATCAAGAAATAAAAGAGTTGGTCAAGAAAGATGTTGTTTTTGATATGCAAGAAAAAGCTTTTTGGACGTTAATAGATGTCTTGAGAGATAATAGGGAACTTATAGAACAAGTTGAAATATCTTTGCCGGATGCTTCTAAATTATCTAGGGACAGTGCGTATGATAGGTATATTGCAGAAAAGAATCAAATAAATAACATATTGATAGAGCTGAAACCACTCTTAGAAAAATTAGATGAATCTGTTGCAAAAAAAGCACTTAATTTGGAGACAACGTATTCTATAACGTACGAAAATCAGATATATGATAATTTACAATGTTTAATAAAATCGATAAAGACGATAGAGGTTATAATACAACAACACAATGCAATTATAGATTCTCTGGAAAGTAGAAAAGTAAAATATAAGCAGCAAGTGGTTCTGTTTTATATCCAAAAGAATTCACAGACATTAAATATAATGGATGAAAAAATAAAACAAAAAACAAAAGATAGGGATACAGACAAACAAAGATTAGGTGATTTAGAAAAGCAGAAACTGGATTGTAAGCGTAAGTTGGCCGAGAAGTCTAAAATTATTATGTTGATCAATAAAGCATTGGAACAATCTGCATTAAATAATATCTCTTTTAGAGAGGGCCCAAGGGAGAATGTTTATACAATACAAAGAAAGCTTGACGATGGTACATTCGTTGATGCAAAAAATCTAAGCGAAGGTGAGAAAACTCTTATCGCATTTTTGTATTTTATCATTCCAATTCAATCGATGAAAAAAGCCGGAAAGGAAAGTCCAATAATAGTTATTGATGATCCTGTTTCTAGCTTGGATAGTAAGAATCTATTCCAAATAGGTGACTGGATAGTTACCACTATAAAAAAATGTGAGCAAGTAATATTGCTGACACATAATTTCTATTTTTTTGTAAAAATTAGAGAAGCTATGAAACATATAGATAAGAATAATTTCAAGATATTTGAAATACAAAAAATAGCATCAGTGGGTTCAAAGATTAGAATGGCTAGTGATTACTTACAAAACAGTACTTCTGAATATTTGGATCTTGTACAGAAATTAAATGAATTTTATCAGAATAAACGAACACCCCCAGACGTATGCATAGGTAATCTTATTCGACGGGTACTAGAAACTTACTTGGATGCAAAGATTCCTAATACAAATTCGTATTTGAAAAAGTTTAACTGTCTGACAGAAAATGATAATAATAGATTTCACTATTTATGGGGCGTGGCCAATGCGTTTTCTCATTCGAATGGTGTTGGCGCGATTTCCGGATGTCAGAACTTTAGCTATGTGGCTGGCCGAGACGAAATTGCAGATTTGTTCCATTTTATCAAAAGTACAGACAAAAAGCATTTTAACGCATTGAGTATAAAAATATAATTTTATAAGTCCCTTTTTATGATTGATTGAATTTGCATGTGTGTTATGTATTTATTGACTGTCTTATGCGTTTTTAGGAAATATTGTGTATGTATTTGAAAAATACAACTTGGAGTTGAATGTTTTTTGTCGATATTTCAAATGATGTCTATATTGAGTATGGGTGGTTCTAAATCTTGACAATCACATTAAAAAAACTATTTTTACCGTATGGTAGTTAGAATTTGTAAATTTTGTGGGCAAGAAAGGGAACTTATAAAATCACATATTATTCCCGAACGAAGCTGGTCCGTGGTGGACAGAATTCAAAAAGGAATTGTTGGCGTTTCTGGGGTGCATATTCAAAGACCAATGCGATGCGTTTTCCCAAGGGGTCATTTACATCGACAACGAACAAATCAGCGGTCACACGGGCTTGTTTTAATATCCATGGCATTACGTTTTTGATAATAAAAAGCGCCCGATTGGGCGCTTTTTATTATCAACGATCTTTAACTGTCACACGTAGTTGTTTAAGTTTGACCTTGTTTTCAACCTTCTTTTGCGCGGATTTGAAATCAGCGGTTTTCTCGGGACTTTTGTCGCTAATAACATTACCTTCCGCATCAAAAATTACTTCATGATATACAGGAAAATGCTCTACAGAACCTTCTTTGTTGGGCTTAAAATAAACGACACGCCAACCAGAACCATGTTGTTCTAGATATGTGGCATCATCATGCAGAGCAAACCATTCTTGTATTTTTTGTGGCGCATTTTTTGGGTGAAATATCGATTTGGGCTGGTAACCATGACTATAATTAACCATAACAAGTTCACCTTTTAGTCCGTAAACGTTATGTAAATGGTATTCGTTAGGATGCTGAGGATCTTCCACGTATACTTTATAACCAATACGTGTTTTTCGTATTAGTGTACGTTTGTGGTCATAACCGGCAATACGACTGTTTGCGGGAAATGCAATTTCTTTGATTTCTACTGTCCCTTTATCATGGTCACAGACCTGAACTGTCAGTATTACAGTTTTCTCTTTTTCACTTCCATTTGTTATATTTTTGGTTGTTTCCTTTACTTTTGCTGGGTTACCGTTTGTTTTAATGCCCTTTTCGTGAAAACCACCAACCCTTTTGCCATTTGTATCAAAAAAGTAAACATTGTGTCTTACTAAAGGTAAAGGGTGGTTAATTGAAGGAGCCTGGTGCGAGTATTCTTCCGCTATTTTGTATCTGCCATCTTTTGTTCGGCTTATCGTCACCGTCGCATTGGTTGGTTGTTTATATTTTACAATATCGCTGTCTGCTGGAAATTCGACTTCTGTTGTTTGTTTTGATTCTTCGTCATAGATTTTGAGTTTCATTGTCACAGTTGGTCGTGCGATATTTTGTGATGGGAACGTAAATTGTTGCCCCTCGAAATCGAACCCGATGCAATTGCCATTCACATCCCAATATTGTGTGATATGGGCAAAACTGCTTTTCATTGGCGGTTTTGATACCATTGTATGACGGTCATATGTACATGAATATGCGATACCATTTCGTGGTGGTTTTATTTCCCGAATTTCATAGTGTTTATTTGGGGATTCCTTGTTCATCCGATCAAGGTCTCTTTTGAACGCGTCTAAATTTTCCTTTGGTAAAAAGGTTTTAAAATAATTAATAACTTGTTGGCTCCAATCTCTTGAATATCTTGGTGCTGGTATCGGCATTATCTTCTCCCTTGTTGTTTATAAATTTTATATTCCATAACTTTTTGAGCATGTTCGCGTTTCCACAAATCTCGTTCAAACTTTAGTGTTTGCAGTTGGAATTTTGCTGTATTGTGATTTGTCAAGGCGCGATTATAGACCATATTTGCATCACTTAATTTCTTAAGGTTTTCCACCGTCGGCGAAGCATTATATATCTTTTGCATACTGTCCAAGATGTCTTGTTGACGAACTCTCTCTTCGTATGCCTTACGTAATTCTGGGCCATATTCACGATATTTTTTATCTGCGGCCTGGTATTTGTTCCATAAATCTTGAATGATTTTTTCTATTGTTGCATCACGACGTTCGTTACGCGGTCTATAATCATTATAATCTGGACGCGAAGTGCTGCTTGTGTTTGACGATCCGCTTGGACGTCCAGTGTTTGTATTATTGTTACTGGGTTGTGCTGATCCAGATTGTGAACCCGTCGCCCCATTGTTTTGTGTGCTGCCACGTTCCAAATAGTTTAAAAACACCGCATGTGCTTCGTTTATTTTCTTCATCATTTCAGCTGCATGCGGATCGTTTGGATGTGCGTCTGGATGCCATTTTTTTGCTAATGTGCGAAATGCTTTGCGTAACTGTTCCGCATTCGCTGTGGTCGGTATTCCTAAAATTTGTGCTGCTTCGCTAGGTGTCATTTTATTTTCTTTTATCTTTCTTTTGTCGTTGTTGTTCTTTGTTTTGATTGACCTTTGGCTAATACTTTTTGACTCGCAGACTTAAAAAGCTCTGGTTCGATATACTTCAACAATTCTTTATCGCCCGAGATAAAGCTGCCATCAAAGGCAAAAGTCATATCATATGCTTGCCCCTTGTTATAAATTGTTTTTGCAACACGATATGTCGGGGTGAGACCGTCAAGTTGAATCCACATTCTGATTCGCGGAATCTGACTTGGCCAATCGTTAAGAAATTTCCCCAGTGTTGTACCAGCGTACCGTTTCATGAATGCCATTTTAGTTTCATCATCCAACAATACGCAAAGTGGTTTTGCGCGCATTTCTGCAATAATTTCCAACATTCCTTTATCACTCATATCAACTCCTTTTTATTATTTGGTTTTTACGCGTATTTTGTTTTTCCTTTTGCATCAACCCATTCAACCATATTATGCACCATACTCCTTATGATGCTGGCCCCAATAAACCTTTGCAGATGGAAATTGCCGTATCATTTTTACTAAATCACTTTCAGGCAAACGTTTTTTAAACTTTTAATTTGTTTTTCATTCAATAATTTGTCGGACATTTTTATTCCCCTTTTTGTTTTTTATTTAACGTTCCATGACAGATTCGTGTTTGGTGACTTTTTTCTTGGTCTTATCAGCCGATTTGTTAGCCACGCGTTTCTTTGCAGAATCAAAGATATTTTGGTATTGCTCATCCCCCAACTGAACGTTATTTGTTGGTCGACCGTTTGTATAATCGGTTGTTGAAATAACCCGCCCATTTTGATAGACCATCATGTTCAATATTTTCCCATTCTCGTCGTATGATGTCATTGATTTTGGATTGTTATCTTTGTCTTTTCTTAATACAGATGCGACACGCCCCGACGGATGAAAGTTCACTTCATCAAATTCGTGAAATTGCAAGGACAACAAAATTTTTCCACTTTCGTCCATTTGCTCAATTGATGAAATGAATGATTCTGCTGTGTCCTCTTCTTCATTATCAGCCAAAATTGTACCACGTCTTGTCTTTTTAGTTCTTTGCTTATATGTCGTATGTGCGGCAATATGTCCATTGTCATAGTAAGTTGTTTTGTCTGTCGTCATCCATTTTCCAATCCCCGGACGCCAACCAAAACCGCTAATTTTTGTTTTATGTACAGACGATAACAAACGACCGTTTTCTCCATATTGAATTTCATTCATTCCTTCTGAGAAATAAGATGATCCTTCATATTTGATAATACTGGCAATGTACCCTTTATGAAAATTTACAACATCATCTTTACCTAGATCTTGTGATATTGTTGCGTGACCGTCTGTATCATATTGTGTAATTGTACGATTAATAAAGTTATCAGTCATAATAGTAGCAATTTGACCTTTGTCGTTATATGTTACAATATCGCTTGGTCTTACTTGTGGTTGATTATTGTTTGATGTTGTTTCCATCTTTTTCCCCTTTATATATAAAAAATGATCGTCAACGGAAATTGACGATCGGGGTGTTAGAAAATCATATCGTGTAATGACTTCGGTGGTCTTTGGCACTGGTGCCTGTTGTATAACCATCGACACCCCGACCACTTTGTCGGGGGATTTGTAATCTTGGACGGCAAGACCGTCCGTACACGATAGGGGTTTTCTACAACCCTGAACTCAAAATCCCATTGAATTCAGTTATATTATACAAAAAAATTACCTAAATTGCAATTTGTATTACATATCTACAAACGGACATAGTCAAACATCGTCGTAGACGAGAAACAAATACAGAAAACTACGTGTTATTAAGAAAACAGGGTTAAAACCGCATGTTTTTTAGCTGATTAAATAGTTCGTGTTGTATCTCATATGAGCTGATTTCTGATGCTGCAGCGTAGTACCGCTCTTCGTTTTCTGTTGGATTCGTGTATGTTTGGGCGTCAATACGTTCAATTTGTGGCCCAAGCGCGCCCTGACGAGGATGTATATAATCTAACGCATGATGCATTTCATGTGCAAATAAGCTTATCATTGTATAAAAGAAATCTGTCGGTTCTGGATGTTCTTTTCTGATATTAGTGATATTGATGCGTACAAATGATACCCTTTTTGCCTTGGGATATTCCGCGGGATTCTTACGAAACTCCTCAAGAATTTTAGCCTTTTCGTCTGCAGGAGTATTTTGCGGCAAATTTAGTCCGTATGCAGGTTTATGATATCCTTTGGCACGCTCCCAACCATCGTGTGGTTTAATGTCCGAAGTTGCCCAATCTGTTATAACCTTGGAATCTATACGACAATCGTATTCCTGACAAAAATCACTGGTTAATACATTAAAGAGTTCATTGTACGCCGTAACAGCATTATCAACATTTGCAACACGTGCTGCATTAACCAAATTCTTGTGATTATTCAAACGTTCAATCCAATCTGCTGAAAACTGCTTAGCCAAGACATATATATTTGCGGTTCCGCCTATAAAGCGTTCGCGTATTTTATCTGGATCTGCCTTGTCTTTGACTAACTTATTTAGTTTTCTGTCGAACGTATCATAATCTCCAGCGATATAATCCAGATCTTTACTGACTGCCAGCTGTGTAATGGACATGTTTCTTGGTCGGTATTGATCTAATTTTATGGCTTTTTCAATTCGAATGACAAGGTCTGATGGATTATAATTTTGTTTGGTTATCAGTATGTATGCACCCAAGTTAGTAATACGTAACTGCTTTAGCAAAGCATCTTTTTGTGTCTGTGTTTTTTCAGATGCATATTGTTTTAATAACTCTATAGTTTGTTTCGCAATTTGAATTTCAATATTTTGTCTGACCATAACCAATCCTCTGGGCGCATTATAACATAAAACATGTAAAATAATACTACAAATAATTCTTGCATAATATGACTTGACTTCGGGGGGCGCAATCATTCATTGCACGGACAAGAGAGCAATATAATGCCATATAAAAATCCACCAAAGCAAATGCGGTTTAGGCCCGCTGGCACTGCTTCTTGGGGCGATTCTCGCGTTTGGCTAGAACCAGCAAAAAATACAAATATGCTTGGACGTAAAAAAATTCAGTGTTCACGATGGGAAAGATTTAATTATTCATGTACAATACTAGTGTGATAAAACGAATATTATATTTTTATTGTTTGCACTATTTTCTTTATGGAATACATTTTTAATATATGTATTTGGTATTGACTCTCTATTTGAAATATTTTCCACCCCACAGTATTATTGAGAGACGGAATCTATGAGTTGTGGTTATGGGACAATCCTTTAACCTCTGCAATAATATTTGCCATATTGATAACACTTATGTCATTAGGCACAGGAATAAGTATTTATAAACTTATCAAAAATAAATATATATATGCATTTTTGTGGGCATTAAGCCCGACATTGGTGTTTGTATTATTTTTAATAATATTGCAATTCTAGTGCCAGGCCGAAAAAGGCCAAAGTATAGAAAGCCATGTTTAATTGCAGATTTTTGAAAAATATCACTATACCGTGGGTGAGTTGCATCAAAAAAGCCCCAGTTTATCGGGGGCCTGCGAACGATATGTCTATATTACAAGAACATATCAGCTTCCTGGCGGCGTGGCAATATTTTACGGCGAATGCCATACAACAAAATACAGGGATTATCAGGGAATTTTTGATATTTTATAGCCACTATTTTCGCCCACCGCACCGTATTTCCGCCACTTTTGCAAAAATTCCCAAAAAAATAACAGGGAATTTGATTTTACAAAACAAGGATTTGACATATGAATATCAAGTAATAATCGAGAATTATTCATAAATTACTCTAATATAATATTTACGTCAATATTACCAAAATTACATATTTGGACTTGATAAATTTTATCAGTGGTGTACAGTGGTGACATATAAAAAGACACGAACCACAGGGTTAACAGATGATAAGCTCTCCGGCTTCTTATAAAGATCCCAACGGCCATTTGGAATGCCTTTTAACTTCCGATTGGTATAAGCATCTATCAAAAATTTTATCTGTCATACTGAATGAAACGTATGAGTTTTATAAAGGCAAAAATATTTCGCCTATGATGTTTCCTGTGACGACTGGATCAATCAGCAGTCCAATGGGATTAGGTAGTGATTCTTTGCCTGTAAAAATCAATATACGCAAAAACGATGTTTTTCTGGCGGATTCTATGCAATTTTCACTGGAAATAGGTACACGCCTATCTGGCACAGGCGCTTATTACATAATGCCATCATTTCGTGGCGAACAAATAGATGCCCGTCATTTAAATGAATTTATACATTCAGAGGTTGAAATCTATGGAACATTGGATGATATAAAGCAACTGGCAGAAGAATATATCAAGCACCTGGTAGCAGCATTAAAAAAACATTGCACACAGGAGATTACAGATATTGCTGGCTCAACAAGTCATTTAGATGCGATGTTGAATAAAAAGTTCCTCTCTATAAGATTTGAAGATGCTGTATTTGAGTTGTCAAATGTTAAAGATGCAATAACAGAATTGGACAAAGGAATCTTTGCAATATCGGGAATTGGCGAACAAGAACTATTGAAACGCTATGGTGATTTTATATGGCTTACCAATATGCCATGGTGTGCAGTACCCTTTTACCAAGCAAAGGAACAGGGAACTAAATTTTCGCTGACTGCAGATTTGCTGGCCGGAATTGGCGAAATATTAGGCTCTGGCCAACGCGTGTTGACACAACTGGATTTGCAAGAATCGTTAGACTATCATCAGATAGATGCTACAGGATATAAATGGTATTCGGAAATGCGCAAAATCCGCCCCGTTCAGACCAGCGGATTCGGATTAGGAATAGAACGATTTATACTATGGCTGCTACAACATAATGATATTCGCGACTGCACATTACTGTTACGCGACCATGACAAAATCATATTTCCATAAAACACAAAGGATCTGCGATGCAATTAGATAAACTAACGCCTGGCGACATAAAAAATATGTCATACAATGAGATTATTGGACTAGTAAAAGAGACAAATCGTACCCCTGGTGGTAGCAAATCTGTATCCTATATAATGCAAATGTGTGGGCTGCGTCCTGGGAAAAGCATGTTAGACATTGGAACAAGTACAGGAGTAACCGCCCTGGAAATGGCCCAGCTGGCAGGCTGTAATGTTATGGGCATAGATATAAATGAAAACAGTTTAAATACCGCAGCAGAGCGCGCAAAACAATTGGGGGTGGCAGACATCACATCTTTCAAAAAAGACGACGCAACGAATTTGTCGTTACCGGACAAATGTTTTGATGTGGTTTTCTGTGGAAATGTTACATCCCTGGTTGATAATCGCCAAGCGGCCTTAACCGAATATAAGAGAGTATTAAAGGATTCTGGTTTTTTGGCTGCCATACCGATGTATTATGTCAAAACACCGTCCGAAAAATTGGTGTCAGATGTTTCGGCAGCAATTAAAGTCAATATACAACCGCATGATAAGCCGTACTGGCAAAAATTCTTTACCCAAGACATGTTTGAAATATTCGTTCAAAAGGATTTTAAGTTTGATTATATTTCGGATGAAACAGTTAAAAAATTCTGTACAGATATATTACAAAGGGAACATTTAAAAGCGCTGTCCCCTGCTGCGTTTGAAGTATTAAAAAAACAATATCTAGATTATATGCTGTTATTCCGTGATAATTTATCACATATGGGATTCACTATATTCATATTAAAAAAGCAAAATCCCGAAATAGACCCAGAATTATTTACATCAAAGGAAGTGTAGTATGGTCTTGGACGCAGCACAGTACACCTGGTTAAAAATATGGAATCATAGTGACTATCTGTCACCAGATTATTATCACAAACTGTTAAAACCGTACGTGTTTAACGGCAAAGATGATTTAGTTTTGTTCCGAGATTATCTACACAACCTGTCTGACACACCTAAAAATGCAATTGAATTTGGGTGCGGAACTGGGCGTGGCAGTAAAGTGTTTTTAGACGAGTATCCTAATACTAAATTAAGTATTCTTGATTTGAGCCCACAAATGTTAAACTATACAAGTCAGAAATTTGTTGTGGATGATGCGATATGTTCAGACACAATAGATTTTATGAAACAAACATCGCAAAAGTTTGACTTGGCATTTAGTTTATGGAGCTTTTCACATTCTGTTCATCAGCAACTGGAAAAATTTACCAATTTAAATCAAGGCAAACAGTACATCATAAATATTTTGGTAAAATTTATAACCGAAAACCTGTCTGACAAAGGTCGTATGTTTATCATACACTTTGATTCGCAATCAGAAGAACAAACTATTTTAATGAAACAATGGGCCAAGACGTCCCCCGTCTATGACAGATATGGCAAAATTAGTCTATCACTAGAATGTATTCATGATGCTTTAGAATACTTAAAAAACAATAATCTTGTTTCATATCAAATACGGCATCAAAACGGTGAGAAAATAAAATATAACAATGAAGAGAACGCTCTAGAAACATTTGTAAATTTTCATCTAGAAGGTGTGTTTAATGGAGGATCAAACACAATATTAACCCAGGTGATAAAGGAACTGAAAACAGAATTTGTACAATATACAAATAAACGCGACAACACGATATCAATTGGAACGGGCTGCTATTTGATTGAAATTAACAAAAACGTATGATGCTCCGAATATAAAACCAAGGGAGAAAACAGCATGAAAACATTAATAAAACCCAAAGCCCTGCAAGTTGGCGATACAGTTGCAGCAATTAGTTGCTCTTATGGTTCAGCAAGTCGTTTCCCGCATCAATATCAATGGGGGAAAAGTCAAATAGAAAATAACTTTGGGCTAAAAGTGATAGAAACTCCGAACGCTTTGCAATCAATTGATTATTTATATGAACATCCCGAAGAACGTGCAAAAGACCTGATGTGGGCGTTTGAAAATCCAGAAGTAAAAGCGATTATTTCTATCATTGGTGGTGATGATTGTATCAGATTATTCCCATATCTGGATTTGAATATCATCAAAAATAATCCAAAGATTTTTTTGGGGTATTCTGATCCAACCGCAATTCACTTTATGTGCTATAAAGCGGGATTAAGCTCTATCTATGGACCTACCGTAATGGCTGGGTTCGGCGAAAATGTCAGCTTGTTTCCATATACAATAGAGCAAACAAAGAAAACATTATTTGCTACTGATGTCATCGGGGAAATTTTACCCGCAACCGATGGTTGGACAGACGAATTTTTAGATTGGACATATCCTGAAAATTTAAAAATCAAACGGAAACTGTATCCATATACTGGGCCAAATTATTTGCAAGGTAATTCTGTAGTGCGTGGCAGATTGATTGGTGGTTGTTTTGAGGTATTATTGATGCTGACAGGGACAGAGCTATTTCCTAAAACGGATGAATTTGATAAAGCAATTTTATTTCTTGAAACGTCCGAAAGCTTGCCACCAGAAGATATGCTTTTGTATTGGTTGCGCAGTTTAGCAGCCCAAGGAATCCTTAACAGAATATCGGGGATTATTATGGGACGGGCAAAAGGCAGCAGAGACAATTTATCAATTTACGAAAATGCATTACTGACAATCACACGCGAATGTGGTCGTAGTGATATGCCTATTATAACCCAAATGGATTTCGGACACACAGACCCTATGTTTTACCTGCCATATGGCGCATTGGCAGAGATGGATATGATAAATAAAAAGTTTTCTATCTTAGAAAATGCTGTTATCTAAGCGGGTAAAAATTTTGCTTGGTAGTAATGTAATTATTACCAAGCATTTTCTGGTTTTTCAAAAAGCCACTATACTGTTTCTGAAAATTACAGTATCTTTCTTCTCGCAAAGCAGTTTAACTATTTTTGTTTTTGTGCTATAATCGAATCCTTAACCGCTGAAATAATCAGGTCTGGTGCGAAGCCTGTTATCAGCATCTCTCCATCGCGGTTAAAGACAGTAAACTTATCATTCTTATTAACAATTTTTAATCCGACTCCTATGTAATCGGCAACATCCAGACGCTTAACGTGCGCCTTAGTAAACATATTGTCTATATAGGAAGAGATACCACTGCATGACAAATCTCGCGCCATTTTCTGCGCTATATCCGATTGCTGTTCATTTGTTATGAGCGCGACATCGTATGGACGGATATTAGATGGCATTGAAAAGCCTTTGCTATCTCTGCACGAATCCATTATTACATAAAGTAATCGCTGGGCGCTTATTGCGTATGATGTCATAAAGGTTTTGTCTTTTAGCCCTGTTACTGAATTTTTGTGTAAAACATCAAATGGACATTCTTGACCATAATCATAAATCATTGCGAAGCTGAGAGCTTTTGTTTTCTTGTGCGGATTTATGCTTGGAATTATATAGTTTTCTGTTTCTTTGGAATTCATGTAAAAATATTCGCACGTAAATCCACTAGAGCCATACTCTGCTAAGAATGGGACTTTACAATCAACAAACGTGTTGTGCAAAGTTTGTAACAGTTTATTTTCTGTCTTCAATCTATCATTCTGTGTTTTGTCAAAAGAAATACCTGCAATAACACGCAATTGCTTAGTTCGAAGTATGTTTTTTGGATCATGCATATCTCTGAAAAAATTAGATACAAAATAGTAATGTATTGGCAGCGCATTACTCTCTATGTTATTTTTTTTCAACATATTTATAAACATCATCTCCGGAGATGTAAGAAGATGGAACTCTGCCATCGTACCTGATAGATGCATTACTTTACGCCCAAACAATTCACCAATTTCTTGACCTTGGGTCAATAACTCTGTGGTCATTAATTGTGGAATAATAACCTCATTACAATCAATACGCATAGCATTTTGTTTAAATATATTTTCTATGTTGTTGAACAGTCGTGTACCAATTGGTGTAAAAAATGGAATATAAGGATCGTTAAAATCATAAACCAAACCATTCATTAATCTGGAAGTTGAAAGATTTTGGAAATTGTCCGGCTTCTCAAAACGAAATAAATTATTGCGTAAAAGCATTGTGGCACCTTTCATAGTTGTCCTCTCCCCACCCACTTGATACTAGTACAAAAACGAACAATTGCAACAAAATTATATCGCGGCTTCTGGCATAACTTATTGATGATTATAAGATTATAATAAACTTTTAAATGCTAAGCAAAGTAATGGTATATGGTGTAACCGGTTGCAATCAGTACATTATTTCCCACCGATGCTGCCAATAATTTCTTGGTCATTTCTGGTGATTTACCGGCCAATTCTACAGCTGTGGCGGCAACAGAATAGTTTTAACCATACCGATTGTGCTACGTCAGTATGTGAACACAGTGTTTAATAAATCCAAGAACAGAGTCTTGACCGTCACCGATAATAATCTCCTGATCGTCAAAGCCTTTGCCATCGCATGGAAGTATCGGGAAACATATGAAGAATGTGGCGATGCAGACAAAATCATCGCATCCGAACACACATCCCCACGTCAGTTTTATCGCCACCTCGACCTGGCATATATGAATCCGGACAAGATTAACGAAATCTTGTCAGGGAAATTCAAAATCAACGTTAACGATTTGTTTCAGATTGCATGGAAGAATCAGTTGTAATATTATCTTGAAAATTAAACAAATCTATTTTTGGACGGCGTGTTTTATGAGCGATATCTGATGGAATTGGTAATATTTGTGTATCATTAAATTTATATACTTTTACTATGGATAAACCTGCGTCTTGTTCATGTCCGTTGACATATTTTTTCTTTTTTTCTAATAAAACCGTCATCGTGTCATCTTGTTCGGTCTGTTTTATTGCATATCGGCCAGATAGGAATTCTTTTTTAAATTCGTCGTCTAACATTTCTACAGATTTAGGTTTGGCACTTTCGCCAATTTTTACCGACCATTTAGCATCACTTTTTACATTTACCGATTTAACAATTGTAACAATATCTATAAACTGTTCTGCTGGCAAATTTTTGTCGGTATCGGACACAATATAATTTACAAAATCTTTCTTTTGAATTTCTGGCTCATTGCTATCAGAAAAAGACACCCCCCTAATGTCTTGATTTGTAGCGCACATACGATAGAACCCATTTTTAGCATAAATCGCTTTGTCTAGATTCAATTCTTTGGGTATAATTTTCGACAGTTCTGTCGCATTTTTAGAAAAAATACCGACAGTTGCATCTCGTAAAAAACTTCCAACATTTTCACCGACACTTCTTAAATCATAATCGTGTCCAGTTAATCCTGTATAGAAACCATGTATAAGTTCTGAATCCAATGCAGCAGGTATACTTATTAAAGTCCCAAGCACACCAACAGTACTCCAAAAACCACCTTCTTTATTTGCAACAATGCATAATTCGTACTTTGCTTGTCCTTTCAGTAATTCCGTATTTATGTTCGCTAGTATCTGTTCTATGCTTTCTATAAATATTTTATAATCTTCCGCTATTATAAAATGCTTGTCTGCCCCATTTGTAAAGAAATGAGTGGAAAAAGTTTCTAATTTTATTACTTTATTATCTTGTGTCATTTGATTTCTGTCGTTTTATTCGTTTTATGTTAAAACAAATTATTATAAAATCCACAAAAAACAACAAGAAACTGGCGTCGAGATTTTGGGCAAGGTATATAAGTTGCTGGATTTTGGGCGGATTGAGTGCAAGGGATAATATACACCGGTAACATCGTGCAGAAAAACCGCCGGAAATGGGGCGAAAAAGAACATCCCGTGGGATTACCACGGGATGTCTAATTTTCCTGGCGGATGGGGAGGGATTCGAACCCCCGGAAGAGTTGCCCCTTCAGCGGTTTTCAAGACCGTCGCATTCGACCGCTCTGCCACCCATCCGAAACTGTTTCTTTTTCCGCCGGTCTTTCAAACCTGCGGTTTTGTTCGCACCACGTCGCATGTTTTAATGCTGTGTGGTGGCAGTATAGTTTAATGTGACCCGGTTGGCAAGTGTTTTCTTTAATACAGACCGCGAATTTTACGACGCAATTTTTGTGACGGCACCATGCATGCAACCACGCGCAACAATTTACGAATAATCGCTGCGAATATACTGGTTGACATCTTTTTATCCGTATTTCCGCGCAACCACTGTGTTCCGCCGTATTTTGTGCTGTCCTTGGCCCGACTGATTATTTTTATCATTACGCGTTGGCGCCGCGGGATATGTTTTATTGCTCCTTCGGGGAAACCATATGCGCGGCCGCACAGCAAGAAATCCGGATGTTCAACCAAATATGCGTTCAGGTGTGATTCATCATCAACACATGCCACAATATTATGTTGCAAATCGGTTTGGACGTTTTTCGCCAGCACGCGGCACATTTTCAGAAACGCGGCCGCCGTTCCCCCATTAAATGCACCGCACACATAGTGGCGGCCGCGCCAATACGGCACGCACGCGGTGGATTCAGGACGCCGTTCATACGGGTAATTATCTGGGACCTGATGGATATCGCCGGACGGCCCCGGATGCAACCCGGCAACCAGTCCATTATGCCATTCGCGCGGGGTGATTTCTGCCAAATCCACCGGGTTATAAAATTGGAAATTCGCATTAAAAAAGAAAACATAATCAAACTGTTTCAGTTTATCTGCCACCCCCAGAAACATCTCAAAACGCATCAGGCTGTCATACGGCCACCCACGTTTTTGTGTCGGGATAATCGTGATGTTTTTACCACGCATCGCGGACGTCGGACTGTCCGTCCAGATAAAGTAATGTTTGTCACACGGTGTCAAATATCTTTCACACGATTTGTAAAAATCGTCCCAAAACACCGTATAGCGACCGAGCGCAATATACAAAATTGCAACCTGTGTCATGTCAATTCCCCCTTGGCATATAAACAAAACAAAGAAACCGCCCACGGAAATGGCGGTTGGGGAGTTGGTAAATCAATATATCAGTGATTCTGTTGCCTTTGGATAAATCCTTATAGCGAACAGCCCCCCAACCAAATGGCAAGGGGATGATTACGATGCAAAATGCACCGGAAACATCAGATTACGATGCACTTGCACCGAATATATTGGGCTTACCACAGCCCCGAACCAACATTCCGGGTTGATTCTGGTGTATATGTTGACACATTTACCAGATAAATTCAAGAAAAAGAACCCGTCACGATTCCAGAACGCGCGACGGGATATGCAACTGCTGTCTTATTTTGTTTTTTGCGCCTGTGCAATTTTGGCTGTGCACATTTTTGTGTAATTTGGGGCTGTGCGTGCGTATTCGCGCCACAGGTCGGGTATATAAAATGGGTTACAATCATGTGCCAGTGTCCAGTGCACAACCTTGCCATTGGGTGCTTCGCATTGTAATTTGAAACACGCCGGAAAGAATCCGTTAAAGCAACATTTATCACACGCGCCAGTGTCGGTCAGGTTCGCAACCAAGACATCGGGCAACTTGTAATCCAGAATCATTTGATTTGTCCTTTGGTTTTGTCCCCCCGCATCGCACAGGCAAACAGCGTCGCGCCGGCGGCAAACATTATCGCCGACAGCAACTGGCCCATGGTCAGCCCCCAATTTGTTAAAAATCCGATTTGTGCGTCCGGCATACGGAACTGTTCACAGAATATACGCGCGGTGGCATATGCCATACCCAGCACCCCGCCAATCGCGCCCGCGTGCCGGCGCAGTCCCGTGAAACGATACATACAATACATAAACGTGAACAAGACAATGCCTTCGGCGGTGGCCTCGTACAATGGGCTGGGGTGCAATGGGATTTGGGTGTAGCCGTTAAACACAACGCCCCATGGCATGTCGGTTGGACGACCCATAACCTCCATATTTATAAAGTTTGCAATGCGCCCGAAAAAGAATCCAATCGGTGTCACCACGGCCAGCAAGTCCAGTATGCGCAGCGCGATATTCACTGTGCCACCCGTGATGCCACTGTTTGATGCGCGATGCAATTTGTGTGCATAGAAAAATGTCGCCACGATTACACCAATCAGCCCGCCATGGAAACTCATACCGCCATTCCACACCATAAATATCTGTAACGGGTGCGCCAGAAAATAGGGCAGGTTATAGAACAACACGTATCCCAAACGTCCCCCAAGAATCACGCCCAAAATCACGGCGGTCAACAGGTCGTCCATTTGGGTCTTGTTTAATTTAATCTGGCTGTCACTGCGCCGCATCAGGTGGCGGAACAAATAGTACCCCGCAATGAATCCGGCAATATACGCCAACGCGTACCAACGAATGTCCACGCCCAGGACAGAAAACGCAACAGGTGAAATTGGGTTGACTGTTATTGCCATCTTAAATCCCTTGAAATTACGGGGGCATTGTATTATATATTCGGTGAATAACAAGGAGAAAGTTATGATTGCAAAGAAATCATTGAACCAGGTGTCGCCCGCCGCCGCACACAATAACGGCATGGGATTGTACCTGAAACGCGTATTCGCACTGATGTTTGCTGCGATTGGCGTAACGGCATTGGCGTCGTTTATCACGATGGTAACGCCACTGATTGGCATGATGTTCACCGAAACAGGCATGTCACCACTGTATTACATTTTGATGTTCGGTGGATTGGGGTTGTCCTTATGGGCACAGGCACGTGCATTTTCAATGTCACCGGCGCGCGCGGCGGCAATTCTGTTCGTCTATGCCGCGACATTGGGTATCGTGATGACACCTTTGTTGCTGTTCGCATTGTATAACAACCCGATTACAATTATCGCGGCGTTTGTACTGGCGGCGGTTATGTTCGCGTGCATGGCGTTGTTCGGTTACAAGACCATCAAGAACCTGTCATTCTTGGGTGTATTCTTGACCATGGGCATGATTGGTTTAATCTTGGTCGGATTGGCGTCATTCATTTGGCCGGCGATTATCGGCGGTACATTTGGCACAGTCGTATGCCTGATTGGCGTATTGGTATTCGCACTGTTCACCGCGTATGATATGCAGAATTTGAAATATGCATACAATGCAATGGGCGGTGATGAACACCAGAAAAACCAGTTGGCGGTATTGGGCGCGTTGCACCTGTACATCTCGTTCATTGCGATGTTCCAGTATTTGCTGAGTTTGTTTAACCGCGACTAAGTAAAACCAAAAAAGGAAAGAAAAAATGGCGTATAAAATTGACCCATCTAAATGCATCGGCTGTCACACATGTATGGGCGCATGTCCTGTATGTGCGATTGCGACCACATCTGATGGCAAGTGTGCGATTGACCCAGCAAAGTGCATTTCGTGCGGTACATGTGCGGCGGTGTGTCCGGTTGCGGCGATTGCCCCCGATGTACAGTAAGTATGCATTGGTAATAAAGCGGGGCAAACGCCCCGTTTCTTTTTGTTGCAAATACGCAAAAACAGTATAATAATTGGTGCGTTAAAAATAGAGGATTAAAATGCCAGCAAAATCAGTAAATGATATCGTCGCATTGTGCAAGCGGCGCGGTTTTATTTTCACAGGTTCTGAAATCTATGGCGGTTTGGGTGGCGCATACGATTACGGCCCATACGGTGTTGAATTGATGAAGAATATTAAGAACGCATGGTGGAACGCCATGATTTATTCCCGTAATGATATCGAAGGGCTGGATGCGGCGTTGATTTCCAACCGACTGATGTGGAAATATTCAGGGCACGAGGGCAGTTTTTCTGATCCATTGGTTGAATGCAAAAAATGTGGCGCGCGCATGCGTCAGGATAAAATGAAAGATCCAACCAAGTGTGATAATTGTGGCAGCACGGATTTAACCGACCCACGCGCGTACCAGTTGATGATGGGGCTGTCCATTGGTGCAACCGCCGATGGTGCAATCAACGCGTACCTGCGCCCAGAAACAGCGACCACAACATATGTGAATTTCAAAAACGTTTTGGACGCGTGCCCACATAAATTGCCGTTTGGTATTGCCCAAATTGGCAAGGCATTCCGTAACGAAATTTCCCCACGTGGATTTGTATTCCGTATGCGCGAATTTGAACAGGCGGAAATGCAGTATTTTATCAATCCTGCCGATGATGCGAAATATTTCGAAGAATGGAAGAAGACGCGTATGGCATGGTGGGTAAATGTGCTGGGCATTCCTGCGGACAAATTGCGTTTCACACCACACGAAAAATTGGCCCATTATGCCAAGGCCGCGGGTGACATCGAATACGCATTCCCAGATGGCTTTGACGAGGTCGAAGGTGTTCACAACCGTCAGGACTTTGATTTGGGTTCGCATACCAAGGCGCAAAATGAATTTCATATTTCTGCGCATGTCATGGAAAATCACGACAGTACGGTTAAATTGGCGTATTCTGATCCCCAGACGGGCGAAAGTTTTATTCCATTCGTCATTGAAACCGCAATGGGCGTGAACCGCGCAATGTTGGCAGTTATGATAGAGGCATATACCGAAGAAACATTGCCAGATGGCAAGACCCGCACGGTTTTGAAATTGAAACCAAAACTTGCACCGGTCAAGGCGGCGGTTATTCCATTGGCGCGTAATGTACCCGAATTGGTTCAGGCCGCAAACGATATTGAAAATGCATTGCGTGCGCTGCATATCGGCCGTATTGAGCTGGAAAATTCCGGTAACATCGGTAAAAACTATCGTCGTCACGATGAAATCGGTACACCAGTTTGCATAACGGTTGACCACCAGACGCTGGAAGACGGTACTGTAACATTGCGTCATCGTGATGATATGAGTCAGGAACGCGTCGCCATTGCAGACGTACCGCGTCGAGTGACCGAAATCATAAATGCTTAAAAATACCAAACGGGGCATCGCCCCGTTTTTTGTTTCTCAAACGAATCGGTTGATAATAAATAACCACAAGACATTTGTCTTAGAAGCGCAGGACATATGTCACAATAAAAAAATTTGTGCTAAGAAAAAAATCGTTGCATTTTCCCTTTATTGTAAGTTTTTTCCCAGATTTCTGCGGTTTTTGCTGCCTGCTCCGATTTATACACGGTCACATATAAAAAGAGTATAGCCGGAAAAATCCCCACTGGGGTTATATTGTGAATATAGACAAAACAACAAACAGACAAAGGTGAAAAAATAAATGACACACAGTGATGTATGGTACGCAATCGATTGCTTTGCCAGTGCGCACAAAATGTCCTGTTCTGGCTTGGCGCGTCGCAGCGGTTTGGATCCAACAATTTTTAACAAAAGTAAACGTTGGTCAAAATATGGCCAGCCACGTTGGCCATCAACTGGCAGTATTGCAAAAATCTTGGCGGCGACCGGCGAAAGCGTCAGTAATTTCACCAAATACTTTGCAAACAAACAAAACGAATTGTAAAATATAAAAATAATACCGCATGTTTGTGCATGCGGTATTATGTATTTATAAAAAAATTTCAAAAATCTGTCTTTTATGCTGTTTTTAGGTTAAATAATCGTGTATAATGAGAATAAACAATTATATTCACGTGTTTTTGTTATTTTTTTATTCTTTAATCAAAAGGTATAGCGATGGCTACCATCAAGACCAGAGTGACCCTGTTGAAAGAACTGTTAGCGTTAAAAGAAGTCATCGATACAGGCCAAATTCAAATTGCCGCGAATAAAAACGGTATCAAACATTCGAACATGTCCAAACTGATTTCTGATTTGGAAACGCGCCTGAATGCAACATTGTTACAGCGCACCCCCGCGGGCAGTTTGCCAACCAATGCGACCTCAGAAATTTATTCTGCGATTGAAACAATATGCAGCACATTGGATAAAATAGAACAGGTTACCCCCGAAGAAGAACTGACAGGTTATATTTCTGTCATGGTTGCCGAAGGTTTGGTTGGCAGTTATATCTTGCGCGAATTATCACGATTCTATGCGTTGTATCCAAAAATTCGTTTGGATTTATTGACCAATCGACAACAGAACTTGTCAAATATAGAGGTGGCGGTGGTTGATGCAAAATCCAACTATCAAATACCTGGGCGTACATTGTTTCGTTTGTGCACACCCGCGTATTTCTTTACCACACAGGAATATCTGGACACGCATGGTGTGCCACGCGATATAGACGATATGTTGGAAAATTTTGACCTGTGTATGTACCAGTCATATTTGAATATACCCGAATGTTCTTTCATTGCAAAGCGTGCACGTAAACTGAATACGACAACGGATTCTGTTGGTTTGGTTTTTCGTCTGATACGTGATGGCGACGGTATTGGATTATTGCCGGCATGGATGGTGCAACAGCCACCAAAACTGATACGTGTACCGAACATAGATTTTGAATACGAGCACCGCATGATTGCCGCGTGCAGTCCGAAACTGATTAATTCACCAAAAATTCGGGCGTTTATCAGATTCCTTGACGATTTCTGTAAAAAACATAATATACCTGTGGAACGGGTATGTTAAATTATGTTGATTAAATCAGAATACGCATCGCCAATCGGTAAATTGACATTGGTCGCATCTGACAATGCGCTGGTTGGCCTGTGGATTGCGGGGCAACGTCATCACGGCGATGTGTCGGGTATTCCATTTGGCGATAATGCAATATTGCGCCGCGTGTCGCGTTGGCTGGACGAATATTTTGCGGGCGGCCGCCCAGCCGTTGATTTTGAATTATCACCGCGCGGCACGGCATTTCAGTGCGCGGTGTGGCGCACATTGCGTGAAATACCATATGGTGCGCGTGCGTCGTATTCTGATATCGCCCGTCGCATCGGTTGCGCGTCCTCGCGGGCGGTTGGCGGTGCGGTCGGTCGCAACCCGATTTCAATTATTGTCCCATGCCATCGCGTTGTTGGCGCGCACGGTGCAATGACGGGCTATGCCGGTGGCATTGCAACCAAGGAAAAATTATTGAACGGGGAGCAGGGCGTTATTCCCGCCAAATAACAGACGTAAACATTCCATTTATCACGTCGCGCAAATTCGCATCATCAAAGAACTGATTGCGCTGGGCAGGGGTTGTGCCGTGTTCGTTATCTTCGAAATGTGGAATGTATTTTTGAATTGCGATTTTTGGAACACCACGATTGTGCAAGTCGCGGGTGATTTCCATTAAATCCAGTTTTGAAACAAATCGTGGATCACATGTAATGCGAACCTCATAATCCTTGCCGGTCGCCTGCCATATGTCCAAACTGTGAATCATGCGGTCGTGGGCAATATTTTGACCCGACAGCGCACCATATTTATCACGCGTGGTTTTATAATCCAACCCGATCCAGTCAACTGTATCGGCGGCGCGTGCCAAATTTTCGGGGTAAAATCCATTTGTATGCAGGCCGATTTTGAAACCCAAATCGCGAACACGTCGCATATAATCAATCGCCGCGTCCCCCTGCATCAATGCCTCGCCGCCGGAAAAGACGACGGCTTCTAATTTACCGACGCGATTACGTAACCAATCAAAAACTTTGTCTGGGTCGTATTCGCCATCGCCAACATTCAACAAATGGGGATTTGAACAGTACACGCATCGCAACGGACACCCACGCAGGAACAGCACCGCGGCCAGTTTCCCTGGGTAATCGATTGTTGTAAACGATACCAAACCCCCAATTTGAATGTCAGACATTTTATTATGCGGCCTTCTTTAACAATTCACTGTGACGCGCACCGGTGGTCAAACTGTTTGCCTCTGTGAACGTTTTTCTTTCGCAAAATTCAGAGTATTTACCAATATTGAAATTGGACACTGGTCTGATGAATCCCATAGAACGTGAGAAAACTTCACATTGTGTTCTCTGATTGCTGGCTGCCTGCATAATTTTCCTCCTTTTATTTGTGCAATGCGTGTTTATTCGTGATTACATTCACAGTTCTGATTTGCGACAACTTCTGCGTCGCATTTCGGACAGAATTCATGACGCCCCGGCAAATACCCGTGTTTCGGGCAAATCGAGAATGTCGGTGTCAATGTCATGTACGGAATCTTGTAGTTTTCAAAGATTGTACGTACGATTTTCTGGGCGGCTTCGCCACTGGATACAGGTTCGCCCATATACAGGTGCAACATCGTGCCACCAGTATATTTGCGCTGTAATTCTTCTTGGTGTTCCAACGCGACAAATGGGTCATCTGTAAAGTTCACCGGCAACTGTGTCGAATTGGTATAGTATGGTGCATCATGTGTACCCGCCGTGATGATGTCTGGGAAATTTTTCACATCGGTCTTGGCAAAGCGATATGAACAACCCTCGGCTGGGGTGGCTTCCAAATTATACAGGTTGCCTGTTTGTTCTTGGAAATTTGCCAGATTTTCACGAATGAAATCCATCACGTCCAGAACCAATTTCTTGCCCATTGGGGTTGCGATGTTTTCGCGGTCGCCTGTAAAGTTGCGAACCATTTCATTCGCACCATTTACGCCAATGGTTGAAAAGTGATGATCCCAGTTGCCCAAGTAACGGCGTGTGAACGGATACAGTCCGCGTTCCATATTCTTGGTAATAATCTTGCGCTTGATTTCCAGTGAATCACGACCCATGTCCAGCAAACGTTTCAGTTCACGGAACAGCCCGTCGCGATCGCCACGATGTACATAGCCCAATCGCGCCAAATTGATTGTAACAACACCGATTGAACCGGTCTTTTCCGCCGACCCAAACAGGCCACCACCGCGCTTTAACAATTCGCGCACGTCCAAACGCAGACGGCAACACATAGAACGCACGTCGGTCGGATTCAGGTCAGAATTTAAGAAATTCTGGAAATTTGGAATCCCGTATTTTGCCGCCAAATCAAACAAAGGTTTGACATTTGGGTGTTCCCATGGGAAATCGTCGGTAATGTTATATGTTGGAATTGGGAACGTAAACGGACGACCCAACGCGTCACCTTCGGTCATAACCTCCAAGAACGCCTTGTTGATTGTGTCCATTTCGTTTTGCAGGTCACCATATGTAAAATCAACCTGTTTTTTACCAATAAATGGATGCTGATCACGCAAATCCTTTGGACATGTCCAATCGAATGTAAAGTTGATAAATGGTGTCTGCGTACCCCAACGACATGGCACAGCACAGTTAAATATCAACGTCTGCATTGCGTTTTTAACATCGGCATATGTCAGATTATCAATTCTGACGTATGGTGCCAGATACGTGTCCACGGACGAAAATGCCTGTGCACCCGCAAATTCATTCTGTAATGTACCCAAGAAATTCACCATATGCGAAATCGCGGTCGCCATATGTTTCGCCGGTTCGCATTGCAAATACCCCGGAACACCATTGAACCCCTCGTACAACAATTCACGCAACGACCAGCCCGCACAATAACCCGTCAGCCAGCCCAAATCGTGAATGTGAATAGATGCGTTTTTGTGGGCCTCTGCAATTTCACGTGGATACAGGTTCAGCCAGTATTCCGCCGTTACGCGTTCACTGGTACGCAAAATCAACCCACCAATGGAATAGCCAACATTTGCATTTTCCTTGATGCGCCAGTTTGACCCGCCAACGTAACCCTCAATCACCTCTACGGCATCAACGTATGAATCGCGAATTTCGCTGCGTTTCTGGCGATATATGATATATGATTCTGCGGTCTTGTACGCCTTGGCATCCATCAGTGCCTGAATCACGGTTTCCTGAATCTGTTCAACCGATGGCACACGGTCTGTGAACTTGGCGTCCAACGTGTTCAAAACGTTTTGGGTAATTGTTGCCACGTCCGCATCAGATATTTCACCCGTGACCGCAACGGCCTTTTTAATTGCATCAAATATCTTTTTGGAATCGAACGGGACAGTTTCGCCACCGCGCTTTTGTACCGCGACCAATTTGGTCGTCAGCGTTGGAATAACCTGAATTTTTGTTTCGTTTTCTGCATCAGACATCTTTCTGTCCCTTGTTTTGTAAAAACACAATATCTAGTGGTTATTTTGTTTATTTGATACCAATATATAGTTTTATAGGTTTCCTATCAACACGTAAAACAGAAAAAATTTTTCATTTTTTACTTTACTTTTCAAAAGGCGGGTTTTCCGTACGTTTGCGCTGTGACCGATTCCTCGAATCGGAATACTAAATATGTTTTTGTGTCAATAATTTGACCAAAACGCGCCAGAAAACGATTCGTAAAACGCAAAAAATACAAAATATAGGTGTGTTTTTACAAAATCGCGTCTATATGTTGACAAATTGATGCGCTTTTCTGTGCAAAATTTCCCTAAATGCTAAAATAGGTTGTGTTTCCCATCTAAAAATGATTTAGTGTAAATATGTCTGGGTAATGGTTATCCAGATTTTTACTTAAAACTAACAAAAGAGCATAATCATTATGATGAAAAATGTATATGAAATGCTGCGTGATGTTTGTTCCCAGAATAAAGACCGTATTTTCTTTGTCAGACAGAATGAAACATATGCAGACCTGTTAAAGAAAGTAAAGCAACGTGCAGTGGTACTGGCGCAACGTTTTGGTATTAAAAAGGGCGACACGGTTGCGATTCTGTCGGGTAACACCCCAGAATTTATCAAATCGTATTTTGCCATTTTGTCCCAAGGGGCACATGCGCTGATGCTGGACACTGGTCTGTCACAGGCAGAACACCTGAACATGATGGCGCGCACAAATTGCAAATTGGCATTGGCGCAAAAATCGCATTTTGTGGACGGTGGCCCGACAATGTTTGATATCGAAACCATCGACGACACCGACGAAAACGATTTCGTCGCGGCGGACGTTGACCGTAACGATATCGCAATGATGTCTTTTACATCGGGTTCAACCGGCAATCCAAAGGTTGTTGGTCTGACACATGATAATCTGTTGTCATTGGCACAGGGCGCATTATTTTATGAACCGGTAATTCATCCGGGGTACACATTCTATGGGTTCTTGCCGCTGTATCATATATATGGTGTCGTCATCAATATTATTGCCCCAATTATTTTGCGTGGCCAATTATTGCTGCAACCAATTTTGAACCCACGCGAATTTTTGAAGGACTTCAAAGAATACAGACCAGAGGTTATTCCCGCCGTCCCACGTATATGGGAGGGGTTCTATAAAAAGATTGTGGACAGCGCACGTGAAAAACACATGTACACCGTTATGCGTATGGTGATGTCATCACGTCGTGTACTGCGCGCAATCGGATTGGGCTGTATTGTGGACAAGGTTACAAAACCGGTTCACGATATCTTTGGCGGCAATACCAAGGTGTTGGTGTCCGCTGGCGCAACACTGAAACCAACAATTCGCAAATTCTTTGAAAGTTTGGATTTTGTGGTTGGTGATTGCTATGGTCTGACAGAAACCACGGGGCCTGCAAACTTTAACTTTGCATTCCGTCGTCCTGATGGTTCTATGTATTATGCCGGCCCATTGCCAGGCAATGAAATCCAGATTCACGATCCAGACAAAGACGGCGTCGGTGAAATTTGGATGCGTGGCAATATGGTTATGCCAGGGTACTTGGATAATGACGAGGCCAACGCCGCAGCATTCGAAGATGGCTGGTTCAAAACAGGCGATTTGGGTAAATTGGACAAGTATGGCCGTCTGATTGTCAAAGGACGCAAAAAACAGGTCATCGTTCTGGACAGCGGTAAAAACGTTTACCCCGATGAATTGGAAGACCTGTATCTGCAAAACGACGAAATATTGGCGGCGGCGGTATTTGAATACGTCATCGCTGGCAAAATCGTACCGTTTGCAGTATTTCAGGTAAAGCCCGGTACAACGGTTACCCGCGTCGCCATGTTGTTAAAGGCATCTAATTTGAAGATTGCGCCATACAAATGGGTTAAACACTTTGCAATCACCGAAGAAGAATTGCCACAAACATCGGCCAAGAAAATCAAGCATTTCGCGGTCAAAGAAATGTTGGACAATGGCGCGTTTCAACGCGCGGAATAATTGCGCAAATATAAAACTGCCCGCGAATGCGGGCGGTTTTCTTTTTGTGTAATATAACATATTGACAAAACGTACATTTGGGCTATATTAAACAGTGTGAGGAAACAAAAGGGGTTATATATGGCAACACTGAGCAATGAACAGGTGCGGGGTATCATCAGTTACAGCACTAGTATTCCATATTTTGATAAAATGACGCCGGCGGCGTTGCATGATGCTTATGGCCAAATTAAAACTTCCAGTTCATGGGATAAACCAAAACATTCGGTCACCATTCGTATTGGTGATATTGATGGCAACGTTATTTGTAATGCCTTGTGGAAAGAAATGTCGTTAAACCCTGTGCGTTTTGGTATGGTTTCCCCATTTGTATTTAATGGCAAGAATGATATATATCGTTTCTGTAAAACAAATATCGCGGACACATCAACCCCACAAGGGAAACTGTTGGGCAAAATCCGTCGTAATCTGATTGCGTATATGACATTGAACAAGACGGCTAATAATTCGTGGCGCGATCATATGTTGACTATGTCTGGTGGCACGATAAATATTTTTTTGGGTGCAGATGGCAGTCCAAACAAACAATACAAAATGTTGGCCAAATTAAATGCCAGCGTTCATGCCATTGCATCGCAAAATTTGAAGGACTTTCGTTTGAAACGTTTCCGCCACGGTATTGTTGCCGCGGTATCGGCGCGTTATCCAAACGGCACGCGCAAGGGTATGTCTGCACAAATCGCGCCAATGTCGGTCGCGCCCCAGCCAGTCAGTGCACCTGTTATTGATGAAGAATGTCGACTGGATGAAATGGCAGAAAGTGCACAAATCACACTGGACAACGCACAATACGTCAGTGGTGCACAATTTGAACAGGCCCAGCAGGATTTAGACCTGGTTAAATCATTGCGTGATGCACGCACGTACTAAATAAATAAAAACGCCCATTTGGGCGTTTCTTTATTTGCAAACCGCTGTATATGGCGCAAACGATTTTTCGGTATCTATTTCACCATCGCCACAGTCCAGACAATTAAATCGTCTGTTCTGGTTATGTGTGCGGTCAATTGGGACATTCTTGCCAGACATTTCTGGAATATTGCCGGCATAATTTTTGTTTGGAAAACCAAAATAAAATGCACGACTGCGTCCGCTGCATTGACGTGTATCGGCATAACATTCTGGTGTCCCCAGTTTAGATGCGTCGGGTATGCAATATGATGTGCATGTGTCGGTGTCCAGTATCATTTTCTCGCACGGGGTGCACGATGTCTGGGACGCACGCAATGTTGCCCCAACTGAACCATATATCGCGCCACTGGTAAAACGGCTGCATTTCGTGATATTGTTACCCTTGGTTGCGTCCGCTATGCATTCCCATTCCAGCGTGTCGTAATTCAAACGCGCAACCATATCATCAGGACATGATTTTGTTGGAAACGGGTTTATGCATTCCCACACATCATCAACAATAACCGCGGTCTGTTGCGATGCGCATAACGGTTTTCTGGATTCGTCTGCCACGCATTCCAACAAAGCAGAATCCCAAATCATATCGCCGCCGCAATCGGTTTTTGTATTTATGCCAATGCACTGCCAGCGTCCAAATCGATATGTTTTGATTGTCCCTGTTGGGCATTTGATATCTGTGGTGGTGTTTGTGTTGCTGGTACTGGTGATGTTTGTAATATCATATTGTGTCATATACACCAGTTGCCCATTACCCAGTTCCATTGTTTTCATGACGTTTTTTGGCACGGTGTATTTTGAACCAATCGCGCCTGATACAATTTTCCCGTCCATTAAAATTCCGAATGTGCCGGCATCAGCATAATATTGTTCCAGTATTTCAAACATACTGTTGTATTCGTCTGGGTCCAGCGCACCAGTTGCTGTGATGATATAACTGTACGTGGGTTTTTTATTCTTGACGATTTTGCATTCGATTTCCTTCATGCTGGCATTCATACAGAACAATCGGCTGACAATCTGGTTCTGGGTGACGCAAACATCATCAAATGTTGTCCCCTTTATCTGGGCATTATGAACCGCCGCTGCGCATTGGGCAATCGCGTGCAAATCGGCGCGTCGTGCGGCATATTCTGTTTCAATTTCTGGAACGCGCAGGCTGGGGCTGTCGATGATATAGTATCCCAACATGAATATAGCCACCAATACCATCAGAAAAATATTCATCATTCCCTCTTGCGATTTATTAAAACTCTAAGTAATATAATAAAAAAAAGCAACAGGAAAACGCACATAAACATAACAAGGGTGCCAGCGTGATGAAAAAAATTCTGATGATTTTATGTATTTTTGCTTTGGGTGCATGTGGTTTTCGTCCTATGTTTTCTGGGGGCGATACAGACATCTATGTTGCGCCAATCCGTGGCATCAATGGTATTGAATTGCGTAACGCATTGAACGCAAAATTTGGTGGTGCACGCACGTCTGATGCCGAATATACTTTGACCATCGATTTGGCCGAACCATATACCAAGTACAAGGCACTGGAAACAACCGGTGACGCCACCTGGCAAGAGGTTGGCTTGCGTGCAAACTATACATTGCGCCGCGGGGACGTGGAAATCGCGCATGGTGTCGAACAGGCGTCTGAATCATACACATTTGTGCGGTACTTGGTTGCGGCGAACGCGTCATATAATAATGCCGTCAGAAACGCTATTATGGTATTGGCCGATAAAATCAGCACACGTACAATCGCCGAAACATCACGCGCACAATCACAATCCGGTGGTCAGAAATAATGAAATGGAAAGAACCAGATTTTAACACAGGTATTGAAAAAATCACGGCGGTATTGCTGTATGGGCCGGATGCCGGTCGTATTGATGAATACTGTGATACGGCAATCAAAAAACTGGAAATAGACAAGGACAACCTGTTTGCGCTGGACGCTGATGATTTTCGGGACAAGCAAGATGCCTTGTTCGCGGAAAGTTGCACACCATCAATGTTTGGTGGACGCAAGATGGTTATTATATCTGGGGCGGGCGATGCGATGACATCGCGCATTGCCGAACTGATTGAACACAGTGGCCTGTGCGCAACGGTGTTGGTATGTGCCGGCGATTTGCGCACGGGATCATTGCGTACATATTTCGAAGACGATAAAAAAACAAATGTTGCCGCATTGCCATGCTATACCGACGATGCACGTGCATTGGCGACATTGATACGCAGTGAACTGTCTGCGGCGGCGGGTATCAAGCAAATAACCCCCGACGCGATGGCGTATATGACGGCGCACTTGGGTGGTGACCGCGCAATTACGCGTGGGTTCTTGACCAAAATTGCATTGTATGTTGATGATAAAAAGACCGTTGAATTAGACGATGTGGAAAAATGTCTGCCGGATACGGGCGCGGTTGTCGCGGACGATTTCTTTTATTCGCTGACGGCGGGGTATATTGCCCAAACGATGCAGGCACTGGACAGATTGCTGTACACGGGCGTTGATTCAAACAAACTGTTGCGCCAATTACAAATGCATTTCAAAAAATTACAGGTTGCGGTTGTTGATGGACAACTGCCGAACCTGTTTTGGAAAGTTCGCGATAAATTCAACATGGCAATGAAAATTTGGCCTGCATCGGAAATTGATGGGGTGCTGGTACGCCTGTCTGAATTGGAACGACAAATTCGTACAACCGGTATGCCGGTAGAGGTTTTATTTCGTGATTTCGCACTGAAATTGGCCCTGCGCGCAAACCGTTTGTCTATCAAGAGAAGGAACTAAGAAAAATGTTAGCATCTGTTTATGCACCAAAAGATTTCAAACGCCTGCGTGCGTCTGGCGATTTGGTGGCGCGTTGTTTTGATTATATTACACCATATATTCAGGCGGGTATTTCCACCGGTGAAATTGACCGTATGGTTGCATCGTGGTTGCACGCAAATGGCGCACGTTCATCTGACTTGGGATACGAAGGGTATCCAAAAAGCATCTGTACATCGGTCAATGATGTTATTGTACACGGTATCCCCAGTGATGATTGTATTTTGAAAGATGGCGATATTGTAAACGTCGACCTGACCGCGGAATACAAGGGGTTTCATGGCGATATGTCGCGTATGTTTATGATTGGCCACGTCACGCCACGTGCGCGTGAATTGGTTCAAACATGTCAAGATGCGCTGAACGCCGCCATCGCCGTTTGCGCCCCAGGTGTGCCGTTGTCTGAAATCGGCAAAACGATAGAGGCCGTTGTTAAACCACACGGATTTTCAATCTCGCGCGATTTTGTTGGCCATGGCATTGGCAAGGTTATGCATGATGACCCACAAATCTATCACTTTTACGACCCCATGTGGGACAAGGTAAAGATGGTACCCGGTTTGGTGTTCACGATTGAACCGATGATAAACACGGGCCGTCCCGATTGCAAAATTGATGCCGACGGTTGGACGGCGCGTACGGTTGATGGTGGACTGTCCGCCCAGTGGGAACACACGTTGGGCATCACCGAAGATGGCGTTACCATTTTCACCGAACGCATGATGTAGGGGCGGGCGCACAACAATGGCGGGTTCGGACACTGATTTTCATACGGGACATCGCGAACGCCTGCGCCAGAAATTCTTGGACGGCAAATTGGCCGATTATGAATTGCTGGAAATGCTGTTGGGCTATGCAATACCGCGTCGCGATGTGCGACCGTTGGCGCGCGGCCTGATGGCACAGTTTGGCGGTGTTCATCAAATCTTGAGCGCGCCATTGGACAAATTGGTTGCGTTTCGTGGTATGGGGCGTAACACCGCAATTTTCCTGAAATCAATAAACCAGATTATACCGCGAAAAACTGAGCGAACAGCCAATCTTTCGCGATGCGACGGCGGTTGCAAATTATTGTCGCACGATATTGTCCGGCAAAACAACCGAAGAAATGCATGTGTTCTATCTGGGCTCTGAATTATGTATGCTGGCGGACGACGTGCACAGTTGTGGCACAAATGACGAAGCGGTCGTGTACCCACGTGAAATTCTGAAACGTGCGCTGGTGCTGAATGCGCGCAGTGTTGTTCTGGTGCATAATCACCCAACACCAAATAAATCTTTTTCAACCGCAGACATAGAAATCACCACCGTGGTCAGGGATTTATTGGCCGCGGCGGGAATAGAATTGTTTGATCATTTTGTTGTGTCGGGAACTATTGTATATTCGGCACGTAATATGTTTTTGTTAAAATAAATCCGCAACATCACATACAACGCGCATCTGTGTCGCGTCAGATGCATTCAATTCGCCATGACGAAACGTGTATGTTGTTTTTGTCGCCATTGTTGGGGTTAGCCACGTGTCCGCCCATTCGCGCGAAATAATATCAATCTTGAACACAGGTCGAAAAACAAAGCGCAATTTGCGCAGGGCGCATTCCGCCCCTTCGGTTGTGCGGAATCCATCTGGCGTAATGTCCATGTACCCGTTCTGGGTATTCAGTTCCAGCTTATATTCATAATAGAAATGGTCTGTGCCGTTTTCAACGCGGGTGCGGGTTATGCGGTCAATGCGGCCATCTGAATTTATGTCGCGATTGAATACATCAATGGCGGCAATGCCCGCACCATATTCGTCCAGTTCGCCCGCCGTGGCGGCGTCTGGTGTGCCCAACCCATCGTTAAATTCGCCGTTTGCGTCACGTGATGGCGTCGTTTCGTCCACAATGGCGGCTGGTGACACAACGGTGTTGGTACTGGTTACAAATGGATTTTTCCCACCCAATAAGATGTACAGCATAACCCCAATCGCCACCAGCATAATGGCGAACATAATATTGAATCCGATACTGCCACGTTGTGTGTTCATGAATTATTCCTCTATGATGCGGCCCGCTTCCCAGCCCTCAATCGCGCGAATTGCGTCAACCACACGGGACAGTTCGCCATCGCTTAAATCGCTGATGCGACGATTGATGTTCAGACCTGTAATCTGTTGAATCCGTCTGTGATACGCCGCGGTATTGTTTTCAGACGGTGGTGCATATCGCGTGATTGCACGCGCAATGGTCAGGTTATTATATGATTTTCCGCGCAACAGCGATGAAACCGCACGTGTACCCGTTTCTTCGTCTGGAAATACGGCGAATCCGCCCGCCTGACCAATCGCGCCCGCCTTGCGCGAAAATTCAGAATAACGAATATTTCCTGGGTTCAGGTTTCGCCATGCACGTGTACCACCCGTACGACGCACGCGACGTCCATCGGCGGTCGTGTACACAACATCACGCCCCGCGGCGGTGGCCGATGTGTATTCTTGGGCGGACGGATTGTCTGGGTGACGCACGGACGGATTATTTGGTATCTGATCGCGTTGGGACGGCAGTGGTATCAGGCGGTCGCGTGGTATGTCAACAGACGGCATATTTTCCACCGGTAATTCGCCATTCGGCAATTTGCCAAACACGCCATCATCAATTTTTATCTTGTCGCGTGGTACGGTTATCGTGCCATTGGGCGCACGCCCCAGAATATCAAGTAACCGTTCTTTATCTTCGTCTGATAATTGTTGTGAAATCGGTTCAAAAACGTTGTCGGTGTCATCTGGCATATCAATTTTATCACCAATAACCGCATTACCGGTCGGCGCATCATCTGTGTTATCGTCGTCCGTTGCAACATTCGCACGCACCACACCAGAATCGTATATATCAATGCTTTCGTACAAATCGGTCTGCTGGGGCGACATTTTTTTCTGGCGCATGTCCAGCATTTCATTGACCGTGTCAATATTTACCGCAACCGTCCGGCAACCGCGGGCAAATAAATCCCCGCCGTATATCATATTCAGTATTGCACCGGCGGCGGCCAGTGTTCCAAACATAATCGTTAAATTACGCAGGTTCATAAATATGTTGTTTTTTGCACCGCGTATCATTGATATGGCCCAGCCAAAAATCAACATACCTGTGATAAAGGTTATGATAATCCATGCATATTCGGTGAATGTCTGAAAACTGCGCAGAATGCAAGACGGGTCTTCGATGTACAGGTTTGCCCCGTCCGCCCCCAAAACGTGGAATCCGGCATTGGACAGCAATCTAATAATTGTTGCGGTTTCCATGTGCGCTCATTCGTTGCCTATTTTTTCGATGCAACACCTGTAAAGAACCCCGGCATAGCAAAATCGTCATCATTTGCGGCAATGCCCGCCCACCCGAACAAATCACCCATCAGTCCGGTATCGTCACGTTTTGCCTTTTTGAATGGCAAAATGTTTTTCAGTTTGCCGATTTTACCACGTGCCTCGGTTTTCTTTGGTGTTGGTATTTTGTCCTGATTTTCTGCAAATTCTGTTGCCAACTGGGCCAGTGTTGCGTCCGTGTCGTCGTCATCGGTGTCCGATGGGACATCAACGGTATCAACAGGGGCGGGCGACATATCAAATTCATCGTCTGCGCTTTGTGCCACATCTTCGTCCATATGATCTTCACGCAGTGGCGTCATGCTTTCCAACAACTGTTCCAGTGTTTTTTCAATCGGTTCTTCGGGGGCCTCGTCGGTAATGTCGGTTGTTGCAACCTGAACCGTGTCGGTTTCGGTAATAACGGGTTCGGCATCGGCAACGGCTGGTTCGGCGACAACACTTTCTGTGACGGTTTCTGCAACAACATCAACCGGTTCGGCGGTGTCCGCAATGTCGATGTCTGGCGTGCTTTCTGTTACGTCGGCAACCACTGGTTCGGGTTCGACCACCGACTTTGACGTCAGCACGGACAGAATTGAACTAACATTCGCGGGCGCATCCGCCACTGCGGCCGGTTCGGATTCAGTTTCTGCCGCCACAGGGGCTGTTGGGGCTCCTGCCACAATTTCTGCCTCCGTCGTAACTTCTGCGGCCTTGGCGACCTTTGCGGGGCGACCACGTGATTTCTTTTTGGGTTTTTCAGGTTCAATTTCTGGGGCGGGTTCTATATCAATAACAGGTTCTGGTACAACTTCTGGGGTGACCATTTCCATAACAGGGGCGTCGTCCACGTCCACCGCGACCGGCGTTTCGGGTTGCACATGCGCATCATCGGTTGCGCCCAATGCGTTATCATTGTCCACCGGAACACCAAACAAAACCGTGTCAGAATCCAAACCTAATGCACCGCGTACCTCTTCAAAAGCGGCGCGAATATCGGCCATATCAAAGATTTCACTGCCAGAAATATAGATTATTTTCGTTTTCATAAAACCTGTCCCCCAATAAACAGGGCTATTATATCACATTTTAGTGTTGAACGCATATAAAAAATATCTTACACTGGGGGTATGGCAGACATAAAACAGCAAATTTTTCAAGAATTAAACGCATTGGAAGAGGCCGCCGCCCGCCTGCGTGGAACGGCCGTCGCCGCCGGCAAACAAACGGATCTAGAGGTTGCAATTTTAACCGAACAGGTTCGTACCCTGCGCGATAAAAATGCCCGTGCCGTCCAAATGATTGATAAATCTGTATCTATATTAAAGAAGTTAAAATGAGTGTCGTTTCAATACCCATTGTGAACAAAAATTATCCCATGGGGTGCGAAGATGGCCAAGAATCGCGCCTGATTGAATTGGGTAAAATGGTTGATATGCGTGCGCGCGAGATTTTGGATAAAATCGGCCCACTGCCTGAAAACGCACTGTTGGCGACATTGTGTATAGTTCTGGCGGACGAAGTGCATAACAGACCAACGCCTGCTGCAACCGATGCGGACTTAAAGGAAATCTTGGCACGAATCCGTGAAATTAAACATAAAATTGCACAATAAAAACACGCCCATTTGGGCGCGTTTCTTTTTACATTGTATGCTGGGCAAATTCACGCAACATAATGTTTTGCTGTGGCGCATATGCCAGCGCATTGTTCTGGTTTGGAATGTTTTTGGGCGCGGGCTCTTTGAAATAGCGACTGCGTACCAAATCCAACAACACAGGACGTGGCATATTGGAATAAACTGGGCACGGTTTAGTCGTCGTGTCATTGCGTTCCAAAAATGAAATCAATGCGGAATCAGGCATTGCCTCTATGCGTTGCCATTCGGCGGCATATTGGGCACGTGCAATTTTACGTGTGTCGGCGGCAAATACATTCGACGCGTCCCATGTTTCAAACAGGTCACCGATTGTTTCGCGGTTGTGACCGGTATAGATATAGCGACCGTTTTCATCTGGGACAAATTTCCCATTTTCAATGCGTCCGCGACCCAACAGCATAATCATATGGAACTTGTTCTTGCTGCCGCGATAGCGGGGCACAACCAGCATCGTGCCAGCAGACAGTTCGTCTGCGGAAAAATTCTTGGCCGCAAACTGTGCGGCAACCGCATTGCGCACGGAATCAGGCGCGTTTTGCGCAACCTTGCGACGGGTCATGTATTTGCCCAACGCGACGTTATATGCACTGTCAGATTCGAACATTTGCCCTTCGTGAATGGCGTTCTGATATTCTGGCGCGGCATATTTTTTGCGCATTTCGGATTTGAACGCAATGCATGCGCGGCTGGCATCTGTCGGCACAATGGTCAATGTGTCGCCCATATCGCGCAATGCGCGGTTCAGTTGTGTGTATTGCCCATAAACACAGTGATACCCAACCGGCGCACCTGGTAATTCTTGGCGAACCGCACTGCGGTATTTGGTCGTACCCAGCAATGGTTTCAATTTCTGCTGTGCGGTCAACATATTGTCGACATATTTACCAACCAAATCGTCGGCCTTTTTATCCAAAGACATCTGATCCAGTTGCGATTTCATTTCTGGGTTTGCAATATCAATTATTGCATTAAAAGGCGTAATACCGGAATCCATTGTCGCAATAGCATACGTGCCGGTTGCTGTTTGTGCGCTGGCACTAGAATTATTAGCGCGCGACAGCCCCGCCAAAATAACAGACGCCGGAATCAGCACATATGGAACAATTTTTTTGAATGACATTTTTTACCTCCTTTGCAATCAAACAGACACACCCAGACCGTACGGTCATGGTATGTTGATATTGTTTTTTGTTTTTGATTGGTTCACCGCGATACAAAAATTTCGCGATGTACATTCAGACAATTTGGAAAACCAAACCGCCCCGACTTGCCATAATTATTCACCGGCAGCCCGCCCCATACGGGGAACCAAAGTTTGTATATACATATAATAGTTATGCATAACGAAAATTCAAGTGGAAAATTGAAAAATTATTAAATTTTTTAATGAATTTTTAATTTGCCCCTGAAAAAAAGGATTTTTTCTGTTGTTATTTTTTTTCAAATGTTCTAAATTTCGGGGGAAATGAGCAAGGAAATAATCGAAAATATTGAATCACAACAACTGTCTGACGCACTGTCACAGCGGTATTTGTCATACGCGGTCAGCACGATTGTATCGCGCGCGCTGCCTGATGTTCGCGATGGGTTAAAGCCCGTACATCGTCGCATCTTGTATTCCATGTTGCGCCAGAAATTGTCGCCATCGGCGGCGTTTCGTAAATGCGCGACGGTGGTCGGCGACGTGCTGGGTCATTATCATCCCCATGGGGACAGTTCGGTCTATGACGCAATGGTGCGCTTGGCCCAGGATTTCTCGGTGCGCTATCCATTGATTGATGGTCAGGGTAACTTTGGTAATATCGATGGTGACCCCCAGGCGGCGTACCGTTATACCGAATCCAAAATGACCGATGCCGCCATGCTGATTATGGAGGGGATTGACGAAGACAGCGTTGATATGATGCCGAATTTTGACGGCACAACGTCTGAACCCGTGGTTATGCCGGGGGCATTTCCAAACTTGCTGGCCAACGGCGGTATGGGTATCGCGGTGGGTATGGCAACAAATATCCCGACGCACAATGTGGCAGAGGTTTGCGATGCCCTGAACTTGGTAATTGACAAGCCGGACGCCACCACCGCCCAGATTATGAAGAAACTGGTCGGGCCTGATTTCCCAACGGGCGGCGTTTTGATTGACAGTTTTGACACAATCGTTAAAAACTATGAAACTGGCCGTGGCGCATTCCGCATCCGTGCAAAATGGGAATTTGAAAAACTGGATCGTGGCGCAGAGCAGGTTGTTATCACCGAAATCCCGTATGGTTTGCTGAAATCCAAATTGGTGGAGCAAATCGCCGGCCTGATTGATGCGCGCAAATTGCCATTGGTTGACGATATTGTCGATGAATCCACAACCGATGTTCGTATTGTTATCACCCCAAAGAGCCGTAATGTCCCATTGGACAAAATGATGGCGCACCTGTTTGCAATGACCGATTTAGAATATCGGTTCAATATGAACTTTAACGTCATCGATACCAATGGCGCGCCGCGCGTGATGGGCATTGGTGCGGTCTTGCGTGAATTTATTGCGCACCAGAAAAATGTTTTAATTCGTCGTACAAATTGGCGTTTGGGTAATATTACGCGCCGCTTGGAAATCTTGGGCGGATTGCTGATTGTGTACCTGAATTTGGATCGGGTGATTGAAATCATCAGAACCGAAGATGACGCGAAATCCGTCTTGATGTCGGAATTTAAGTTGAGCGAGGTTCAGGTAGAGGCAATCCTGAACACCCGCCTGCGCAGTTTGCGTAAACTGGAAGAAATGGAAATCCGTCGCGAAGATGCCGAATTATTGGCGGAACAAAAGAATTTGCAGGAATTACTGGCATCTGATCAAATGCAAAATGACCAGTTAAAGGCGTGGTTCACCGATATTAAAAAGCGTTATGATAAAAAGACCGCATTGGGTCGTCGCCGTACCACATGGGCGGAACAGACCGAAGAAATCGTGGTCAACGCCGACGAATTTATTGAAAAAGAACCATTGACCATAATCTTGTCCACAATGGGATGGATTCGTGCGGCCAAAGGCACACTGGATTTGAATAATTTGGATTTGAAATTCAAAGAGGGCGACGAACTGCAATTCGCATTTCATGCGATGTCAACCGACAAAATCAACCTGTTCACATCTGCGGGCAAAATGTTCACATTGGCGGCAAACGAATTGCCGTCGGCACGTGGTTTTGGCGAATCTGTGCGTTTGATGGCTGACATCGCCGCGGACGAAACAATCGTGCGCGCGTTCGTTTTGGACATGTCGGCAAAGTACCTGTTGGTGGCGCGCCATGGCACGGGATTCATTGTGTCGGGCGAAAATTGCTTGGCCCAGACCAAGAACGGCAAACAGGTTATGAACACAGACGCCGCAAACATTGCGATTATGTGCGTGCCGGTAACTGGCGATACGATTGCGATGTCGGGGTCAAACGACAAACTGTTGATATTCCCCGCCAGTGAAATCCCAGAAATGACCCGTGGCAAGGGTGTGATATTACAAAAGTATAACGCCGACCGCACATATGTTTTGGACGTTATGTTCTTTAACGCGGCGGACGGGTTCGGTTGGACAACGGGGCGCGGCACGACCAAGTTGGACGATTGGTCGCCATGGATGGGTCGCCGTGCGTCACAGGGGCGCACCGTACCATTGGGATTCCCCCGCACCGGTAAATTTACAAAATAAAAAAACGCCCAAACGGGCGTTTTTTACATCATTTGTTTAACTTCATCAATCATTTGTTAAAAAAAACGCCCCATTTGGGGCGGTTTTATTAGTGAGGCATTTTGCCTTCGGTCATGACCACGTGCTTGCGCAATTTTGGGTCATACTTGCGGAATTTCATTTTGCCAGCCGTATTTTCGGACTTGGTATTCTTGGTTGTTGTATAGAAATAGCCGGTTTCCTTGTTTTCCAGCTTTACAACTTCCTTGCTGCCTTTTTTAGATGCCATGTTTATTACCTTTTGATTATTCTGATGCCGATTTTATGTTAAAAATTACCAGAAAGCAAGTGTTTTTTATTTATTATAAATATTGGTGCAGGTAAAGAGATTTGAACTCTTACGGGTTACCCCACAGGAACCTAAATCCAGCGCGTCTACCAGTTTCGCCATACCTGCACAAGGGATTTTTTAATACACTGGGTAATTGCGGGGGTACGATGGGTCAGGGTGACTCAGATCTGATTTTACCCCGCACGCCGCCGTCGCCAATGTCGCAACCAACAAAAATCCAATAAATACTCGCTTCATACCCACAATTATAATCGCGCCATGGGCATTAGTCAAATATTTACCTGATGCGGATTACTGTCCTGTTAAACGGTATTGCCCCGCGCGTTATGATTGATACATAACTTTTTTCAACCAAAGGGGAAACAAATTATGTATTACAGTAACGGTAATTACGAGGCATTTGCCGACCCGCGCCAGCCCGTCGGTGCAGATAAAAAATCAGCATACATTATTGGTGGGGGATTGGCCGGATTGGCGGCGGCAGTATTTATGATACGCGACGCAAAAATGTCCGGTAAAAAGATTCAAATTCTGGAAGAATTGTCCGTTTCTGGTGGCAGTATGGACGGCATCAAGAATCCAAAGTTGGGTTATATCATTCGCGGTGGCCGTGAAATGGAGGCACACTTTGAAACCCTGTGGGATTTGTTTCGGTCTATTCCATCACTCGAAGATGAAAATGTATCTGTTTTGGATGAATTTTATTGGCTGAACAAAGAAGACCCCAGTTTTTCGCACACACGTGTAATTGAAAATCGTGGCCAGCAAATTCCAACTGATGGTAAATTGACACTGACACCACGCGCTATACGCGAAATGGTCGATTTGGCAATGACGCCCGAAGACAAATTGCAAGACGTCCGTATTGACCAAGTATTTACATCGGAATTTTTTGAATCTAATTTCTGGATTTATTGGGCGACAATGTTCGCGTTTGAACCGTGGTCCAGTGCGATGGAAATGCGTCGCTATATATTGCGCTTTATTCATCATGTGGGCAGTTTGGCGGACATGTCTGCATTGAAATTTACAAAATATAACCAGTATGAATCGCTGATTACGCCATTGGTTCGGTGGCTGACCGCGCGCGGCGTAAAGTTCCACTATGATACGCGTGTGACCAATGTAGTCATTGATTCCGGTGCATCGAACAAGATTGCAAAGTCCATTGAAACAGTGCACGCCGGTCGCAAGAAAAAAATCAATCTGTCGCCGGACGATTTGGTATTTATCACCAATGGTTCTATTACCGAAAACAGTACGTATGGCGACAACAACACGCCCGCACCGCGGCCCAGTGGCATCGGGGCCAGTTGGGAATTGTGGAAAAATATCGCCGCACAAAATTCCGAATTTGGCCGTCCGGACAAGTTCTGTGAAAACATCCCCGCGGCAAATTGGGTAATGTCGGCAACAATCACACTGACCGACGACCGCGTTGTCCCATACATAAAAAGGATTTGCAAGAAAGACCCACACAGTGGCTCTATCGTTACCAGTGGGCCGGTCACAATCCGTGATTCTAATTGGCTGTACGGATTTTCTATTTCGCGCCAGCCGCATTTTCGCGCGCAAAAACCGAACGAGATTGTCGTCTGGACATACGGCCTGTTTTCGGACAAAATCGGCAACTATGTGAAAAAGAAAATCGCCGATTGCACGGGCGCAGAACTGTGCGCCGAATGGCTGTATCACATCGGTGTGCCAATCGCGGAAATCGAAGACATCGCGCACAACGCGTCGCATACAGTGCCGTGCCATATGCCATTTATTTCGACATACTTTATGCCCCGCGCATTGGGCGACCGACCACTGGTCGTGCCAACGGGGGCGGTGAACTTTGCATTCATCGGTAACTATGCCGAAACCGATCGCGATACAGTTTTTACAACCGAATATTCGGTTCGCACCGCGATGCAGGCGGTCTATACCTTGCTGAATGTTGACCGCGCCGTGCCAGAGGTATTCCCATCATGCTTTGACGTACGCGTCCTGATGCGCAGCGTGTATTTCTTGAACGATAAAAAGAAACTGGCAGATATCGAAATGCCGTGGTTTATGAAAATGCTGGGTGCAGCGGGGCTGAAACATGTGCGCGGCACATACATCGCCGAATTGATGCGCCAAGAAGGATTGATATAATTTAAGCAATCCAAAACAAAACGCCCCTGCGGGGGCGTTTTGCTGTGCTTATTCTGTGAAAATCTTTTCAGGCGTGCCCAAACAACAGAACCCGACAATCAAATCAACCAACGCCCATATGCATGTAATGAACATACCGACAAAAGTTATGGTCAGCACGGTCATCAAAATCGCCGTGCCATATTTGCCAGCATAATATCTGTGCGCACCAATAATGCCCAAGAACCAGCACAACAGCAAATAAATAACAATCGACTTTTTACCCTTGTACAGACCATTGATTGTTTTGCCCAGTGTCTTGTTTGGGCAACCACAGTGTGGGCATGTGATGGCCTGACTGGACATCTTTTTGCCGCATTCGGTACAGAAAATCATCGCCATATTAAAAACCTTTGTTTTGATAAATATATGATTATATACCCACCAACCATTTGCAAGGGCAAAAATGATTGTTGAAATAAAAATGACCCAAACGGGTTATAACAGTTTCGCTCGGGCACAGCCCTGCGCGGCATTCCTGACGCATCGCGATAAATCGCTCTGCTACTCATAGTGGCAGCCCCACTCGGATTGTTCGCGTTGCTCACCACACGTAAGGCGCGAACGGCGCGCAAAGTGTTGCGCTTGTTCTTGCCAACTATCGTGTCGAACCTGCGGTTCTCATCCGGTGACTGACACAAAATAAAAAACGACCCAAACGGGTCGCTTTTTATCTTGGCAGCCCCACTCGGATTCGAACCGGGATTCTCGCCTTGAAAGGGCGGTGTCCTAACCATTAGACGATGGGGCCAAAACTTTTTATTGCCGCCAGATTATAACTGGTGCGTACCATTTTGTCAAGCGGAAATAAAAAAACAGGGCGCATGAATTTGCGCCCTTGTGTAATTTTGCGGATTTTTATTCCACAACCACCGGTGTGTCAACAACGACGGCCTCGGTTTCTGTGACGGTGACCGTGTCGTTTGGCATTGCATTGGCGTCAACGCGTTTGAATGTCATGGTCTGGCCATTGCCAATCAGGGTCAATGTGTCGTTATTCAGGTTATATTTTTCCACCGTGTTCAAGAACTGGAAATATTCACGTTCTGTCGCCATTGCGTCTGCCGGCCCCATCATCAGTGTCGTTGCGCCTTGGTCAAATTTAATGTGATTGCCCGCCGCCTTGTAATCGCCGTTATACAGATTCACAACCTGACCATAGAAACGCATTTCATTTTCGTCAAACGACAGAGTGATGTCTGTGCCGTTGCCGCTGGCGATAAAGGATTCACCGCGCAGGGCCGCCGGATTTTGCCCGCCGTCGCCACATGCCGCCAGTGCCAATGCCATCGCGCCAAATGCCAGTGCTTTGATTTTCATGATTTTTTCTCCCTTTGTTTTTTATGTCGATTGTAACGATACCATTATTTTTTCATAAATGCAAGGTTGGACAAGACGTTTATATTCCCACAGCGAAAAAACTCTTTTGGCAATATCAGAGCCGCGCCATTCGTCGCACATCTATTTACTGGATTGCCGCGCTGCGCTCGCAATGACAAGGTGGCTATTCTAGCTCTTTTGTCATTGCGAGGAATGAAATGACGAAGCAATCCAGTTGATAATGTTGCGCAGCAATGACAAGTTTCTAGAATGTAGCAAGTTCCCCTCCATCGGGCCCTGCAAAATTGATAAATTTTGTGATTGATTTCGTGGAGGGGTAGCGCGAATGCGACGGGGTGGTCTTTCGGTTTGAGAAAATCAGGTTAAATAAAAAACACGTCATTTCTGACGTGCCTTTTATTTAACTGGCGGGACCACGGGGTTGTAAATTCCCACCGCTGGGCGCGGCGGGCCCCTTTCGGCGCGTAAGGCGCGAACGGCGCACATACGTGCTTGTTCTTGCCAACTTTGCACACGAACCCTCTGCTCGGGTTCTCGCCCCAGCACAATAACTGACAGGTTAAATAAAAAACACACCGTTTCCGATGTGTTTCTTATTTAACTGGCGGGATTGAAGGGGCTCGAACCCTCGACCTTCTGCGTGACAGGCAGACGCTCTAACCAGCTGAGCTACAACCCCAAAGCAAGGCATATATTATACTGTTCAGATTCTAAACGCAAGTGTTTTTTTCATAAAATGAAAATTTATTTGAATCCGGTCGGCGTGCTATGGAAACAAAAAACGGGGCGATGCCCCGTTTGTTATTTAATCAGTTTTCCCATCGCAACGGCGGTGTCGCCCATGCGGTTTGAAAATCCCCATTCATTATCATACCATGCGGTCACATGTACCAATCTGTCGCCCAATACCTTGGTCTGGCCGGCGTCAAAGATGGAACTGTGCGCATCGTGTGTGAAATCAATGGAAACCAGTGGCAATTCGTTATAGCCAAATGTTTTCGATTCTGCCGCGCGCATGGCCGCATTGACCGCGTCAACCGTGGCGTCGCGTTCCAGATTCACAACCAATTCAACAACCGATACGTCTGGGGTTGGTACGCGGATTGCCATACCGTCCAGTTTGCCCGCCAATTTCGGCAGAACCAAGCCAATCGCCTTGGCTGCGCCGGTGCTGGTCGGAATCATGGACAGGTTTGCCGCACGTGCGCGACGGAAATCCTTGTGATTCTTGTCCAATAATTGTTGGTCACCGGTGTATGCGTGCACGGTCGTCATCCAGCCCGATACGATACCGAATGTATCGTCCAGAACCTGCGCCACAGGGGCCAGACAGTTTGTTGTGCATGACGCATTTGAAACAATCAGGTCGGTTGGTTTCAGTGTATCTTGGTTTACACCATATACGATTGTGGCATCTGCGCCCGCCGACGGGGCAGAAACCAAGACGCGTTTTGCGCCCGCGTCCAGATGAACGCGTGCCTTGTCCGCCGCGGTAAAGATACCGGTGCATTCCATCACGATATCGATACCCAATTCACGCCAAGGCAGTTTTGTTGGGTCTTTTTCCGCGATGCATTTAATTTTCTGATTACCAACGATAATATATTCGCCGTCCAATTTAACGTCCATTGGCAATTTCCCGTGCACAGAATCATATTGCAACAGGTATGCATTCTGTTCCGCCGGTGCTAAATCATTTACGGCAACAAATTCAATATCATCACGCTTTGATTCCAACGCTGCGCGCAGTACCAAGCGGCCAATGCGTCCGAATCCATTGATAGCAACTCTGATTTTAGACATATTACTTCCTTTCGTTTGTGTCGGTTAGACAGGTTCATCATAGCGCGCGATTGACAAGATTACAATGGAATTTTATAGTTAGACAAAATGAAGCATTCGTCATATATCATTACCGGCCCAACCGCATCAGGCAAATCTGATTTTGCCGACCGCTTGGCGCGCGCGGTGAACGGCACAATCATAAATTGCGACAGTGTCCAAATTTACCGCGGCATTGAAAACATTTCGGCCAGTCCGTTTGCCGGCCGCGAAATCACCGATGAAATCGACGGTGTGCCATATAAGCTGTTTTCCATATTGCCGTTAGATAAACAAATCAGCGTTGCTGATTATTTGAATTTGGCGCGTCGCGAATATGATGATGCACGTGCAGCAGGGCGCACACCAATATTTGTTGGTGGTACGGGGTATTATATAAATGCAATTATAAATGGCATTTCACCAATGCCTGATATTGACGATGAAACGCGCCGCCGCGCGCGTGAATTGGTGGCGACCGATATTGACGCGGCGCGTCGTATGTTGCCCGCCGAATTTACCGCCACTGACCCCCAGCGTGTTGCCCGCGCGGTAGAGGTATTTTTGCAAACCGACCGCCACATTACGGAGTTTCAAAATATGCCACGCACCGGTGCGGTTGCGCCTGATGCGTTCAAGATTTTAATCAACCCACCATTGGACGTGTTGCGTCACCGCATTGCAGCGCGCGTGCCAAAAATGTTGGCGGGTGGTGCGGCGGCCGAGGGGCGCGCAGTCATCGATTCTGGCTGGGACGCGCGTCGTGCGATTGGCGCGGCGCAAATGGTTGCATACCTGCGTGGGGAAATTGATATGGACACATGTGTCCAGAATTGGATTACAAAAACAAATCAATATGCAAAAAGACAGCGAACATGGTTTCGTACCCAGTTCGCTGCCGATATTGTTTTAGAAAATTCAGATACGCCGATTACTTTTTAATACTGTTGTGTGCCGCGCGCGCCTGATTTATTGCATTGTTGCGCGCTGTGGCCATACGACGAGCCGCCGTTTGGGCGTTTTGCAATCTGTTGATATAGCCAAATTTTGTGAATAAAAGTTCTTTTAATGCCGCTTTTGCTTCGTTGCGACTGTGATAGATTGGATTCTTTTTTGTGTACCCAGACAGATAATCTGCCATCAAATTAGTCAATGATTTCAAAAACTGTGGGTTTGTGGAATTTGGATCGCGGCTGTCCAGCATACGAATAAAGATTCTGGATTGCAAAATCAGAAATTCTTCGGCATCGCGTGAATATTCCGCGGACGCACGCCATGTGTTGCGGGTGTTTCCTTGGGTGGCATATGACGCGCCATATTTGTCCAAAAACAGTTCAGAAATACTTCTGGTATATGTTGCAAACACGCGTTGTGATGCGGTCTGTGCGTTGCTGAATTTTTTCATATCTTGCCCTTTTTATGTTCTTGATGAATATGTTATAGGACAAAATATTTTGTTTGTCAATATTTTATTGCGCTGATTCTGAACTTTCTGTGGGGTTCATTTTGGCGTATTCACGGCGGATTACGTCCATTATGCCCGATGCGCGCATATGACTGGAAAATGCGGTACAGTTATTAAATTCCGTTTCCAACGTGCCCCAACCGGCGTATTCCCAATCAATCAGACCCGCCACACGCATCGTGCGCGTATCAACAATGATGTTGTTGCAAATGTCGTTGTGATTCCAACCGTCCCCTTCGCCACGTTGCATGTCGCGAATTTCTGCCGGTCGTGCGTGATGCACTGCGGTGATAAATTCCGCCAGTTGCCGCCCCCACAGTTCGCGATTGCGCGCAATGGTGCGTGTTGGCAACTTGTTCATATTGTGTCCACGAATAAAGTTGTATTTATAGAACACATACTTGCCCGCACGTACGATTTCGATTTTTGGAATGGCCAGTGGTGATATATGTTCAAACGCGTCCGTAATACGTTTTTCACGCATAATGCGTTCGGCGGGTACACTGGTGTCCAAGAATTTGCGTGTTTTGAATACGTATTTATTGTCGACGATAAAACCGATGTTCCAGCCGCCCTTTATCATTTTTACGTGTGCAAAGCGCAGTTCTGGCTGTGCGGCGCGCAATGCGCGATATTTTTCGCGCCAATCAAACAGGCGTTTATAACGAATGCGGCGACGCACATTTTTGTCTGGTATAAAACAGACCAAAATATCACAGATTTCAAAGAACAATTTCCACATGTGCGCACCCCTGTTAAATTTGTGAATAATGGTATTGAAAAAAACGAAAAAAACAAGTACTTTATGGGCATGTTCAAAGCGGGCGATATTGTAAAAGTTTTGATACCAAATGTTGCGAATGCCGGATATGACTATCGTTTAACGGCGGCGGCGGACATTGGACAATTTGTTGCGTGTCGCGTTATGAACCGCCCATACGTTGGTGTTGTGTGGGGCATTGGGGATTCGGGATTGCCCGCGGAAAAAATCAAAGATATTATTACGGTGTACAATGCGCGTCTGGCGGTTACAGATTTGCAATGGATTGCCAAGATGTCAACGTGGACACTGATGTCATTGGGGGCGGTATTGCGATTGATTGTAAATGTGCCCGACGCATTTTTACCGCCCAAGATGGAACAACTCTATGAATTAAATATTGCTGACGGTGTGCGTATGACTGTGCCCCGTCTGGCGGTTGCCGATGCATTTGCATCAAACGATGGTGACCCGATGTCGGCGTCCGATGTCCAGAATATCGCACACGTCAGTGCCGCCGTCGTCCGCACAATGATAGGGCAGGGCTTGCTGCAACCATGCGCATTGCGCGAATGTGGCGATGCGCATTTTCCAACCGAATACCACGATTGTGGAAATATAAAATTAAATGCCGAACAGCAATCGGCGGCGGACAAAATTGGTGCGGCGATTGATGCGGGCGGTTTTTCGGTACATTTATTGGACGGCATCACGGGCAGTGGCAAAACCCAGGTTTATTTTGATGCCGCATGGCGTGCGTATTCGCGCGGGGCGTCTGTGTTACTGATGATGCCAGAAATTGCACTGACGGCGCAATTTATGCATCGGTTTGCCGCGCGATTTGGTGCCGCCCCCGTCGTGTGGCACAGTAATTTAACCGCGGCGCGCCGGCGTGAAATCTGGCGTGGGGTGTTAAATGGCGAAATTCGCATGGTCGTTGGCACGCGCAGTGCACTGTTTTTGCCGTGGCAAAAATTGGGTCTGATTGTCGTGGACGAAGAACACGACGCGTCATATAAACAGGAAGATATGGGGAATTACCACGCACGTGATATGGCGGTCTTGCGTGCCAAGATTGCGGGATTCCCCGTCGTGTTGGCCAGTGCGACGCCATCGGCAGAAACCTTGCAGAATGTTGCGCTGGGTAAATACCAGTTATTGCGCCTGACGTCACGATTTGGTGGTGCGCAAATGCCAAAAATCGAAACAATCGATTTGCGCGAAAATCGCCCCAGCGCGTACCAGTTGCCATCGGACGATGCGGCCGCCGCACCACGGACGGGCTATTTGTCCGCGCCACTGTGCGATGCGATTTCGGAAACATTGGTGGCGGGGCGTCAAATAATGCTGTTTATAAATCGTCGCGGCTTTGCCCCGATTGTTCAGTGTAAAAAATGCGGCTGGGTTGCCCAGTGCCCTGATTGCAGTGTCGGTATGACATATCACCGCGCAATGGGCAAATTGCTGTGCCATATGTGCGGACGCACCGCACCAATGCCGACCCTGTGCCCCGATTGCGGTGGCGATGTATCAACGCGTGGCGCGGGCTTGGAAAAGATAGCAGAGGAAGTATCCGTTCGTTTTCCGTCGGCGCGCACGGCACTGGTGTCCAGTGATACAATTTCATCGCGCCAATCATTGGAACGCTTGGTTGCAAAAATGGAAAACGGCGAAATCGATATTGTCATCGGAACACAGATTCTGGCCAAGGGGCACCATTTTCCGAACCTGACGTTGGTTGGTGTGGTTGACGCCGATATGGGGCTGTTCGGCACGGATTTTCGCGCCGCCGAACATACGTTTCAACAATTATTTCAGGTTGCCGGTCGCGCCGGTCGTGGTGAATTTCCTGGGCGGGTATTGCTGCAAACGTACCAGCCCGATAACCCTGTGTTGTGCGCAATATGTGCGGGTGACCGCGATACATTTATGGCAACCGATATGGCGTCGCGTCGTGCGGCGGGAATGCCACCGTTTGGGCAACTGATTGCCATTGTGGTCGAAGGGCAAAAGGAATCCGCACTGAAAAATTTCTGTGATGCATTGGCGGCGGCCGCCCCGATTGCCGCGGGTGTAAAAATAATGGGGCCAATCGCGGCGGGCGTGTATCAAATCAGAAATTGGTATCGCATGCGTTTTTTGGTTGCAGGTGGCGCAACAACAATGTTACAACCGGTTGTATCGCATTGGCTGGCCAAGGTAAAACAGCCCGCCAACATTCGGGTCAAGGTTGACGTGAACCCACAAAACTTTATGTAGTCATAATATTAAAAACGCCCCGTGTGGGGCGTTTTTTTAATGTTGGTTTTCTGATTGGTGTTTTTTTGCCAATACGGCATTTTTCGCGCGGCGCGCCAACGCCTTTACATTATATATGCCGTTTAACAATTTATCTGTTAAACCCTCGCGATTCAGGTATTCTTCTTCGCGCTTTTCGGCCGCACGTAATTTGGCGGCACTGTATGCTTCCAATTCGCGACGCATATCGGGTGAAACTAAATCTATTGTTTTGTCTTCTACGACGATTTCATCTTTGTCCATAATATTTTCCTTTTTTTGTTTTTCGATTTTATTTTCTATACAACCTCGGTCACGGCACGCAATGCGCCATCGCGCGACAGTTGTACTACACGAATTTTCTTTTTCATTTCCGCAATTAAATCAGTGCGGTCATATGCAGGTTGGGTATGTAAGATACGGTCGGCAAATGCAGCGTATGCGGCCTCGGCACTCTCGGCATGAATGGTGGTATAGAAATGGTCGTGACCCGTCCCCAGCATTTCCCACAACACCGCCGCATTGTCAGTTGATATTTCGCCGCCGATAATTACGTCGGGTGTCATACGCACAACCAAATCCAGCAATCTGGCATAGTTAAAATCATTTGTCTGTTCTGTACGTGATAAAACAAAGTGAACACGGTTTGCCTGTGGTACGCGAATTTCGCGCGCATCTTCGACCGTGATAACACGACTGTTTTTATCAATCAGTGTCAGCATATGATTCAAGAATGTCGTTTTACCGGTTGCGGTTGCACCACTGATTAAAATCGGACTGCCGTCATTGATGGCGGACATCAATCGGTCATACGGGTCATCGGGCCGCACGTTTTCGCGTGGTTTAACCTTTAACAACTGTTGTCCGCGTGCCAAATGATAGTTTGCAAACGACGTGTCGCCCGCGCCACCACCACGAATGTTTAACGCCACACCGCCCGTAACGTCGCGGTCGTCATATTGAACATTTGGGCCCGCAATCGCGGTAAAACGGTGGCTGCCTGGCAATGTGGCATACACCACCGGCACACCGTGAATTGGATCAAACGGCTGTTCATAAATGTTTGCCACCGTGTGAATCAAATCCACCAAGTACTGTTTGGTCAGTACGGGTGCATCATATGCTACCCACGGTACGTGCGCGCCGTGCAGTCGCATCCACACCTGACCGGCGTGGTTGATTGCGATTTCCTCTACGAATGACGGGCGATAAAATTCCGCCAGTGGTTTCAACAAAGAATCCAGAACTACATTTGACATTATGTTTTGATTTTATCATAAATCCGCCCTTGAATCAAAAAGGATTATTTGATAAAATTAAAAAAAACAAGAGAGATTGATTATGAAAAAATCCTTGCTGTTTATGGTGTGCGGTGCATTGATTCTGGGCGGTTGCGCAACTGATTCTGACACCCCTTATAACGAGAAAGATTTTGCCCAGGGCGGCACGGACGCACCGTTGTACAACGAACGTACCAGCACGTTTATGCAATCGGACAATCAGTATTCTAATATTGATTCGTATAAACCGAAAACCGCCGAAGAGAAAGAAAAATCCAATAACAAGTGGAACACGTCGCGCATGGAAACTCGCTGGCAGGAATACAAGGGTGCAATGGTTCGCGTGCAAATCTTGTTGGGAAATACCGATTTGCGTGAAATGCGCCTGCGTCTGATTCAGAACGCCGACGGCATGGACGTTGATGGCGACAGCCGCGCCATCTTGGGTCAGGTTGCAGATTTCGAAATGAAACGTGTTTGTGGTCGCAACGCGGACAGCATTGTTATGGTGTATGACCGCCCATCGTTTGATGTGATGCGCCCAACACCGTTCTTTGATTATAGAATTGAGGCCGAGGGTGCAACCATGCGCGAATACGGTTTCAGATGTGTTTATAATAAATAACTTACAAAAGGGTGAACAGATGAAAAAAATCATGACCGCAGTTATTGCCGCTGGGGCATTTGCGCTGGGCGCGTGCGACAGCAATGCAAACGATGTTGCAAAAAATGGCGACACCGTCGTTATTGACTTTGCCGGATTCAAAGATGGCGTTCAATTCCCAGGGGGCACGGCAACGGGCTACAAATTGACACTGGGCAGCAACACATTCGTCCCCGGATTCGAAGAACAACTGGTCGGTATGGCGCGTGGCGAAACCCGTGATATCAATATCACATTCCCAACGAATTATTACCCAGAATTGGCGGGCCAAGACGTTGTGTTCAAAGTCACCGTCCAAGATATCATTAAATAAAAAACGGGGCATCGCCCCGTTTTTTTATTCCCCTCCATCGGGAGGGGTGTCCGCGTAGTGGACGGGGAGGGTTACTGATTAGTGATAAAGTGAATAAGTGATAGAGTGATATAGTTTGATGTGCGCCATCGGCGCACTTTTTTATTCACTGGATTGCCGCGCATCGCTACGCTCGCTCGCAATGACAGAGATTCTAGAACGTGTGTCGACTGCGGACTAACGTTCTTGCCGCAACCTTCGCGTACCGCTCGGTTTCATTGCGAGGAATGAAATGACGAAGCAATCCAGTGAATAAACACGCGCGCCATTCGGCGCGCTATCTATTATCTGTGCTCTCTTATCTATGCTCTAAAAAACGCCCCAATGGGGCATTTTTTATTCCACGGCAACGATAAATATTTTTGCATCATTTGCGGCACGGATTGTGGCCTCTTTATCAACCACAAAGCATGTTTTTGCATTTACAATAATCCCGCGCAGGTGCGCCGCCGCAACCGCGCGCACGGTGTCAACACCAATCGCCGGAATATCAATGCGCAAATCTTGACCTGGTTTGGTCATCTTGGCAAAGACACCGCTGGCGCGGCGTTTGTTTTTGCGCATGTCAACAACACGTTCCAGCATTTTCGCCGTACCTTCGGCTGCTTCGACCGCGATTACCTGTTTATCAACCACGACCGATGCGCCAATGTCGGCGGCACCAATGGTGTGCGAAACATCCACCGCGCGTTCAATGTCGCGCGTGTCGCGTGCGGTGGGCTTTGCCTTGGTTTTTACGCCCGCCGTTTCGAATGCCAGTTCCGGCGCGGCGTCCTGTGCCGCGACAATTTCAAATCCACGTTTTTCCAGTGCCTTGTTCAATGCAACCCCCATAGAATCGTATCCTTTTTGATGTTTCATAATGCTGAACAGCATTCCGATTGACCACCAGTCCGGACGAATATCAGAAAAATTCGGGTGACCCAGTGCCCCCACAAATGTCAGTTTATGAATCCCGCGCCGGCGAAATTCGCGAATTGCCGGCCACGCGCCGCCCAATCGCACCGTTAAATCAGGATTCAATTCTGGATTTACAAAATTCTTTAACCCCACGATATACACGTCCCAGCCATTGCGGCGCAACGCATCGCGGGTAAAGAACGGCAAATCCAACGCGCCTGCAATCAGGGCGATTTTTTTATCTGTGCTTTTTTTCTTCATGTCCAGAATCATACGCGCAAAAGGGGCTGGAATCAAGTTGCAATTTATGATAAAATTTCTGCATAATAAATAAACAGGCGAAAAAATATGAAACAGATTTCTTGGTTTGGGGTTCTGGCGGTGCTGATGCCGATGGCGTCCGGCGCGGCTGGGTACAGTAATTCTGCCTTCCAGCGCGAGGTTAAAACCGGACTGGATTTGGTTGGTGCGCGTGCAAACGTTGATGTGTTGCCGGACACCGCCCCTGGGGAATTGGGCGCGGACGTGTACCAGACCGTTGGGGCGGCGGACAATGCCGATACCCAAATGTTTATTCCAACGACAATGTATGTTCGTATGGGTGCGGGTCTGAATTTGGGCTTTGCCACCGATCAGGCGAAAATTGGCGATGAAAAATTCGATGCCAGTGGCGGCTATGCGACCCAGATTGGTTTGGGTTGGAATTTATCATCGTATGTCCGGACAGAGGTTGACTTTCAATCCACAACGCTGAAATTTTCAGATATCAAAGACATCACGGCGGATTATCGTACGGTTGGTGCAATGCTGTATTTTGATTTTGCACGCCGCTATGTCCAGACGGGTGATATCACACGTCGTCGCACATTTGTGCCGTTCATGGGGCTGGGTGCGGGATTTGGCCAATATGAATTTCAGGGTCGCGCCGGCGCAGATGGATTTGTTATTGCCGCACCACGCGCCGCGTTGGGCTTTAACGTAATGTTGACCGATTTGATTGGTATTGATGTTATGTATCAGTACAATATGATGATTGGTCATGGATTTGGTTGGGGTGTGCGTGATGGCGGTGTTGATAACATCAGCAACGTTATGGCGTCATTCCGTGTGAACTTTTGATGGGGGCATATAAAATGAAATATGGATTCTTGTTTTGTCTGATTGGTTTAATGCCAGCGGTGGCGTCCGCGGCAATCCCGTATCGCGTGGAACAGGTCAAAACCCCCGTTGCGGCAATTTCTGGCAATGATGACGAGGCATTTGCCCGTATGCACCGTTTCTATGTCGGTGGCATGTATGATTTTTCAATGTGGGACAGTTATACGTCCGATGACATGCTGCATGTGGCGGGCAAAAACACTTCATCGTTCGAGGCCGTCGCCGGCGTCCGTATCTTTGATACTTTCCGTGTCGAAGCGAACTATGTTCGCACCGCCGCCGAATGGGACGCGTTCAAATTGACGGGCGACACGGCATTTGTGAATGCGATATTTGATGCCCGTATCGACAGCATGTATCGTCTGTTCCATTCACAACGCATTGTGCCGTATGTTGGCGCGGGCGCGGGTCTGTCGTGGAACAGTGGTGACGACGTTCACTTGGACAAAAAAATCAGCCCAGTTGCCGCGGCATTGGCGGGGGTTGGATTTGAACTGGGTGAACATTTTACGGTTGATTTAGGTTATCGGTACATATATATGTTCAAACCAGAATTTGCGGGTCTGTCTGATTTTGCGCCAACCGCGCATCAGTTCCGTGCCGGTGTTCGTCTGAATTTCTGAGAATAAATGAAAACATGTCCGTTCTTTGGCGTTTGTGGTGGTTGCAAATTTGATTTTGCCGCTGCTGACTATCACGACCAGAAAATGGCATTGCTGCGCGATTTGCCAATTACTGGCGATGCCGTGTGGACGCCAGCGGGATTGCGCCGTCGCGCCGATTTCGCATTCGCAGATGGTCGTTTTGGGTTCTTTGCCCCACATTCCAAAAATATTGTGCCCGTGCGCACGTGCCCGAATTTAGTGCCAGAAATAAATGAAATTTTGCCGGCGGTGGCGGCATTGCCATGGACGGCGGCGGGTGCATGCCTGATTACATCGTGTGACAACGGCATTGATATTGCAATATCATCAAATGTTCCATACTTTACGGCGGAATTTCGCGATGCGGCGATGAAAATTCCTGCAATTCGCATTACGTGGAATGACCGTACGATACGGCAAACCGGCGCACCACAGGTGAACTTTTCTGGGCGCGCCGTCGCATACCCACCGGCGGCATTCTTGCAACCAACGGTGGCCAGTGCGGACGCGTTGCGGAATATGGTTGTCGCGGCGGCGTCCGGTGCACATCATATCGCAGATTTGTTTTGCGGTCTGGGAAATTTTACATTTGCACTCAACGCCGACGGGTTTGACATTGTGGGCACGGGCGTAAAGCGTGATTTGTTCACGCACCCGCTGACGGTTGGTATGTTGCGTGCGTGTGATTGCGTTGTTATGGATCCGCCACGCGCGGGTGCATTGGCACAATGCAAAGAATTGGTTAAATCAACCACGTCCCGCGTAATATACGTGTCGTGCAACCCACAAACATTTATGCGTGATGCGCGCATATTGACCAATGGCGGATACCGGATGCGTCAACTGATTCCCGTTGACCAATTTGTGGGCAGTGACCATTGGGAATTGTTTGCGGTATTTGAAAAATAAATCAGTTATTATTCATCAGTTCGCGCTTTAACATGCGGACATTTTGCGCCATATCGTCAATCAGGCGTTGCACGCGGTTATAGTCCAACACGCGGCATGGCGCATTTGGAAAATCGTTTTCAAAGAATGGAACAACCGATACCCCCAGCGCGTTTGCAATTTGACACATGCGCCACACAGACACGCGATTTGTCCCAGATTCGTACTTTTGAATTTGTTGTGGCGTGATACCGGTGCGTCGGCCCAGTTCTTGTTGTGATACGCCCATAAATTCGCGTGCGCGTCGCAGAAATTCGCCCGCACAGCGGTTAAATTCTTGTTCGGCGAACGTCTTTGCAATTCCAACCATCGGTATTCCTTTTGTGCGTTTGTACAACAAAAAACCACCAGAAAATTCAGGTGGTTGGAGGTTAGAAACTACTCAAACGAAATAGTGTGTTTATTCAATATATTCACACACCTCCAACCAGCGGGTTGGAGTACTTTTCATTTTGGCGTTGCCAAAACGCGTTTGAAGGGGTTTCTATTCCCCACAACGGCAACACGCCATTGCACAAACATTATATGGGTTTTACGCCGCAAATACAATAAAAAAACGCCGCCGGTGTTGCCCAGCGGTGTTTCCGAATGCCCTGAAAGGAAGGAAAGGAGAAAAAGAAATGGGCATTCTAAACTGATAAAAGGGTTGGGGCCCAGAGTCCAGAGGAGAGAGAATGTAGGAGGGAGTCTGAATCCCTGAACCCCGCGTCGCTGGGGTTGCCCCCTTTGACGAATCGAAATGTAATACAATTTTTGTTATTTGTCAAGAATATTTGTCAAAAAAATTTTTAGACAATTTTTATAGGTGTTTTTTCATGGTGGGATTTATTGCCTAACTTGTTGATATTCCTAGGAAATGGCACTTGTTGCGACCGCGGGGTGCTGGGCATAAAATCACTGTACAGGTTCACAATAACTGGCACAAAACCACAGGAGAATGATATGACACACGAAGATGTATGGCGCGCAATAGAACGTTTCGCCGATGAACACGGCATGTCTTGTTCCGGATTGGCCCGATGCAGCGGCCTTGATCCAACCACATTTAACCGCAGCAAACGCTGGTCGCGCGAAGGGCAGCCACGCTGGCCATCAACCAACAGTATTTCCAAGATACTGTCGTCAACGGGTGCAAATATCGCCGATTTTACCAAGTTTATTGACCCGCCCGCACGTTCGCGCGAATAATCGCACAAATCTGATGATGCCGCGCATGGGGTGGTGCGCGGTATTTTTTATGGACAATCGCGCATGGTTCGTTTATGCTGAACATATGTTAAATGGCATCAGAATCTATTCCGCAGATACCGTGTGGCGTCGCATATTGTCTGATTTGAATGCGACGGTGCTGGATTCGCCCGATGTGACCGCGGTGGATTTCGATGCGCTGAATATTCCGCCACGTGCCACCGCCATGGAATTAAAGGCGGCAATATTGGCGGCAATGGACAATTCAAATATTATTCGCAATGTGTTTGGACGCGATGTGGCGTTACCACGCCTGCAACGCCAGATTGTCGTTCTGTTGACCCAGACGGGCGGTATGACCGCGGCCCAGTTAAAGGTTGCACTGGGCTATTCCCCAAATGCCGCCACGCATACGGTTGACACGGCAATATATCAACTGCGCCGGACATTTGGACGGGAACTGATTCAAAATAACAATGGGGTGTATAAAATTGGCCGGATATAAATTGATTTCTTTTGATAAAATACCCAGTACCCAAACATACGCGTTGGACATGGTGGCGTCCGGTACGGCGCGCGATCACACCATTGTCATGGCCGAGGCCCAATCCGCCGGTCGTGGCCGCTATCGTCGTACGTGGGTGTCGCACCATGGTAATTTGTACGCCAGTTTTATTTTCAGTGCGCCCGAACGCGATCCGCGCCTGTCATATATGGTTGCGGTTGCCATCGCAGAAACGATTCTGTCGTTTGGTATTACACCTGCGATAAAGTGGCCTAATGATATCTTGATTGATGGGAAAAAGGTTTGTGGTGTATTGATTGAATACGCGGGTGCGTTTGTAATTGTTGGCATTGGCATCAATATAAAATCCAACCCAACGGTTGCCGAAAATGTGACAACAAAATTGGAAAACTATGCCGATGTGCAAAAGGGGGAATTATTAAATCGCCTGATGCGTAATCTGGACAAATGGATGAAAACAGATTTTGCAACCGTGCGCGCGCGCTGGATGGAATTGGCAATCGCGTTGCGCAAAACTGTAAAGTATCGCGACCAAGACGTCGAACTGATTGAAATCAACGAAAACGGTGCGCTGGTTTTGCGTCGTGGTTCGGAATACTTGTTGGCATATGGCGATGAAATCAGTATGAAATAAATGCCGGATTTCCGCACGATTGCGTGTGTGATAAAAATACACACTTGACTTTTTACGCGATTTGTGATATTATACAAAACATCAATCAGCAAGATTATGTCCGCATCAGGCGGATTTTTTTATTGCAATTTTTGACCGCGATTTTTCCATCGCGGTCTTTTTTTATACCAAAACACGGGGGACGCATATGGAATTGGAACTGATATCGAATGCCACGCAAATGACACGTGATGCATATAAAATCGCACGCACGGTTTATGCCGAAACATCTGGCAAATCATTGCCATTGGTCGAAGCGTTCACATCAATGATTGCAAATATTGCGCGCGCCCGTGGTATCACGCCGGCATCTGTTGTGACCGATACCAATTTATTCACACGTGACCAAGACGCAGAAATTGATACAACAGGTCGCGCGTTTCAAATGTGCCTGCGCACCGCGCAACGAATGCTGCGTGGTAATTTGATGGACGCATCGCACGGCGCAACACGATTTCACGCGGCCAATCAAATGCCGGATTGGGCGGTGGCGCGTGGATATATTGCCGATATCGATGGCATGCTGTTTTATCTGTAATCATGGGGTGAAAAATGCAACGAATAATTCATGGTGGATTTTTATCAGACCGTCGCACGCAAATTATGTCGGGCGTTGGTATATTGTCGGCGGTCGCAGCGTACTTGGTCGGCGACAGCGATATATTCATATTACTGCAAACGATATTTACGCTTGGCGGAATTTATTTTATGCGCAAACAATCAAACACAACCAAAGGAAAATAATAATGGAACAGATTCCTGAAAAATTTCAAAACACAGATGGCACATTAAACGCGGACGCATTGATAAAATCATACACTGAATTGGAACGCAAGATTGGAACAATGGTCTCTGTTCCAACCGCGGACAGTGATGATGCCACGCGCGCACGATTTAATCGTGCGATTGGTGTGCCCGCATCGGCTGACGAATATCCAACAAATGATTTGTTTGGTGATGCAGATTTGCAGAAAAAATTTTTAGAAATTGGATTGACATCATCACAGGTTGAACAAATTTATCACATCGCAGATGAATTTTTATCACCTGTGTTATCAGATTTATTTGTTGCGCAAAAAACAGAAAATGCATTTGCAGAATTGCAAAAATTTTTTGGTGGTGCGGACAAAATGCATGATGCAATAAAACAAATAAATGATTTCGGTACGCGATTTTTACCCGCCGATGCGTTTGACGAATTATGTTCTACACCCCAGGGAATCCAAGGCGTGTACAGAATGATGCAATCCATTGAACCGAACGTTGAAATTGCAAATGATGATAATAAAAATTTATCTGATTCTGATTTGCGACGCATGATGCGTGATCCAAAATATTGGCGTGATCATGATGCGGAATATGTTCGCAAAATAGAAAATGGTTTCAAAAAATTGTATTCATAACGAAAAAAATTCACTTTCTCCTTTACTAATATTTTTGTTTCATATAAAATATAAAGTAAGAACAAAAAAATTTGTTCTATCCAAAAAAAATATTAAAAGGAGAGAAGAATGGCATTCACATTCTTGAAACCAGCGGCAAAGAAAGTTGCTGCGAAACCAGCAGCGAAAAAAGTTGCTGTTAAAAAGCCAGCTGCAAAACCAGCAGCGAAAAAAGTTGTTGCTAAAAAACCTGTTGCCAAGAAAGTAGCAGCGAAACCAGCAGCAAAGAAAGTTGCAGTTAAAAAAGTTGCTGCAAAACCAGCAGCAAAAAAAGTAGTTGCTAAGAAACCAGCAGCGAAACCAGTTGCAAAGAAAGTCGCAGCAAAAAAGCCGGTTGCTAAAAAAGCCCCAGCGAAAAAAGTTGCTGTGAAAAAGCCAGTTGCCAAGAAAGCACCTGCAAAGAAAAAATAATAAATTTCCCCACCGTTTGGTGGGGTTTTTAATTGCATGAAAAATTTCAGTCGTATCGTAATTGGTGCGACTGAAACTTTTTATCGGATAATTCTGGGGCATTGCCCCAGAACCCATTTTGTTCGCATCAGGCGGCGCGACATAATCGCACAACCGTTTGATTCGTATTTGTCGGACGTAATTCATTACGTCTTTTTTTATTTTAATCAAAAGGAATTTTTATGTCTGTTTCAATCGATAATGTTTTTATCAAACAATTCGAAGCCGACGTTCATTTGGCGTACCAGCAAATGGGCACTAAATTGCGCGGCACGGTGCGCAGTAAATCTGGTGTTATCGGCGCATCAACAACATTTCAAAAGGTTGGTCGTGGCACGGCCGCAACAAAATCACGTCATGGTATTGTGCCGGTTATGAATCTGAATCACGAACCGGTTGAATGTGTATTACAGGATTACTATGCCGGCGATTGGGTTGATGCATTGGACGAATTGAAAACCAACATTGATGAACGTCGTGTCGTTGCCAGTGCCGGTGCATACGCATTGGGACGCAAGACCGATGAACTGATTGTGAACGCAATGTCGGGTGCAACGGCGTCTGTGGGTGATTATTCGGCTGGCCTGTCCAAAGATTTAATATTGTCCGCGGTCGAAGAATTGAACAAGAAAGATATTCCCGACGACGGTCGTCGTTTCGCAGTTGTCGGTGTGCACCAGTGGAAAGAATTGCTGGGCATCACAGAATTTGTATCGGCGGACTATGTGGGCAATGACCTGCCACTGATTTCGGGCGGCGCGTCCAAGAAATGGTTGGGCATCACGTGGGTGCTGTATAACGCATTGCCATTGACCGATACGACAAAGCGCGATTGCTTTATCTATCACGCAACCAGCATTGGTCACGCCTGTGGCCAAGAGGTCAAGACCGACATTTCATGGCACGGTGAACGCGCCGCGCACTTTATCAGCAACAGCATGTCCCAAGGGGCGGTTCTGATTGATGGTGACGGTATTGTTCGCATGAAATGCAAAGACGCCGACGGCGAATAAAACCCCAGTTCCACATAAACATAACCAAAGGGAAAATAAATGGCTTTTCAGAATAAAAATTTGTCTGTGATTGCGTATGCAAATGGTTTTACATTGTGGCACTATGCCGAAAACGTAACGATGGCAACAATCACGGCCAGTGGTTATTTCAACGATGTTAAAACATTGATGAACACCGGCGATATCGTGATTATCAATGCGTCTGATAATACATCGCTGAAAAAGGTTGCCGTTGCGTCTGGCAATGTTACAACCGCCGCATTGGCGTAATCGCATATAAATTTTATTGTGTGTTGGGTCGGCATGACGTATGTCGACCCCGTTTTTATTTATAAAGCAGGGGAATATTATATCATGCTGACCAAAATAGATTTGTGTTCAATGGCATTACTGAAACTGGGTGAAAAGCCAATTCAGTCGTTGTTGGACGATACGGCCGCCGCGCAACTGGCGCGCACATTGTTTGACCCGTTGACCGATGCGCTGATTGCGTTGCATCCATGGCGATTCGCAACAAAGCAGTTTGAACTGACCAAAAACGCCGATGGTGATTTTTTAATTCCGTCGGAATGCCTGCGCGTGACGCACACCGGTGGCAATGCCATTATTGGCAATCGCATCACCGCCCAACCAGACCGCATAACGATTATCGGTCTGACCCGTGTTGCGCCAGATGCGTATCCGGCGTATTTCGCATCACTGGTTGCGACAAAATTGGCGATGGAATTTTGCGTGCCACTGACCGGTGACCAAACGATATTCAGAACATTGGCGGCGTTGTATGACGCAGAATTGCAATCTGCAAAATTCATAGACAGCACCACGACCACCGTCGCGGGTATTGAAAACTTTTCACTGATAAATGCACGATTCTAGGATTACGGGGGAACATATGGGAAACTTTGTAAAAACGACCAGTTCGTTTGCCAATGGCGATATCGCCCCAGAATTTTATACGCACGATAATTTGCATGGTCTGTCCGCGTTGGTCAATATGGACGTTATTGCGGGTGGGGGCTTGCGCCGTCGTGCGGGATTGTGCCGCATTGCCGAATTGGCCGCGTCGGCGCGACTGATATCTTTTTCGGTTGGCCAAGATGACGAATACATTCTGGCAATAACGGCGGGACATATCTATGTGTATAACGGCGCAACGCGCGTATGTGATATCATTGCACCATGGACGGCATCTGACATTGCCCAGATTCAATATGCCCAACGTTTCGGCACAATGATTTTTGTGCACCCAGAATACCAGCCGCGCACATTGCGCAAAACGGAAACTGGCTTTGAATTGACGACGTTTGAATTTGCGCGCAGTGATGATGACATGACGGTTCACATACCATTTATGCGATTTGATGACACGCGCGATATAAAAATCACCATCACCGCAAACAGTGCCGGCAATAATTTCGCCACATTTACAACCAGTGCCGCATTCTGGAACGATGATTGCGTTGGGGGCACATTTTTACTGATGGACAAACAGTGGACTGTACATCAGGTCACCAGTCCAACCGTTGCGGTTATGCGCACAAACGGGGCATTCACATTGCCCACCGCCCCCATCACCGATTGGCGCGAGGCCGCATTCAGCACCCGTCGTGGTTGGCCGGTCAGCATTACATTCCACCAAGACAGATTGGTATTCGGCGGTTCGCGTGATTACCCATCTGGCGTTTGGCTGTCTGGGGTGGGGCGGCATAATGATTTTGATGTGGGCACTGGTCTGGACGATCAGGCGATTTTCATCACATTACTGTCCCGCCAACGTCAACAAATCTGTACCGTGGTCAGCAGTGATAACCTGCAAATATTGACCACTGTTGGCGAATGGGCGATTGCGAACAAGCCATTGACCCCATCGTCGGTTGATATAAAACAGCACACGTCCGTGGGCAGTGTGGCATCACGATATTTGCCCCCGCAACAGATAGAGGGCGCGACCATATTCATTTCCGCCAGTGGGCGTGACATTCGCGAATTATGCTTGGACGAACTAGGCGAAAATTACAGTGCAACCGACCTGTGCGCGTATGCCAAACATTTAATGACGTCACCCACAGACATTGCATATAACCAATCCACACGGCAACTGTTTGTTGTTATGGCGGACGGCAATATGGCGATATTGAATCATAACGCGGCACTGAATATATCGGCGTGGTCTGTGTACCAGACCCGTGGCAACTTTATATCTGTTGCGGTTTTGGGTGACGACACATATGTGGTTGTTCGCCGTGGCGATAAATACTGGTTGGAAAGATTTTCATCAGACGCACTATCTGATGGTGATGCGTTGCCATTTTCGGTGTTGGCATCGGGCGTGCCATTGCGCGCATCGGGGCATAATGCGGCGCGTGCCCGCGTTCGTCGCGTAACGGCGCGCGTGATGGATACGCGTTCATTGTTTATAAATGGCGTTCGTGCCGATATTCCAAACGCGGCGCAAAGCACGTCGGGATACACCGGTGATGTGCATGTGTCGCAGCTGGGCTGGGCACGTGATACCAGCGTCGCGCCATGGACAATCACCAGTGATGACCAATTACCGATAACCATTCAGTCGGTAACAATTTATGGAAATTATACGATTTAACCACCAAACACAAAAAGGATAACCTTATGGGACAGTTAGTATCAGATGTTCAATCCGTTCTGGATTACAAGAAAAACAAACAAGAGGCCAAATCACAACGCCAAAAAATTCTGGCAGATATGGCGTCCGATGAACAGACCAAGGTGAATTTGGTAAAAAAAGCATTGGCGACCCAGCGCGCAAAATACGGTGCGTCGGGTATGTCAAACCGTGGCATGACCGAAGGGGCGGTGTTGCGTCGCCTGACGTCTGAAACGGAACAGCCGTATGATGAAAAGCGTCGCAACGCGCTGGAAAAATTACGCAAAATTAAAACGACAAAACCAAACCTGTTGAAAACATTGCTGGCCAGATTTGATAATTTGGTTGGATAACAGATGGGGGCATGTATGTATAAAATATCATATACTGGCGATGGTGCGACCACGGAATTTCAGTTCGCATTTCCGTTCTTTCAAAATGCGGACGTTCACGTCGCGATTGATGATGCATTGCAATCGGACAGTGCAGGCATTTATTCGGTTATGCCAAACGAAGATTTTTCGGGCGGTACAATCGTGTTTCAAACCGCGCCCGCGGCAAATACCAACATTGATATATTTCGTCGCATTGCGCTGGCGCGCGTGATTGATTACCAGCCAACCTTGCCGATTGATGTCGCCGCCCTGAATGCCGATTTTAATTTTTTATTAGAGGCATTTCGTGACCTGCGCACAGTTGATGTGGATTTGACCCAGTGGGCAAACACCTTTGATAATGTAAAATCTTTTTTGGATTATAACCTGCGTGTTATCCAAGATAAATTGTCGGGCGGTGGTGTAATGGGTCTGTACAATAATCTGGTGTCGGTATTGGACGGGGCGTTGCCGAAACTGATAAATGATTACGGGGCAATTACAGACGCGGCCCCAAACGAAAATCGCGATGACTACGGCGTTTTGTGATTTTATGGACGAATGGAACGCGGTATTGAATATGACGACGCCTGCGCATCATCGCCAGATAATGAATTTCTTGGTTGATGTTTTGATGCGCCCACCACACCGCGGGTTGCTGATGGCATTTCGTCATTCAGGCAAATCAACGGTTGTTGGAATCTTTGCCGCGTGCGTGCTGTGCATGCACCCAGAATACCGAATCTTGATTTTATCGGCGGAAAGCACGCTGGCATCGCGTATGGTGGGGCATATTCGTAATATATTGGAAAATCACCCGCGCTGTGTCGATATGATTCCCGCCGGCCGTCGCGCATGGTCGTGCGACAGAATAACCATCAATCGCCCCGTGGGCATTCGTGAACCATCGGTTATATGCGCCGGCATCGCAGGCAATATCACCGGCAGCCGTGCCGACCTGATAATCTGTGATGATGTGGAAGTGCCAAATACGTGCAACACCGCCCAGAAACGCGAAAACCTGCGTGAACGTTTGCGTGAATTGGAATTTATTTTGTCACCCACCGGCACAATGATTTATATCGGCACACCACACACAACCGACACGATATATCGCACCAGCGACGGGGACTAGATAGAAGTTGGCGCGTCCGGCGCATTATCAGATGAAATCGGTTCGCGCACACTGATAAACGCACGCAGTTTGTGCAACAGTTCTTCGCCCGCATCGCCAAACATAGGCAGATATGTTTCGTATTCTGGCATGTCGGCCTGTAATTGGGCATGTGCACGTTCGGACAATGGCTGGTTCAACATGTCTGTTGCCACATGCCACAAGAAATATGCACGATACGTTTTGGTAATCACCGCCCATTTTTGCAACAGGTCAGGGCGCGTTGCCAATGCCGCACGAATTGCAACCGTCCATTCATTGCCGAAACGTTTGACAACGCTCAGGTTCTGGATACGTTCCAATCCGTCGTCATCGGGGGTAAATGCGTTTATGCCGGATTCCAGTTCCGACATTTCCGTCGGTGTCAGTGAAATTGTCGCCACGGATTGATCCATCGTTCCACCATACGGCAACAGTTCGCGTTCAATGGAATCCATTGGTGTTTTCCCGCTGCGCAGGTTTTCGATATGCTGAATCAACATCTTGCCTGTTGGCAATGCGCGCAATTCACGCATAACGTCATTGTCGGCCTCGGCAACGAACACTTGATTTACCGCCGCCCAACCGCCAAATATAACGTGTTCTTGGCGGTACAGGTTCAGCAATTTCTGGGCAACTGTGCTGGCTTTGGTTTTCATATCTCTCTCCGTTTGAAATGGTTATTCCATAACAATCATAATAACCTTGTGCATGGTGTGGCCAATAATCTTTTCTTCGGGTGATGCAATCTGACCATAAACCTTGCCCTTGGAATCTTGGCGGACACTGACAATCTGGGCCGTGGCAACCGCATCAGGTTCTAATTTGTCGAAATCAGTATCAACGCAAACCGCCAAATCGCCAACCACAGGCGTGGTTGTGGCATCGGCAAACACATACGCGTGTTCTGGGATAAAACCGCCCAAGCGTTTGGAATTTGGAATCACGGCATAGATACCGCTGCGACCCTCCAACGGCATTGGGGCAACAATCATTGTTTCATCAGATTTTTTGAATGTGATTGATTTGCCATCTGGCACGCCGAATACAGGGACAAGTTTTTTGCGCGCACTGTCGTACAATTTTGCGCCATACAGCCCGCCATGCATATCAATCCCAGACGCCGGATTGTCCGGAATCAATACGGATTTAACGCGTTCTTTGACCTTGCTGATTTGCTTGTTCAATTCGCCGGATTTGTACAGGGTGGCAATCTTGTCGAACAATTTTTCGGCACTCATTGCAAAAGATTTCGCCAATGGTTCAATTTCGTTTTGGTAAATTTCGCGCTGGCCAACCTCTATCTTGTGATATACGGACAATGTCATACCTGCGTCTGCGGCGGCCTGTGCGATTGTTTTGCCGGTTTGTTGACGAATCTTGCGCAGACCACTGCCAAAGATTTTCAAACCGCTGTCTTCGTTATCATTCAGACGGCGTTTAATTTCACTCTGCCACTGGTCGGCGACGGCATCATCTTCCTTGATGAAAATGTCGGACAACTTGCAACCCAAAATGTTGCAGATATTCAGCAACTGTTTTTGGTTCAGGCGACGGACACCTTTTTCAATCTTGGACACGGCGGACAAAGACAGATGAGATTGGCGTGCCAATTCGGTCATCTTCATACCGGTTGCCATACGAATGTTTCTGATATTATTTGGAAATATGATTTCTTCTTGGGCCATCGCAGAACTCCTGATTAAATATTTCTTGACAAAATATTAGTCAATTTTTGCGTCCGCCGCAAGGAAATAATTACAAATCGTCTGGAAATGCTGATGGGTCAATTTGCTCTGGCGCACCTGTGTCGTCGGCCATTGATTCCTTGGCAGGCGATGTGTTGGAATAATCATTTTCGCCGCGGGCCTCGACCTCGTCCAGATTGTCGAACAAACTGTAATCGCCAAAGAACGCCATACGTACGGTTTCAGGACGACCATGACGGTTTTTGCCGATGATAACGTCGGCCTTTCCGCGCGAGCGTTCCAAACGCTTTTGATACGATTCCTGAATATTAGCATTGGTGTTGCCCGAAATACGTTGTGACGGGTCGCGATTTTCCAAATAGTATTCTTCGCGGTACGTGAACATAACAATATCAGCGTCCTGTTCAATAGAACCTGATTCACGCAAGTCCGCCAACTGGGGGCGTTTATCATCACGGTTTTCAACGCTACGCGACAACTGGGACAGGGCAATGACTGGAACATCTAATTCTTTGGCCAGCATTTTCAGCCCACGTGTGATTTCGGAAATTTCTTGGACACGGTTATCGTTTTTGCGACCGCCTGGGGACGTCATCAACTGCAGATAGTCAATAACAATCAACGCAATTCCACCACACTTGCGTGCCAAACGACGTGCGCGGGTGCGAATCATTGGCACGGACATCCCAGGGGTGTCATCAATAAACAGTGGCACGCGACCGATTGCCTGTGCATACTGGGTCATTTTCAAAAATTCTTCGTCTGAAAAAGACCCTTCGCGCATGGCGGTTGCTGGAACCTTGGACTGTGACGACAGCACACGCGCCGCCAGTTGTTCTTGGGACATTTCCAAACTGAAAAACACAACCGCGCCCTTGTACTGTTCGTTGGCACGACCCGATAAAATAGCATTTGCGGCATTGAACGCAATGTTCATCGCCAGCGTTGTTTTACCCATTGCCGGACGACCCGCGATAATAATCAAATCACTGTGGTGCAGACCACTGATGGATTTATCCAACGCGTTCAGACCCGTGGTCAGACCAGACAACTTACCATCGGCCTTGTATGCAACCTCGGCCTCTTTCAGTGCGCCAGCCAATGCGGTGGCAATAGGTGCAACCTCGCGCTTGGATTCGCCAGACGACGCCAAATTGAATAACTTTTGTTCGGCAACCTCTATCTGGGTTGAAACAGGATTGTCTAAATCCTCTACAAAAGCGTTGTCGGTAATTGATTGCCCCAATTCAATCAGTTCACGACGCAATGCATTGTCGTATACGATGCGTGCGTATTGTTCAACATTTACAACAGTTGCGCCGGCCCCCGCCAACTGGGTCAGGTAATCAACGCCACCAACAGATTCCAACGTCCCTTGTTGGTCCAGATAGTTTTTCGCCGTGATGATATCAAACGGAATGCCGGCGGCAAATTGACGTTCCGCCAACTTGTAAATTTCTTGGTGCGCAGGATGCGAAAAATGTTCTGGTTTCAAGAAATCAGAAATGCGTTCCAATGCACGGTTGTTCATCAGCACCGCGGCCAAGACGGCCTGTTCGGCCTCCAAATTCGTTGGTAAAGTTTTAGGGGTAAAATCCATGTCTGATATAGTATCTAAAAATTTTGGTTTTTCAACGCCTTTTTTACGTGGGTACAACGTATTGAAAATACCGATAATTGATGCGACGGGTGCGTCTGCGTGGCCTGAATTGTTCCCGCCTGCGCGCATTGCAGAATTGCGTGACGCCACCGGCCCACGTCATTTTGCATCACAGATGTTATTGCAACCTGTCGCGCCAACGCGCGCGCGTCTGGATCCTGGGGCAATGCGATTATACGACGATGTGTTTGACGCGCGTACCGCACAAATTGGCGCGCATAAAATTACAGGCGCAGCGGCATATTGGGACCCATCGACGGGACGTCGTGGTCGCGATGGCAGTGTGTGCGTCGTCTTGTATCGCGATGATGCATCGCGATGTGTTTTTATTCACGACATTTTATATATGACGGTGTCCGATGGCGACACGCATCCGTTGGCACATCAGTGCGATTGTGTGCTGGGATTTTTGGGACGATATGGTATGCGACGCATCACGATTGAAACAAATGGTATTGGAAATGCATTACCAGAAATAATGCGCGACGCGGCAATACGTGCCGGCACGCCAATCACAATCACGCGTATTACCAACAATCGGCCAAAGGTTGACCGAATCTTGGACGCGATTGAACCAACGTTGGCTGCGGGGCGATTGTATGCGCACAGCAAAATAACGCAAACACCATTTGTTGCCGAAATGATGGGGTGGTCACCAATTGGAACGGGGCACGACGACGGTCTGGACGCGGTGGCGGGCGCAATTACAATCGCGCCGACACCCGTGCACCCCGCGGGTTATACAGGCCGCGCCTATACGGCAAACACGAAATTCAATGTTTAACCTGATTGTTTTTTGTTCCTGTTTGTGTTATAATGCACAACGTATCGGGTGTTCCGATATGGAGCGTAGAAACTCGTGGTCAGTGTCCGTGGGGACAAAAAACACCTCCAGCCCTGTTTGGTTGGAGGGTGGCGAATACACAGAATAAGCCACGCTATCTGATCATAGTTTCTAACCTCCAACCGCCAAGATTTTGTGCGGTTGCTTTTTTTAGAAAAAAGGGTCAGAAAATGAAAAAAATATTTGTGTCTGTGTGTGGTTTGTTGATTAGTGTTAGTGCAATAGCTGCTAATCAAAAGGATATAAATGTTATGCGTAATTATTATAAAAACTATGATAATTGCGTTTATGAACGTGGAATCAAATATTGTGATCGATTATTTGCCAGCACTGCCCCAGAATATGAACAGAATGACAATGATTATGGGTATGTTCCCCAAAGCCCTAATTATTATCAACAGCCATACAGCAACCAAACGTCCAGTGATGTGAATGGTTTCGTCGGTGGTTCGGTTGGATATGCTATGGCGGATTATGATGATGATAATTTGGATGGAATGCCAGACGGATTCTTTGGCTTTGGCATAAATGCAGGTTTGCGTTTTTTTGGACGACAACAAACATACAATCCTGGAATATCAGTATTTTATGATTATTTTATGGAATCCGATGGCGATGATATAACCATTTCTGACGGATACAACAATGTGACGGTTGGACTGGCTGCCAAAGGGCATGCATTTGGCGGAATGTTTGACAATTATATAAACGACGCCAGTGGCAACAGTGCATTCTTTTTTGGATTGGGGTATTCGCAAATAAACACCGAAGTCAGCGTTAAAGCAAAAAATCATGTTGAAGGTGTTGGTATCAAAGTCAGCGGAGACGAAAATTACAAAAGTTTTGTGGCGCATATTGGTTTCGTCATTGATGTTGCCGAACATGTGGGGTTGACGATTAGCGATAAAATATATATACCAGAAAGCGATTCAGGCATTTCATTTGTAAATATATTCTCGCTTGGTGCCAGATTGACATTTTAGGTTTAATTTTTTGGTTCATTCAATCCCCCGATTTTTATCGGGGGATTTTTTTAACAACAAAACAAAGGAGAAAACATGCAAAATAATTTAGAACAAATGTATCGGCGTGCGCTGGACGCGCGTGCGCCATGGTTGGCACGGTGGGATGCCGCAATGCGATACACTATGCCGACCAACGATACAGATGTCGCAACACTGTTTGATGCAACCGCGGCGGATGCTGTGGATAATCTGGCGGCATCAATATATTCGCTGATGACACCACCTGAATCACTGTGGCTGACACTGATTCCGGAAAGTGACGCATCGCCCGATGCAGACGCTGCAACGGCGGCACTGCGCGCGAATCTGAATGATTCAAATTTTTATACCACCATTCATCAGTGCTATCTGGACTTGGTGATTCTGGGGACGGCGTGTCTGTTTATGGCGGAAACGCCAATCGGCGCATCGTCGGCGTTTTCGTTTACGGCTGTGCCTATGCGCGATATTGCGATTTTGCCAAACGCAGTATTTCACACGGCGACAATGCCTGCATGCGAAGTATTGGAAAAATACCCAACGTGGACGCCACCTGCCGACATCGCCGACCAGATAAAACGCGACCCTGCGACGCCATTGCGATTGGTACAATCGTTGGTTGGTACAGAATTTACTGCATGGCTAGATGTCGGTGGCGACATTGAAAATAATATCGTCGCGCGCGGAACATTTGAAACCAACCCTTACATCATTTTCCGGTGGAGTGTGCTGAGCGGCGAACAATACGGCCGCGGGCCGGTCTTGCGCGCATTACCAGACATAAAAACCGCGAACAAGGTTGTTGAATTGGTCTTGAAAAACGCGACCATCGCCGTTTCTGGCATATGGCAGGCCGACGATGACGGCGTCATCAACCTGAACAATATCAATTTGACACCTGGGGCAATTATACCAAAGGCAGTTGGGTCATCAGGTCTGACCCCATTGTCGTCGGGTGCGGATTTTGATGTATCGCAAATAATATTAAAAGACCTGCGCGAACGGATTCGTCACGCGCTGTTGGCCGACCGGTTGGGATTGCTGTCTGAAAAAGAAATGACTGCGACCGAAATTATGGCGCGCAATTCCGATATGATGCGAATTTTGGGCGCAACATATGGGCGGCTGCTGCATGAATTTATCAGGCCGCTGACCGACCGCGGATTACAGATTCTGTCTCGTCGCGGGGTGATTGCGCCAATCGTGCTGAACAGTGACGCAGAACTGAAATACATTGCACCCATCGCCCAGATGGCAGTGGCGGAAAACTTGATTTAACCATGGGGAAAAATTATGAACGAAATTGAACAGAATTACGCACGTACATTTTCAACCGCGTCGGGTGCGGCGGTGTTGCAGCACCTGCGCCGAATGACGATTGAACGCGTGCTGGGGCCGAATGCATCGGACGCCGAATTGCGCGGGCTGGAATCCCAGCGCGCATTGGTGCACATGATTGAAAATATGATATCGCGGGGGCGAAAATGAAACAGGAAACAAACGCGCTGGGTGGAATTATCGCAACCCTGCGCGACAGTTGGTTTTTAATCGCGTTTATCGGCGGCCTGATTTATTGGGTTGCCCGCCAAGATTCATCGCTGGCGGACATTCAACGCGCCGACACGCGCATTACAACACTGGAAAATCGTACGACGATACTGGAAACAGGCATCGGGCAATTACAGATAAAATTGGACACAATTCGCGATGACGTATCACTGATAAAAACCGCAGTGATAAAATAAAAACGGGGCAAACGCCCCGTTTTTATTATTAGCGGCAACCGCCTGTTGCATTACCAATCAATTTGGAGATAGAAATATCTTTGTGCAGCAAGAAATCGTATTCGCAATTACCAGATTTGTAAGAACCTGTGCATGCAGCCAATGTCAAAACGGCAAACAGTGCCAACATAACTTTTTTCATGGTTTCTCCTTTTTTCCAAAAGTTCGTGGAAATTATACAGGACTGCATTCCCAAATGCAATACAAAAAACAGTAAAAAAACGGTTGACATTCCCCGCTGCCTAAATCGCGCCGCGGGCGTGATATATGCGCAGACCGCACACAATAATCACATCAAATCGGGCGTCATACGGGCGTGGCAATCGCGCCAAATAAGTTTCCGCCGCACGACGCAGTCGCACGGCCTGTGCCGGTGTAATCGCGTCCCAACCAGCGGTAACGTTTGGACGACGTTTAACCTCTATGAATACAATGACGTTTTTGTGGCGGGCAATAATGTCGATTTCGGCGCGCCCAGTATTGCGCCCCGTAATGTACCGTCGCCCCAGAATGCGATACCCCCGCATGCGCAGATACATGCGTGCCCAAAATTCTGCAAATAACCCAGATTGGTATGTGTTCATACCCAACACCATAATTCAGACAAATCGTATCAAAACGCATACGGTTTTGCTTGGAAATTATCTCTGGCGTCTTGGACATTTTTCGCCGCATCAGATGCATACCGCCCATTGTCCACCAAATCCAACGCGCCATAATACGCCGTCATCATTGGGTCATACGCGTTTGTGGTCGATACCCATTTGTCCGTGCCAGCGTTTGGTGCGCCATACTTGTCCAATACGTTTTGCCAGAATGCCAGAATTTTTTTCTGACGCTGGTTTTCAAATTTCTCGTCTGCGCCCTCTAATTCATTGGCATCATTGTTATACACGACGCGCCATACCAAATTGTCTGTCGCATTGCTGGTAAAATATACCACGATTGTTTCGCCGGTGTTTTCACGTTCCAAATGTAATTCAGACGCATACAGCAACCCGCGATTGCGCGCCAAACTGTTCACACACTTGGACAATTCGGCGGGAATCACAATCCCTTGGCGGCGACATTCATAGTCCAGATTGTATTTCCAATCCTTGGCAATGGTGTAAACGATGCTGTCTTTTTTGCGTGGGGAATATAACCCCTTGTCCTTGAAGAATAATGTTTGCACATCTTCGAATGGCATACCCAGCATAACGCCGGCAATATCAAATGACGCCACCGCCGCGGGTGATGCGCCGGCATTGATAGACACCGATTCCACATTGATATCGGCGTCCCCACTGTCGGTGATTGCAAAGTTATCAAAATCAAACGGATCATCATTTGCCGCCATCGCAGGTGCAACGCACACTGCCAACCAAGATAACAAAATTACAAAACGCATTTTCATATTCATACCACCCCAAAACGATGTTATCTGATAATAACCTCGCGCACCTCGAACTTAAACAGATTCGCAGGATCGCCACCATTGTCCAGATACCGGTGCACGCCATAATCCACAATAGAATCACGCAGACCGGATTCATATCTGATTTTCATATACATCGTGCCACGCGTAACAGTGGGCGCAACGGACAAATCATTTGCCACGTTCCACGTGCGCAATTCATAGTCCGCCTGCCAATAATCACTGCCGGTGGGACGCAATATTTCGCCAACAATCGCGGCGGTACGCATTGTGCCGTGTTCGGCCATTGTCTGAATTTCATTGGCAACCGTGTTTTGCCATGTGCGAAATACGTCCGCGCCAGACATGCGGGCCAACACACTGTCCGAACGGGTGCGGCGCGCAATGTTTTCACGATCCGGAATCACATAGAAATATTCCGTAACATACCGATCAACCAGCATATTCAAAATACGGCTTTCGCCCATTTCATCGGGGGTCTGTAATTCCCCAGGGCGATCGGCGGACAAATTATTTGGCTGGAAAAAGAACGTATCAATGCTGCGTTTTTCGCCGGCATCATAAATTGCACCACCCAGATACAACGCCCCAAACGTCAGTACCAGCAACATCAGACCAGTCAAAAACATAATCAGTTTTTTCATCAGTTCAATCTGTATGTGTTAAATCCCGCGATATAGTACCCCAGTGTTCGTGGATACCACGATGTTTGACGTGCAACCTTGGCAAAGGCGATGATTTGCATATCGCCGTCCAGTGTGCTGGACACTGTTGCCTGAATCGACCACGTGCCACCATTCTGTGTTATTTGCCCAACGGGTGCAATCTGCATACTGGTTGTGTCAACCGTCATGCGACCGCCACGTGCGGCAATATCCTGCCAATTTGGAATGACGTTGTACACGAATGTGTTAAACACACTGTCCGACGTGGCACAATACATCGCGCATGTCTTGTCCGTGCGTGCCGGCGCATCGTCAGAACGACATTGTTCGCGTTCGCACGTTTGCCACATGGCGGTGTTATCGGCATCGCGTGACACCGTGAACCAATCGCGTGTGAAATTCGCAATCACCGATTCCTGCATTGTGCGGGTGGCAGAGTATGCCATCTGGCCATGTGGGTGGCCAACAATAGACCACGCGCCCGTAATCTTATCAATGGAAATAATAAACGGTTCAACCGTCGCGCCACGCGTTGTCCAAATAATCAGACCGCACACGCACACAATCAAGAAAAACGCCACCGACGTTGCAATCGCCATCGCGCGGGAAACGGCAATCCGTTTGCCCGCTGGAAATGCCGGCGTTTCAAAATTGTCTGGATAATCCAATGTGCAATCCCCCCTGATATAATGCGTGGGATTTATGCCTGATATACCATGATACAGGCGCACGGACTCAGTTTTAATTCGTTGTTGTCATAACCAACACCAACCGGTTCGCGGTCGTAAATCTGACCACAGCCCGCCAGCGCCAATGCAACAAACAAAGCCAAAAATACTTTCTTCATGTCCTTCTTCCCCTTGTGTAAATAAATTATAAGAAAATTCGCGCCCATGGGTCAAGGATAAAAGTAAGAGAGCAAAGCGCAGAGAGCAGAGAGCAATGAATGTGTCCGCCATTGGCGGACAATTTTTATTTACTGGATTGCTTCACTACGTTCGCAATGAATCCAAGCGAAGCGCAGGATGCGGCAAGGACGCTAGTCCGCAGGCGACACACGTGCTAGAATCATTGTCATTGCGAGCAAGCGTAGCGACGCGTGGCAATCCAGTTTATTTTATGTTGCGCGCAGCGCACTAACATTACTCTTTGCTCTCTGCGCTTTGCTCTCTGAAATAAAAAACGGGGCATTTGTTAAAACTGTGTTTCGAATGACAGCAAGAATCGACGTTCGCGGTCGTATTCGTTCATGTGCAGCGGCCAACCCCAACTGAAATTCATCGGGCCCATTGGCGTGTTCCAATAAATACCGAAACCAACCGATGTGCGCAGGTCACTGTCGATAAAGTTGCTGCGTGTTGCGCCATACACATTTCTGTATGTGTATTCATCACGTGGTGGCTTGCCCAAGATACCGTAATCGGCGAACACAAACCCCTTTATCTGGTATTCGTCTGGAATAAATACTGGGAAATTCAGTTGTGTTGAACCGTTCAATTTCCACATGCCACCCAACGAGTATGATGTATAGAACCAGTTACGGCTGCCGACGCCGGCGATATCAAACCCACGCAGTGATTCCCCGCCCAAGAAATAGCGGTACACACGTGATACATAATCGCCATCCAGTGGCTGAATATACCCGAAATCCAGCGACGAACGCAACTGCCACCGGTCGTCCAAGAATTTGACCATACCGGTAATGTCTGCGCTGTAACGCATGAATGTTTCACTGCCCCCGAAACCGGTATATGCCAGACCCAAATTCGCCACAACACCGGTGTGTGTGTTCTGTTGGAAATTGGTATTCAGGTTATAGTATTTCAAATATGTCGCCAACGTGTACAACGTGGAATCGCGCCACCCACCCACGGTTTGCAGGTCATAGTTTTGGTCAAATGCCGCCGACAGACGCACCGTCTGTGACCAGTTGTCGGTCAATTTCCAACCCATACGTCCCGCGATTGTCAGCGAGTCGCGATCATACCCCAATCCGCCCAATGACGAATAGTTATACATTGTGTACGATACATCAAACCCACCCGACAGCGCGCGTCCAAACAAATATGGTTCGGTGAAACTGAACAGTGCCTGTTTTTGATACTGGGCGATTGACCCGCGCAGTTGCACAATCTGGCCGCGTCCCATAAAGTTGTTTTCGGTAATGCCCGCATCAACCATAAAACCGTTGATGTTCGACCAGCCAAACCCGCCCGACAATTCGCCTGTCGGTTGTTCTTCGACCTTGATATCCAGATTCATCATATTTGCATCGGCCAATCGGGTTGGCACCATCTGGACATCTTTGAAATAACGTGTGCGCATCAGGTTCTGGCGACCTTGTTCAATGGTTTGCAGCGAAAATGGATCGCCTGCGCGCATTGGCAATAACTGTTGAATCACGGTGTCAAACGTGCGAACGTTGCCCAAAATATTGATAGAGTTCAGGTAAATACGATTGGTCTTTTGAATCTTGAACGTCATATCAATCGTATGCGTGTCGCTGTTTTTTGTCGGCATGGGTTCGACATTGATAAACGCATACCCATGATCGGCAACCGCCCCGCGCAAGGCAGATATAGTTTCATCAACCAGATCAACATTATACGTGTCGCCCGCCGACATTTTAATTACTTTGCGCAATTCATCTGTTGATACGTCGGGGAATGGGTTGTCTATGTCCAGTTTGCCGAATTTGTATTTTGCCCCTTCGTCAACAGTAAATTTTACAGAATAATACTGGCGGTCAGGTGTGAATACACCGGTCGCATCGGTCACGGCAAAATCCGCATAACCATTACGCAGATAGAATTGACGCAACATCTGTTGATCATATTGAATGCGGTCTTCGTCAAAGACATCAAACTGGGTCATAAAACGCCACCACGCGTGTTCGCGTGACAAGATTTCGCCACGCAATGTGCGCGAACTGAATTTCTTGTTCCCCGCAAAGTCAATGTCGGTGATGTATGTTGGGTGACCCTCTGTAATCTCATAGACAACGTTCACACGATTGTCGTCCAATTCGATACGCTTTGGTTCAATTTTTGTGCCAAAGAACCCCTTGCGCTGGTATATCGTCAGCATACGCTGGACGTCCGCGCCAATGGTTGATTCATCAAACGCCGCGCGTTCTTTCAGGCGGATTTCTTTCTTCAAATCGTCGGTGGAAATTTCATCGTTGCCTTCGACCGTTACCATGTTGACGGTTGGTGCTTCGACCACGTCAATTTTCAACACGTTGCCAGACATGCGAACATTGATTTTTGAAAAGTAACCACTTTCCTGTAATTTTTTTGCAATTTGGTTGGCGCGGGCCTCGCCCACGGTGTCGCCGATATTGACATCAGACAGAATGCGCACCGATTCCGCGTCCATACGGCGATTGCCCGACACATCAACGCGCGATACGGTTGCCGCATTTGCGCCAGTCGCCGCGACGGCCAGTGTGGTTGCTAAAAATAATTTCTTTGTGTTCATATTATATTACCCAAATACACGTACCAAATCGTTCCACATCGTCAGTATAAACAGACCCGCAATCAATACCCATCCTGCGATGATAACGTATTCCATCGCGCGGCCCTGCAATTTACGACGTGTAATCCCCTCGATTACCAGTATCAATAAATACCCACCATCCAACACCGGCAATGGCAACAGATTTATAACAGCCAAATTCACCGACAGCAAGGCAATAATAGACAGCAATGCAAATATTCCTGCCTCCATCGCTTTGCCCGAAACCTGTGCAATGGTAATAAATGACCCCAGTTGTTTGGACGAACGTTCGCCTGTGATAATTTGTTCCAAAACCACGACCAATGTTTTGGACTGGTAATACGTTTCGCGTGCCCCCGTCAGCAATCCGCCAAAGAACCCTTTCTTGCGCAATTCGGTCTTGCTGCCGTCGGCAATCAAGCCCCAGCGTTCGGCGGGCGACAGTTCAACATTCACCAATTTTTCACCACGCACAACAATCACGTTTGCGTTGCGGTTTGATGCGATTTCTTTGGCAATAATCAGTTCGCCCCAGTTTGTGATTTTTTCGCCATCAATGCGAACAATGGTGTCACCTGGTTTAACACCCGCCTTGAACGCGACGGATTCCTGAATAACCTGACCGACAACGGGCAACTGAACCTTCTTTGGGTGGAACATTGCAACCCCAGAATAAATGAACCACGCCAAAATAAAGTTCATGGTGACGCCAGCGGCAACAATTATAAACTGTTTCCACGCGGGCGCAGACAGGTAATGTCCCACCTTTTTATCAGCGGGCAATTCCGCATATGCCTTGCGGTCAAACATCATTTCTTGACCGTAAATGGAAACATACCCACCCAGTGGCAGGCATGCAATCTGCCATTGTGTGCTGTGTCGGTCGTGCCACTTGATAATTGCCGGCCCAAATCCGATTGAAAATTTATCAACACGGACGCCGGACGCGCGCGCGGCAAAAAAGTGCCCCAATTCGTGAATAAACACGACCACGCCCAACACAACCATCAATGCAATCACAGCCACAATCGTATGCATTACTTTCCGTTCCTTTACATTTACAAATCTGCATTACAACATAATCAACCAAATCAAGGGCAGGGCATAAATCCACCCGTCAAACCGATCCAGCATTCCACCGTGCCCTGGTAAAATATGACCGAAATCTTTGATGCCCATACGGCGTTTTACCCAACTGGCGGTCAGGTCGCCATATTGGCTGAGTAACGCAATACTAATCCCAATCCACATCAGTTGTGGCATAAATGTATCCGTCCCCAACAGTCCATACAGCAACGCCATAACCGTGCCACATATAATGCCGGCAATCTGGCCCGCCCATGTTTTGTTCGCGGACAGACGTTCCCACATCTTGTCCCCGCCCAACATACGGCCAAAGAACCATGCTCCAATGTCCGCACCACTGATTGTCAACAACAGCAACAGAATAATCCATGGACGTGTCGCCACGGTATTTATCGCCGCCAACATCACAAATAACCACGCCAAGAATCCACCATAGACCAGCCAGTTTTTATTCTGGCACAACTGTTCCGTTGGCACATGACGAATTGCCAAAATCATTTCCAGAATCATACCCAGTACGACCAAAATCCCCAGATATCGTACCGCATGAAAACCATAGTGTTCCGCCACCGCGGCCACGACAGCAATCGCCGCCATAATTGCGCCAACAATAACTCTCTGTGATGTGTTTGACATGTCAAAAACCTTATTTTTGTTTGCCGGAATAATTCGCCTTTTTGCCGCCACCAAATCTGCGGTCACGACGTGCGTATTCGTCCAATGTGCGCTGCCACATCCGTTCGTCTTTGACCAAATCAGGCCAGTGTTCTGGGACGAACATCAATTCGGCATACGCCAATTTCCACAGCAAGAAATTAGAAATTCTAAATTCATTACTGGTGCGAACCATCAAATCAATCGGCAACAAATCGCCTGTGTCCAAGAATGTTTCAAATGTTTCGCGGGTAACCGGCTCGCCAGCGGCAACCGCGGCATTTACCGCGTCAATAATTTCACCCTGACCGCCATAGTTCAACGCAAACACAACCGTGCCACCGGTGTTTTCGGCCGATGTTTCTTCCAGTTTATCGCACATATGCGCCAAGCGTTTTGGCAAACGGTCACGCGAACCCACCACGCGATAGCGCAGATTTTTTTCCAGCGCGTGCTTCATATTTTTCTTTAATTCTGTATAGAACAAGTCCATCAGATAATCCACTTCTTCCTTGGAACGATTCCAGTTTTCTGTGGAAAATATAAAGAATGTCACCGTGGACACACCACGTGCAATGTACCAATCGACCAGATTTTCAAAGTTTGCGATACCGGCCTTGTGCCCCATCAACGGGGGCAGACCGCGGGCCTCGGCCCAGCGGCGGTTACCGTCGCAGATAAATGCGATATGCTGTGGTACGCGCACAGGCGCGTTGGCGACATCATGTACTTTCTTTTTGAATATTCTAAACATTTCTAAATCCAATATGCTGTGAGTGATAATTTGCGTGACAGATGACAATAAACCTAGACAGACATAATGTCGGCTTCTTTTTGTTTGGCCTGTGCATCAACCTGTGATGCGCGCATTTCAAACACTTTCTGCAAATCATCTTCGAATTTGCGCTGGTCATCTTCGGAAATTTCCTTGTCTGTGACGGCGCGTTTGATTTTGCCCATTGCATCTTGGCGAATGTTACGCATAGAAATCTTGGCTTCTTCGGCGTATTTACCCGCAACCTTGGTCAGTTCGCGGCGGCGTTCTTCGGTCAATGGTGGCAGGTTCAGGCGAATAACACCGCCCGCGGTATTTGGATTCAGACCCAAACCAGAATCACGAATTGCCTTTTCCACCGCGCCCGCATTATTGATGTCCCAAACGGTGACACTCAGTGTCTGGTTATCTGGGGTGGCAACGGTTGCAACCTGATTCAATGGCATGTCAGAACCATAAACCGGCACACGCACACCGTCCAACAGGTGCACAGACGCGCGCCCCGTACGCAGACCGGCGTATTCGCCCGCCAGAACGTCCAGAGTTTGCTGGGTTTTTTGTTCAACTTCGGCTTTCAATGCTTGATAATCCATATTAAAATCTCCTTCTTGTGTAAAAAGGTTAGCAAATTGATTTGACATTTGGCAAGAAGAAATATAGAATATGTCGGCGCAAGGGGTTGTAGCTCAGTTGGTAGAGCACTTGCATGGCATGCAAGGGGTCGTCGGTTCGAGTCCGATCAGCTCCACCAGTATGGCGGATGTAGCTCAGTTGGTTAGAGCACTGGTTTGTGGTACCAGGTGTCGCCGGTTCGAATCCGGTTATCCGCCCCATTAAAAAAGGAAACCCGCCGAAATGGCGGGTTTCCTTTTTTAATTTTGGTGCGGGTCAGGATTCGAACCGGCGAGTAGAGCCGTTCGAACCGCCGCAAAAAGGCGGAAACACGCCGGTCGCCCATCGGGCGATTTTGCAAGGTGGCGAAGCAATAAGGTTATCCGCCTGCCGAATTTAACGTCAACCAAATGGTTGGTGTTTTTTGTTAAACCGGTCGTACGTCACCGGATTCGAACCGAGGTTCGCTTACGAGTAAGCGTGGCAAGTGCATAACGCCGTCACATTCGCACCTGAGGGTGGGGCGCGTTCCTGTGAACTTTGTCATTGCGAGGAATGAAATGACGAAGCAATCCAGTGAATAAAAAAGTGCGCCGATGGCGCGGCTTTATTTACTGGATTGCCACGCTACGCTCGCAATGACAAGGGTGCTATTAAATCTATTATCTATTCTCTATTATCTATGCTCTATTATCTTTGCTCTAATAAAAAAATCCGCCCCAAGTGGGGCGGGATTTTTAACCAATCAATTTCTGCCAGAATGTGGCTTTCTTTTGTTGTTTCTTGCGTTTGCGACGCGGGGCATTCATGGTCGTCTTTTTCGCGTCCATATGCTGGGCGTCTTTCTTTTTCGCATCAGTTGATGGTGCGTACGCGTCCAACAAATCTTCGGTCTTGTTGGATTCTGGGGCAACACGCTGAATTGCATATTGGTCAATGTTCATCATGCTGTCGTCGCCAACAATAACGATTTCTGTTTCAAATTCAGATTCCATTGACGCCAGTTCCGCACGCTTGTGATTCAACAGGTAAATCGCCACATCGGTTGGAACGGTCATAATGATTTTCTGGGCACTCTTTGCCAGCAATTTTTCCTGCAAATGGCGGAACATAATCAGTGCCGCGGTCTGGATTGATGGCACGACGCCCGCGCCCAAACAGTGTGGACACTGGACATACGATGTTTCAATGAAACTGCTGCGCAGACGCTGGCGCGACAGCATCAGCACGCCAAACGTGTTGATTTTCGCAACCTGTGTGCGGGCGCGGTCACGTTTCATAACCTCGCGCATTTTCATTTCCAGTTTGCGGTTGTTGCGTTCTTCTTCCATATCAATAAAGTCAATCGCAACAATCCCCGCCAAATCACGCAGACGCAGTTGCAACGCGATTTCTTCGGCGGCCTCTAAATTAGTATTCAGGGCGGTTTGTTCGATGTCTTTTTCCTTTATCGCGCGGGACGAATTGACGTCGATTGTAACCATTGCTTCGGTCTGGTTGATAACCAGTGAACCGCCCGATGGCAACTGAACATATGGGCCATGCAACCCTTCCAGTTGTTTTTCAACGCCGGCCTTGACCATCAATGGAACGGCTGCGTCCTTGTACTGAACCAACTGTTTGCGTGGCGCGCGGCCATACATTTGCTGGAAATAAGTTTTGGCGGCGTCGTATGCCTCGTCCCCTTGGATAACCAGAACATCGTCCTTGTCCGCCAAGAAATCACGAACAACACGACGCAACAGGGAATCTTCGGTGTGAATGGTGACGGGGGCGACCGATTCCAACGTTGTCTTGCGGATTTCATTCCACAGATTTACCAAGTAATCATAGTCCGCCGCGATAGATGTCGCGTCCGCACCCATTGCCGCGGTACGCAGAACAACGGTCATTCCCTTTGGAATTTTCAGTGCGTGCAAGATTTCACGCAAACGTGCACGTTCGGTTTTGTCAGAAATCTTTTTGGAAATGCCATAACTGTTGCGCTTGCGTGAATTTGGCATCAGAACCGCAAAACGACCCGCCAATGACAGATATGTTGTCATGGACGCGCCTTTCTGGCCACGTTCTTCCTTGACGCCCTGAATCAGCAAGATTTGCTTTGGTTTAATGACGTCCTGAATCTTGAACTCACGCGCGCGTTTAACAAATTCCTTGTTATCTTCGCCGGCACTGTGGTCGTCGTATTCGGCAACCTCATCATTTTCGTCATCTGGGTCATCGTCGTCATCAACGATGTTTGCGTGTGCCAATTCCAACAGTTTCTTTTTCTGTTCTGGCGACACCTGATAGTAATCTGGGTGAATTTCAGAAAACGGCAAAAATCCATTCTTGCCCGTGCCATAGTCCACGAATGCCGCCTGTAATGACGGTTCGACACGTATAACCTTGGCCAAATAGATATTACCCTTTATCTGGGGTTTTGTTGTTGTTTCAACATCAAAATCAGAAACACGATTGGTTGCAGTATCCACCACTACCACGCGTGTTTCCTCTGGGTGGACGGCGTCCACATAAATCTTTTTTGACATTTAATAATCCTTTTGTTGCGGGTTCGTATGCAACGGATACAGACCGTCCCTGTGGGGCGTCCCAGCCCATGCCAAGGGAAAGCACCATGTAAACAAATGGCGCGCAACAGAATGTATAAAATAGTGATAATACAAACACTTCATATACCCCATTGTCATACGACAGGTATCAGCATAACATGCCCAACCCCCATATGGCAAGGCATTTATTTTTTCGTGTGTTTGATATTTTTTATTTTGGCGGGAATCTGGGAAATTTTCTCGCGCGCTTCGTTTGCCCAACGTTTCATACGCGCGCGCAGCCAGCGTTCGTATATAAAGAACAGTCCCCCAACACCAATCAGTGGCAAAACATAGTAAATAATTCTGTATGCCAACAGTGCGCCGAAAATGTTCGCCTTGTCAATTCCGTCGGGCAATGCCAACAGAAAGACGCTCTCGAATACGCCGATGCCCCCTGGAACTTGGCTGAATACGCCGGTGGTCTGGGCAATAACGAACAGACCGATATATGTCCCAAACGGAATGTCCACAAACGGAATCAGACAGAAATACAGTACCAGACCAGCCAGAACACTGTCCGTGATGCCTAACAGCATCTGTAACCACGCCATTTTTGTCGATGGAATTTGGAACTTTAATTGTCCGATTTTGATATGTTTGCCGTGGAACAGTATGGTCATTGCGAAATACGCCATCAATGCCGCGGCACAGAACACGAACAATGCATTCAGACCGACCGATGCGCCCGTCGACGAATTTAATATATCATGCGGCACCAGAAAATACCCAATCAGTACAATCGCCGCACAGCCCAAGAAATACGTAAATCCTGAAATCGTCAGCATTTTTACAATATCGCTGCCGTGAATGCGCCAACGCGTGTACAGGCGGTATCTGATTGCACCACCACTGACCACTGCGTGACCGGCATTATTGCTGATTGCGAACCCCAGCATACCCGCCAGCATCCATTTCCACCATACGACCTTTTTATTTTCGCCGACATAATTCAATGCCAGATAATCGTACAGCGACAGTGCCAAATACCCCGCAAAGCACGCACAGCACGCCCCAATCAGGTTTGCCAATGGAATTGCCGCGATTGCGTGAATAATGTCATAAAATGTGTAATTACGTAATTGCCACCACAACATGGTTGCGGCCAAAACGAAAAAGAATATGCCCGAATAACTGATGACTTTTTTAATCAGGCGTTTTGTCTGTGCTGACATATAAATCAAATCCTTTCTGATGATTGCACAGCATAACAGTATGAATAAAAAAATGCAAACGTAAAAAAAATTGCAATAATCCTGTGGTAATATATACTTATTATATACATTTTATATATGGGGGAAAATAATATGATGCGTCCATCAATGCGCCAGCCAAATCAAATGCGTCCGGTTTCCATGGAAACAGGCGTCAACAAGTGGGCCGAGGGGTCATGTCTGATAAAAATGGGCGGAACGCAAGTCCTGTGTACCGCGTCGGTTGATTTGAACCAGCCATTGTGGAAACGTGTCCAGAATAAAACCGGCGGTTGGGTTACGGCGGAATATTCCATGCTGCCGCGCGCATGTGGCACGCGCAAGGGGCGCGATGCAATAATGAAAGATCACCGCAGCGCGGAAATTTCCCGTCTGATTGGGCGCGCATTGCGCAGTGTGGTTGATATGGACGCGCTGGGGCGTCATACGATTACAATCGATTGCGATGTGATTCAGGCCGATGGTGGCACACGTTGTGCATCAATTACGGGCGGTTTTGTTGCGCTGATGTTGGCTGTGCGCTGGCTGATGCAGAATGGCCGTATCTCTCGGAATCCTGTGCGGGAACATGTTGCCGCGATTTCTGCGGGCCTGTGGAATGGTGAATTGGTCTTGGATTTGGATTATGACGAAGATTGCGCCGCTGAATTGGATTCTAATTTTGTCGTGTCTGAATCAGGACGCTTTGTTGAAATTCAGGCAACTGGTGAACAGCACCCATTTGATGCGGCGCAAATTTCCAAACTGATGGAAATGGCGGCATCGGGGTGTAAAAAACTGATTGATTTGCAAAAACAGGTTTTGGAATAAATCGGGAAATGCGCAAAGAACTGTTTGATTTTTTGAATACAGACCTGCAATTCGTCAAAGGGGTCGGGCCAGTTCTGGCATCGCGTTTTGATGATGTGTTGGGTGGGCGTCGTGTGTTAGATTTTATGTTGCACGTGCCGTCTTATGTGCGGGCGCGCGGTGTTACCGAATGTGTGGCGGACGGCGTCGCGGGCGAAACACTGACGATACCGCTGTTGGTAAAATCGCATCGTCGTGGCGGATTTTTCCGCGGGCGTCGTGCCCCGACACAGGTTGTATGTGCCGATAAAACTGGCGCAACGGTTGTGTTACAGTTCTTTAATACGCGATTTTTGGATTACTGGTTGGAAAAATTGCCCATTGGCGCGTGGCGCATGGTCAGTGGCAAATTGGAAAAATCCGCGCGCGCAACGATAAATCACCCCGATTTTATCGAAGAAATGCAGAATGCAGGAAAAATTCCCCAGACACAGGCGATATACCCATCGGGCGAAGGGTTGACACAAAAAACATTTGCCGCGGTGCGCGACCAAATCTTTGCCGCATTGCCGGACAAGATGATGGGCGAAACAGATTCTGATACGCGCGAATTTTTTGACGCATTGGCACACGTGCATTATCCCACAGACGACGCGGATTTGACCCCAAATTCAAAATACATTGTTAAATTGGCATATTGGGAATTGCTGGCACACCAAACGGCGATTGCAATCAGCCGCCGCCATCGGCACGACCCGCGCAATCGTCGCACGGTACGTCCCCAGAAATATAATCTGTTGGAAAAATTCTATGCCACATTGCCATTTGATTTGACGGGTGCACAGAAACGCACGATTGATGATATCTTTGCCGATATGTCGGCGGACGTGCCGATGATGCGTCTGGTTCAGGGTGACGTAGGCAGCGGTAAAACCATCGTTGCATTGGCGGCGGCGGTGCGTATGGCGGAATTTGGCGCGCAAACCGCAATGCTGGCACCAACGGACGCGTTGGCGATGCAACATTATGCCAAACTGAAACCAATGTGCGACAAAATCGGCATCGTGTGTGATATCTTGACTGGTCGGGACAAGGGGGCGTCGCGTCGCGAAAAATTGATATCTTTGCGTTCTGGGCGGACACGTCTGGTTATCGGTACGCACGCGTTATTTTCAGATGATGTGGAATACCGCGATTTGGGTCTGGTCATTGTTGATGAACAACACCGTTTTGGCGTTACCCAGCGCGAGGCCCTGCGTGCCAAGGGCGAAAATCCCGATATGCTGGCGTTGTCGGCAACACCAATTCCGCGTACGCTGTCCATGACAATCTATGGCGATATGGACGTGTCGGTTATAAATGAAAAGCCGGCGGGTCGTCTGCCCATAATCACAACTAAATTGCCGACGGCACGAATTGCCGATTTGGTGGTGCGCCTGAAAGCGCAAATTGCCACGGGGGCAAAAGTATTTTGGGTGTGCCCATTGGTCGCAGACAGTGACGATGGTGGGGCCGCGGCGGCAACCGCCCGATACGAATATTTGCGGGAATTTTTCCCAACGGCGGGTCTGGTTCATGGCCAGATGGATAAACGGCAGCGTGACGCAACCATGGCGCGTTTTGCCGACAATGATTCTGATATGTCAATATTGGTCGCCACCACGGTCATAGAGGTTGGAATTGACGTTCCGCGCGCCACAATTATTGTTATTGAAAATGCCGAACAGTTTGGTCTGGCGGCGTTGCACCAGTTGCGTGGCCGTGTCGGACGCGGCAATGCACAATCGTATTGTATTTTGCTGTATGGCAAAAGCACCAGCGAGAACGGCATGCGCCGCCTGTCTGTGCTGTGCGAAACAGATGACGGTTTCGCAATCGCCGAACAAGATTTGATGATGCGTGGTACAGGGGAATTGATTGGTACACGCCAAAGCGGGTGGATAAATTATCACTTTGCTGATTGGCGCGAACATCGTGATTTATTCCGATTGGCGTCGGCCGCGGCGCGCGATATGGACGAACCGACCCCATGGGCGCGTGATTTAATGTTTATATTTAACCGCAGGACGCAGCAAGGTGCATAAGATATTTGTCTGTTTATTATCAATATTTTTTGCGACTGGCGCGCATGCGGTGTCGTTGATAAATGATACAGAAATCGAACGCGTGGTGACCGAATTAGTGCGCCCCATTGCCACCGCGGCTGAAATCCCAGACAACCGCCTGCGCGTGCATATTGTGCGCGATGATGATTTCAACGCGTTTGTTATGGGGGGCGACGATGTGTATATTTATACCGGTTTGTTGACCCAGATAAAATCCCCCGACGCATTACAGGCGGTAATCGCGCACGAACTGGGGCATACAATCGGTGGGCATATGGCGCAAATGTCGTCGCGTATGGCGGCAGAAATGCAGCGCGCAATGTTGATTCAGGCACTGGGAATCGGCCTGATGGTGGCTGGTGGTAATCCGTCGCTGGGGGCGGGGGTGCTGGCGGGGTCCAGTGGTGTTGCCCAGCAATCTATGTTGGCATTTACCCGTGACGAAGAACGCATTGCCGACAATATGGGGTTGGATTTGATGGTGCGCGCGGGGCAAAATCCGAATGGGTTTATTCAGGTCTTTGAACAAATGCGTGAAATCAGTGGTGCGGCGGAATCGCGGGTGAATCCGACACGTGTGAATCACCCACTGACCACCGAACGATTGAAAAATGTCCGCGATCGAATTGCAAAATTAGGTTACACCGCGCCCGCGACCGACCCCGCGCGTGATGCGAAATTCCGTTTGATTCAGGCGAAATTGGTCGGATATCTGGACACCGCCACACGTGTGCGCGAACTGTACCCATATTCGGACAAATCAGATGCGGCAATATACGCCCGCGCCATTGCATCAATGCAAGCGGGCAATTTGGATGCCGCCCGTGTCGGCACACAGACATTGATTTCGCGCCACGCGGACAATCCATATTTTTATGAATTGTTGGGCGACATCGAATATCAATTTGGTCATTATGACGACAGTGTCACCGCATATTCGCGCAGTTTGGAATTGGCGGGCAACGCCCCCCAGATTCAGACCGCACTGGCATTGGTTTTGACCGAACGTAAAAAATCGGGCGATGCCGCCCGTGCCATTGAATTGTGCAAGCGTGCGTTGCTGGTCGCGCCCGCGCCGTTGACGTATTGGGTGCTGGCGCGCGCGTATGGCGATGATGATGGTCGTGGTGATTGGGCACGCGCGGAATATTACAGTATGATTGGGAACACCCAGAATGCAAAAAAGTATGCAAAAATCGCGCGTCAGAAATTAAAATCAGACGCCCCCGAATACATTAAATCGGGCGATATATTGAATAAATCAAAATAATAAATGTAACAAAAAACAAACGTCCCGAAATGGGACGTTTGTCGCGCACCAGAAATAAATTATCTGGTCTTTTGCTGTTTTGCGAATGAATAATCCATTTTCAAATGATTTGGATTATATGTGCCGTTCATGATTGCCAATGTGTCTTCGACAATGACCAATTCTTCGTTGGTGGCAACCATAAATACTTTGACGCGGCTGTCAGGTGTGCTGATTTCTGCTTCGTCAACACCCTTGCGCGCCAATGCCTTGGCATTCTTTTCTTTGTCCAGTTTGATGCCCAAATCTTCCAATCCGGTGCAGAAACGTTCGCGCAGGTAATCGTCGTTTTCGCCAACGCCCGCGGTGAATACCAATGCATCGGTGTGACCCAATTCAGCCATATATGCACCGATGTATTTTTTAACATTGTGTACCTCTGTATCAATGGCCAGGCGGCACTTGTCATTGCTGGCCTTGTTTTCTTCGACGTCACGACGGTCGGCAAAACATTCTGTCAGCCCCATCAGACCAGAATCTTTGTTCAAATGTTTCTGCATTTGATCCGGTGTCAGGTGCAATGTGTTCATAACATACAGAACCGCACCTGGGTCTAAATCGCCTGGGCGTGTACCCATGGTCAGACCGGCTGTTGGTGTCATACCCATTGATGTATCAACGGAAATACCGTTTTTGATTGCGGTGGCCGATGCGCCCGAACCAATGTGCAGTGTAATCAGATTGCACTGGTCAGCTGGTTTTCCCAACATTGCGGCCGCGCGTTTGGAAACATACAGGTGTGATGTCCCGTGAAATCCATAGCGACGCACACCCAATTCCGTGTACCATGCCGATGGTACAGCATAGCGGTATGAATAATCAGGCATTGTTTGATGGAATGCAGTATCAAACACGGCAACCTGTTTTGCATTTGGCAATAATTGTTTCGCGGTTACAATACCCATCAATGCAGGTGGGTTGTGCAATGGTGCCAATGGCGACAATTTGTCGATTGTTTTCATAACATTATCGGTGATTTCCACAGACGACGCGAATTTATCACCCCCCATAACGACGCGGTGACCAACACCCTTGATTTCGTTCAGGTCAATGGACGCTTCGCGCAGCATAAACAGGACAACATTCAACGCCTCGTCATGATTTTTCATAACGGTGTCTTTGCGTTGTTTTGTGCCGTCTGGATATTTTTGGGTGACAAAAGAATCCGGCAGGCCGATTTTTTCAACATTACCGCCAACGACGGCTTTCTTGGAATTCGCGTCAAAAACCTGATATTTTAACGACGAAGACCCACAGTTTAATGCAAGTATGTACATTTGTTTCCTCTTTTCTATGTGCGCCAGCATAGCAAAGTATTTTATTCGTTTCAACAGTAAACTCTGAACATTGCGCGCCAATTTTCAGGGGTAATTTTTGTCGTAATTCCCGTGTCATGATGCGAAACCCAGAACGCTTCGCCACCAACCATTTGAACGCAATGCAGGCCGTCTGTGGACACATAGGTCAGTGGCGCGGGATTCGTGCGCGCACCAATGCCAAATGATGCGACCGTGTCGCCCGCGCTGTACCCACATTCGGGGGATTTGCAGCGCAATACGACATTTGCAAATATTGGCGTGCGCGTGGTGTCAAAAATATATTCCTGACCCGATGTATTGGTAATTGCAATTTCGGGCGACATCATAATTTCGGGCACGCGCGACGACATACGCGCAAATAACGCCGCCCAGAAATCGTCTGATACCGAACTGATATCAAAATCGCCATTGCCGCCACCATCGCCCGCGCGCGCCAGTGCGAACCCGCCCAGTGTTTCACCATCGTGTACGCGCAGTGTTTTCGCGTCGGTGTCCATTGTGATTTCGCCCGCCATTCCTGTAAAGTTATCGTTTTGTGACGCGTTGCCACGCCGAATTTGTAAAACTCGTGCCATTATAAATTCCTTTTTATGTTGATTGATTTTTGCAATAAAAAACACCGCCATTGGCGGTGTCGTTATGTGACGTATTATACCACAAATTGCCAAAAAAGGCAAGGGCGTTATGCCACACGCCCATACGCGGCCAGATATTGCTGGAACAGTGCGCTGCCGTTGAAATTTTTCTGTTTCTTTTTGGCACTGCCCAAACCCCACGAATACATGTTGCCCGTGTGGGTGTTGCGGCCGGTTTCCAAGAAATCCCAATACGCCATCAGTTCTTGGAATTTGTCCTTGTGTTTATCGTCCCAGTTATCAATTTCGTCATTGCGGGCATCAATCTGGCGGTTCAGTTCATCAACGCGATCTTTGGCGTTTTTGAATTTGTGCACGGGATCGCCCAACTGGTCTGCCAACTGTTGCGCGGCATTGTACGACGCCTGTGCAGTATTAAAGTCCGCCTGATATGTCGGACGATCGGCCAATGCACTTTGAATATCTGGATTGGCTAATAACTGTTGCTGCTGTTGTTGCAACTGGGGCAGGGATTGTTGAATATTGCGTTCTTGTTGTTGTAAATCTGTAATCTGACGCTGAATGTCCACTGCCAATGCGTTTGCCGCCTGTGGTGGCATACCGTTATATGTGTTCGGGTTGTTCAGCGCATTTTGCAACTGTTGTAAATCCTGTTGAATCTGGGGTAATGCCTGATTCGCGCTGTTTATTTGCTGCGTCAAATCATCATAAGATTCCAATTTTTGGTCGGCGTCTTTTAACCGTCTGTCGGCATCATTCATTGCCGTCAGTTTTTGCTTTGCGTCACTTTTCGCGGTGTTATACGCCTGTTCGTGTTGGGCGTATGTCGCATCGGTTATACCCGTTTGTGTCATCACAGTTTGTTCGGCCTGAATCCGCTGTTGCGCCAGCGGGTTTTCTATATTGCGTTCGGCAATTTTTTTGTTTTTCGCGTCATCATTGGCCTGAACAAAGTCGTCGTGCGCCTGTTTCATACGGCCGGTGGCCTGATTAAACTTGCTGCCGTGCAGGTTGTATGCATTGCCCGCGATTGTGATGCCGTATCCAATCCCCATAAGCGCGGCCTTGATACTCTTGTCCATGGCTTTTTTTACAATGTCCGGAATTATGTTCAATGATGAAAACACGGTCAGGTTTTCTTTGCTCAAGGCATCCATAATCTTGCTGGTGGTATAACCGTATTTGATGACAGACAAAACCTCCATCGCAGATTTTGCCTCGTCCATTTTGCCATCGCGAACGGCGGTCATAATCAATTCAGACACCAATGCGCGCATCTGACGCCCATTTTGCAACGCGCCATTAAACGTCTTGGGCATGGTGGATTGCAATTCTTTTAATGTTTTCGCCATCCATTCAAAATGTTTTGTCGCGGTTGGCGATTTATACAGCAGGTTTGTCTTTATCGCATCGGTATTTTCGACCAATTTACCCAACCCATCGGTTGGTTTCATTTTGACCTTTTTATCGTCCAGTGCCTTGACAATCGCCTTGGCTGAATCAGACATATACAAGCGGTCGCCACGGAACTTGGTGTACTTGTCCATATAATCAGACCAAGTGTCACCAATATTCTTGGACAACTGTTGCCACGGGGTCAATTCATCGTCACGCTTTGGCGGAACATAGTCGTCAGATTCCTTGTTGCCGTAATCAACTTTCTCTGTTGCTTCGTCCAGCGGCTTGGAAATCTTGCCATTGTCATATGTCTTGAATACACTATAAACCTTGGACTTTTTATTCAATGTATCCAACAAATCACGATGATTGCGCTTGAAATAATCCAGTTTCAGCGGGTCAATCTGGTCGTCGTCAAATCCCTTTTCAACCTTTTCAAAATCGGGCAGGTTTGTCCGCGCATTCGGCAGTGAATTTACAAAATCCGGTTGGCGCATATAGTACGCGACATACTGGGCAACATCTTTGATTTTCTTTTGGAATTTTGGTGATGTGTTATATTTCTTGTCCCGAATACCACTCATCAGGTCGGAATAAGAAAAATCGCCGTCGGTCAATCCCCATTGTTTGAACGCAACCTCTAAAACCTGACGATTGCTTTCCAGAAATGTTTTGAAATTACCCTGAATCTCTTGCTCGGCATCCTTACTGGCGACGCCGTTTGAAAACAGGCGCAAGTCACCAAAATATTCATTCAGAAAATCGTTTGCGTCTTTGTTGTCTTTGAATGACTTCTTGTCCGCATCCATTGCGCGAAATGCATCTTGGAATGCGCGAAATAACTTCTCCCATTCGTCGTCACTCAGTTCCCACGCGCCACCTGCCTCGGTCGGGTCGGGTATTGGATTGTTCGCGCCATTCGTCATCAGCTCTTTTTTCCAGTCCTTCATATGACCACGGAAATCATCGGCCTTCAGATAGACGTCGAATTGGGCACGAACCTCAGCCGGCATGCTGTTAAAACGCAACTGCTTGTAGTACTGTAATAAAAACTCATTCATCTTGACAGACATGGGCACGTCCTTTTAGTCACTTACACACGTAATTATAGTGCGTTTTTGCCAAAAAATCAATACACAGGGCATAAAAATAGTGTATAATACCGCCCAGAGAGAGTAACCCCCCATGAACCAAAAAAATTCTGTGCATGATTTTCTGATAAACATGTACGGATACACTTTTTTTAACTATCTGATGTGGGTGGAACCGGTGTATCCCATTTATATGCAGATGCACGGGGCCAGTGATTTTGGCATTTCATCGTTGCTGATGCTGTGGTCGGCGGGCGTTATCGTGACGCAATTACCGATTGCATTGCTGGCGCGTCGTTTTGGTGCTCGAAATGTTCTGTTTGCTGGTCTGGCGATAAAGGCGGTGGCGATTGGCATGTGGCTGGTGTGGCCACAAATGCTGGGGTTTGCAATCGGTATGTTCCTGTGGGGGATGCAGAGTGCGATTTACAGTGTCGTATCCGAAGATGTGCTGTACGATGAACTGCGCGCGCGGCAAAATACACTGGTATATGAACGCGTGTTGGGCCGACGCCGTAATATTGCAACGATTGGAACTGCGTGTTCGGCGGCTGGGTCACTGTTGATGTTCTTTGGTTATGAATGGGTGACAGCATTATCGGTTGTGTCGTTGGTGTTTTCAATGTTGTTTTTGACGCGTATGCAACTGGTGCAAAAATATTCTGGGGTCTGGACTGATGGCGCAACCACATTATCGGCAATAAAATCGGCGGCCCGTGTTATGCGCGCGTCGCCAGCACTGATTGGTGTTTTGATAATCAGTGTTTTGGTGACGAATTTTGCATATCTGAACGATTATTTGTCGCTGATTGGATACGGGGTTGGTGTCCCAGTGGAATTTGTTGGAATTGTGCCGTTCTTTATCCTGATGTGCCAGATTCTGGGTCAGGGAATTGCGCATCGTTTCGTTGGAATGCGACCATCGGTTATGTTCGCACTGATAATGGTTGTGGGAATACTCTACGGTGTTTTTGCGGTGCATTATAACATGTGGGGGTTGTTTGCGCTGGGGGGTGCGTATGTTATATATTCGGCGATAAAAATATTGTTGTACGGTCGATTCCAGAACATGACGCCATCGCAAAACCGGATGGAGGTTTTATCGTTCTATAACATTGCCGACCAAGGGACATATCTGGTCATGTGTCTGGTGGTGGGTTTGGGATCAACGCTGGGCGGGTGGCGGTACAGTATCGCGATTATGGCGGTGTTGCTGGGCATGCTGTCGCTGGTGGGATTGGTATTTATGCGACGTCATGTGCGCCGTGGTATGCTGCCACGTCCCGCCCCCAGTGCCAGTGTGCGCCCCGGCGTGGTCATGCAATAATCTTAGATATTTGTTCCTGTGATTTTGTTGCGTGGTTTCTGGTATGCTGTGACCATGGGCATACGGCTGCGCGATGTTTTCTTGAAAAGTATTCCATACCTGCTGTCAATCGTGGGCGGGGTGGCATTATTCACGTTGACCAAAGATAACATTGCCGACAAAGATTTGGCGGATTTGGTGACAAATATCGCGGCGTCGTTGTTGTCAATACCGCTGGTATTTTTGCTGTACGATTATTCTAATTCGCGGATTTCTAATAAACTCAGTGCCACATTGGCGGCCAATATGACGGACAAGATAAACGTACTGGTATTGAATATCATAATGCTGTTGCGTCGTTCGATTGGGGTGCGCGGACGCGCAACATTGGAATCGCTGAACAGAATGGACGGTTTGACGGCCAAGAGTATTGCGCAAAAAATCAAACTGACGCGGCCAACTATAAAAACGCTGCGGGCGTATCATACTGAATTGGAAAGTTTACTGTACAGTGCGGTGCAATCAAATCTGTTATCGTTAAATCAGGTTCAGACATTGGCGGGTTTGGGGCGGGAATTGTTGCACTTGGTCAATGAAACGCGTTTTCGTAACAGTCGCACGGTCATTGCGCGCCACGTGGAAAATATCGTCACGCATGTGACCGATTGGCTGGACGCCGATGCGGGCGGGGCGATTGATTTTGAACATCTGTTGGCGGCGGCGCAGGCGCGAAAAACAAAAAATAAATAAAAATGCGATTTTTTCTTGATTTTTATTTCAGATTGTGTCAGAATTTGCCCCGAACCTTGAACAGAGAACGTAAGTTCCAGATTCAGGTTCCGTTTTGGGGACATAGCTCAGTTGGTAGAGCAAATGACTTTTAATCATTGGGTCCAGGGTTCGAGTCCCTGTGTCCCCACCAGAAAAATTCAAACGCCGCTTGTCGGCGTTTTAATTTTTCGGGGCACAGGGACTTTTTGTAAGGTCGGCGCAGCCAATCTCTATTTTATTTTTGCTTGTTGGCGCACAACTGGTTATTCAAATTATTGAATTTCATTGTGGTGTATTGTTTCAGAATATCTGGATTTTCATTCGCAATGCGCATTATTTCATGCGGATATGCGGCAACGCCGCCCCCGTCCAGACATGGGGTTACGGTTCGGAAATTTCTCTCTTGGAAAATATCGTCATCAAAATACAAGTGCATAGAATCATACATCAGTCGCATGCTGGTGGCGTCGCCCTGCATTTGCATCATCATTGTTATAATTGGCATTCGGGCGATTTGTGGGCCGAATACGTGTGACATTGCCACCTTTTGCGATTTGCCCGCAACGGCATTGTTCACGCGCCGCGTAAATTCCGCGGCGAAATCGTTGCCGTGTGTGTTTAATAATTTTGCGGTGTTTTATCGTGGTGCGTTTCAAACGGTGAACCTGTTGACGGCGGACGCACTGGCACGAATTTTGTCAGAATAACACCTTGATTTGTCTGAAAATATGGTTATAATGACCACTGGTTTTTATCAGTGGGGGTGAATATGTCGCAGTTTGTTGCAGGAATTGATTTCGGAACAACTAATTCATCGGCGGCAATATCAAGTGGTGGTGTCCCACGTATGGTCGATGCAGAGGCAGGCCACGATACAATTCCCACCGCGCTGTTTTTCCCAGATAAATCAATGGATGTTTATTTTGGTCGTGCGGCCATTGGCCGGTATCGCGATACCGACATGGCGGGGCGTTTTATGCGCAGTATAAAGCGTATACTTGGCACGGATTTAATGGATTCTGCGACCGTTGTCGGTGGTCGTTCGGTCAGATTTACGGATATAGTTACGCATTTTATGCGATATATGAAATCGCGCATTGACGCAGCGGCGGGCACGTCGGTGGACAGTGTTGTTATCGGTCGCCCTGTGCATTTTCGCGATAATGATGTGGCGGGTGATATGCGTGCAGAATCAGAACTGGAACGTATTGCCACCGCGGCCGGATTCAAAAATATTGGATTTCAATTTGAACCTATTGCGGCGGCGTTCGCGCACGAACAGAATTTAACCGCAGACAAACTGGCATTTGTTGTGGACGTTGGTGGTGGAACGTCTGATTTTACAGTGATACGATTGTCGCCCGCGCGTCGTGATGCGGCAAATCGTGCGAACGATATTCTGGCAAATACCGGTGTGCGAATTGGTGGTAATGATTTTGACCGCGATTTGGCACTGAATGTATTTATGCCAATGTATGGAATGGGGTCACAGTATCGTTCTGGAGACAAAATATTGGATGTGCCAAACAGTATGTACATCAATTTGGCAACGTGGAGCAATGTTGGTGACGTATATAATTACAAGGCATTGAATACGGCGCGTGGGTATGTTGTATGGGGGTGTGCGCCGGTGCAAACCGCACGTTTATATCACATTATTGAAAATCGTTTGGGACATACAAATCTGGACACGGTGGAATATACCAAAATGCGACTGTCTGATGATACAGATGTTCATGTATGTTTGGACTTTTTGCCAGATGCACCGACACTGGACGTATCGCGCGGTGAATTTGAATGTGCAATCAAACAAAATGTGAATAAAATGTGGTCTGCGGTTGACCAGTGCCTGAATGCGGCGGGCGTAAAAAATACAGACATTGAATTGGTCGTACTGACCGGTGGTTCAACGGAAATACCATATATTGCCAATACGGTGCGTACGGCATTTCCGAATGCAGAAATATCAGCCGGTAATAAATTGTCCAGCGTTGGTCTGGGACTGGCATACGATGCACGTCGACGTTTTTTGTCGGAATAAATAGGCGTTGACTTTATTGCTTTTGTTGCTAGCATCTGTGTGATTGTACAGGTTAGAAGATGCAGGATTTACCACGGAAAGTTTCAACGTTTTATATTCACAGATTTTGGTGGTATGCCGGCCCAGTTGCGGTTTTATTTTTAATTTTGTCGTTTATTGATATTTTTGGTGTCACACTGCTGCCGTCGTTTTTCTTGAAATATGTGGTTGGTGCGCTGGAATCTGCGCCGGCCGCCGCGGCGTTCCAGATTATTGTGCCCGCGGTTGTGGCGTGGTTGATTGTGCGTGGGGTGATGATTGGCGCGTCTATATTGCGCTGGACGGTATTTGATAATTATATCAAGTATCGCGCAAATAATCGAATTTCGGCGGAATTATATAACTATGTTTTTCACCAGAATATGGATTTCTATGCCAATTCAATGCCTGGTAAAATCGGCAGCCAGATAAACCAGATTTCCGAAACTTTCCCTGCGGCAATATCGCTGTTGGGCGACGGGCTGGCAACATTGATGCTGTTTGTGGTGTCGTTTGCGGCATTGTTCCAGATTGGTTGGCAATTTGTCGCGCTGATTATGGGTGTGGTGGCATTTCGTGTTGTGTGGGGATGCGCGACATACAAATACGCAATGCGTGCGGCCGCCGCGCGTGCCCGTGCAATGAATACTTTACAGGGGCGGTTGTTGGACGCGTTGTCTAATTTTTCGGCGGTAAAGTTGTTCGCGCGCGCACAATGGGAACAGCGCGCGGTTATGCCCGAACGCACGGAATTTGAACGTGCGGGGCGCAACGCAAACTATAAATCACGCCTGTTTTGGGCCCCTGGGAATGTCGTTGTTGATTGGTTCGGATTCGGCATGCTGATATTGCTGTGCGGGTATATGTATGCAACCGCCGCGGTGACATTGGCGGACGTGTCGTTTGTTTTGGCATTGTTCGGCAGTTTAAGTGGCATGTCATTCAATTTAATTATGCTGATAAAAGAATTTGTGAACACGTGGGGTAATGCGGTCGGTTCATATAACGTGCTGGTGCAGCCAATCGTCCTGCGCGATGCGCCAAATGCCGCGACATTGCGCGTGCCACGTGGCGATATAGAAATCCGCAATTTGTCATTCAAATACACGGACAAGATGATTTTGGAAAACCTGTCCCTGCATATTCACGCGGGCGAACGCATTGGTCTGGTCGGGTCAAGTGGCGCGGGTAAAACAACATTGGTCAACCTGATTATGCGTCTGTATGATCCGACGGACGGCGCGATATTGATTGATGGTCAGGATATTCGCAACGTTACACAGGATTCCCTGCACGAAAACATTTCGTTTATTCCCCAAGAACCGACAATGTTTAACCGCACGGTCGCGGACAATATTGCATACGGCGCGCCGAACGCGAACCTGCGCCAGATTCGCAGTGCCGCGCGATTTGCATCGGCGGACGATTTTATTATGCGTATGCCGGCACGCTATGACACAATCGTGGGTGACCGCGGAATAAAATTGTCTGGTGGTCAACGCCAGCGTATCGCCATCGCGCGCGCATTGTTAAAGAATTCCCCAATATTGATTCTGGACGAGGCCACCGCCGCCCTGGACAGCGAAACAGAGGTCGCCATTCAATCCAGTTTTGATAAGTTGAGTCATAATCGCACCACGGTTGTGATTGCGCACCGCCTGTCGACATTGCGCAACATGGACAGAATTGTTGTCTTGGACGGCGGCCATATTGCAGAGATTGGCACGCACCAGCAACTGTTGCGTCGCAAAGACGGTATTTACAAACGCCTGTGGCAAATGCAATCGGGCGTATTTGTTCCCGATGAACAATAGATGCAAATCGCAATGGAAAAATACATTGATGCACATTGTCATTATGTCCCCAGTGGCGATATCGCGCCGGTGGCTGGTTTTGTGTATAATTCGGCACGTCCGTCGGATTGGCGGCACGCGATTGCCGCATTGGGCGTGCGTGGTGGCGCGGGTGCGATTGGCGTTCATCCATGGTATGTTGATGAAATAATGCCTGATTGGGCGGCGCAAATGGCATGCGCATTGCGCGATAACCCCGCGTTGATGGTGGGTGAAATCGGTCTGGACAGGGCGCGTGGCAATATTGATGCACAAATGCCTGTGTTCTTGCGCCAGTTGGAAATGGCGCGTGAATTGAACCGCGCGGTGCATATTCATTGCGTCCACGCGTGGGACGTGATGTTAAACGTTTTTGCAACGCGCCCGTTACCGCCGGTGGTAATCATTCATGGTGGCGTCCCCAGTGCCGACATCGTGCGCGCAGTGATGCAACATGCAAATGCATACTTTTCATATGGCACGGTGCGCAGTGATAAAATTGCCACATCGATTGTGGCAACGCCAATCGATCGTATTTTGGTTGAATCAGACGCGGCATCGCCCGCCGTTGCGCGTGCAATTCTGCCGCGGACGGTGGAACAAATCGCACCCCTGTTGGGGGCGGATGCATCCGCCATGGCGGAAATAATTTACAATAACTCATACGGGGTAATTACAAATGGCGGACAGATTACACAGAATTAGATTCTTGCTGGGGGATGCGGCGATTGAAAAATTGCGCGGTGCAACGGTCATGGTTGTTGGCTGTGGCGCGGTTGGTTCTTTTGCAATCGAGGCCTTGGCCCGCAGTGGTGTTGGTCACATCGTCGTGGTGGATTTTGACACGGTCGAAGAATCAAATATCAACCGTCAACTGTTCGCACTGACGTCAACAATCGGCATGCCAAAGGTTGATGTTGCCGCGGCGCGTATTCGCGATATCAATCCTGATACAATCGTCACACCATGCCGGATGTTTTTTGATGCGCAAAATGCGCCCGATGTGCGCCCCGATTTTGTGATTGATGCGATTGATTCTGTGGATTCCAAGATTGCGCTGTATAATTGGTGCAACACACGCAAAATTCCATTTATTTCCAGTATGGGTGCGGCGCGCAAGACCGATCCATCGCAAATCAGGGTGGGGCGGTTGTCCAAAACAACTGTGTGTCCATTGGCGGCAAAAATTCGTCGATTGGCACGTGATGCGCATATTCCGGATTTCCCAGTTGTGTATTCAACCGAACCCGCCAACCCGAACGTCGCCGCCGGTCGCGTATTTGGTTCTATTATTACAATTACGGGTGCATTTGGCCTGAATTGCGCAAATTATGCCATAAAAAACATAGTGGAACGCGCGTAAAAACGCGGCAACCCACATCGGTATATGTGCAAAAATGCGCGGATTTGTGCGGCTAAGAACGTTTTCCTAAGTGTAATAAACGATTTGCACGTATCGTACGAAACATTTATAATTACCATGTCTTATCACAGACAAAAACAACCTGCACAAAGGAGAAAAAGATGAGAGGACTGGTAAATTATGTCTTGAAACCGTTGACCTTTATCGGGGCCCTGAACTGGGGACTGATTGGGATTTTCGGTTTTGATTTGGTCGCATGGATTTTCGGGTCTGCCACCATCGCCAGCAGTATCGTTTACAGCATAATCGGTATTGCCGCACTGGTTTGGTTGATTTGGATTTTCGTTGACCAGCCCGTACATAATGAACGCTGATTGCGTTTCACAGTTTTCATGTCATTTTTCGCCCCCAACGGGGCGTTTTTATTGAATGGAATATTATAAGTATTGCCAGACGGATAACTATTTTTCTTTCATATGCGTCAGTGCATTTGTGACAATCGTTTTTTCTGATTTTTTTAGTTTCCATGTATCCAATGCGTGTTGAAATAATTCTGGTTTTCGTTCTTCAAATTCGTCGGGCATCATATCGCCTTTGATAGAATTGCAAATCTGATGTGCCGGAAACAAGTTGTCACGAAAATCAGTGCCACCGTGCATTCTGGGAATATAATGGTCAATTGACATTTTTTGATTTTTTAATATCGGTTGTCCGCAAATACTGCAATACACATCGTCGCACAGCAAAAATTCAAATTTCAACGTAATGGTTATTTTGTGCGTTTCTGTGCGTTCCATGCGTGCCCCCAAGAAATATCTATGCATACAATAGCGTCTTTTTGCCACAAATGTCAATGGGTTTTGTGTCGACGGAGTGCGTGTATTTATATTGACAAATAATAAATTTGTGTTATTTTTATGGGCTGTAACGGGGGCAATATGCAAATCAGTAAAGTTCATATTCACAATATTTATTCAATCCAAGACGCGGAATTTACATTGTCTGACTTTAATATGTTGGTTGGTAAAAACGGCGCGGGCAAGAGTAATATAATCAATATTCTGCGCGGATTTTTACAGGGTGGCTCGTCTTGCGGTCTGCGTGCCCCTGGTATGGCATTTGACGGCAGTTCGCCCACCGAACCATTGTGGATAGAGGTGGAATTTGACCTGACGCCCGCCGAATTTGCGGCTTTGCCCGCCGAACAACAGGCGATTCCAAATAAGTTGCGCATTCGCAAAAACGTCCGCAATACTGTGGCTGCGTGTGCCGAAATCTTGGGCGAAGGCGGCATCACAGGCGTACCGATGGATCGCGGAACATATGTTTATACAAAAACGGGAATGACGCGCATCAATGAAAAATTGCCGTTTGATGTGGTGTTTATCGAACCAACAAACTATGACACATCATTTGTTACCGATGGGCGCGGAAACTATAAAATGCCCAGTGGTAAAGTGCCGGTGGAAAAAGCGTTGACACGTGTTCGCAGTGTTATCGGCGCAAAAGAATTACGTGCCACGGGCGTTATGAACCAGATAAATGACCTGAACGGCAGCGGAATAGGGCTGTCATGGGTTAAACAGAGCAGTGGCATGCGCCGCGCCCAGCAAATACAACGCAGCATCAATGCGCGTCATGCGCCAAGCCGCCTGACGGTGATGCTGTGTGACGAACCGGAAAATTCCCTGCACCCCAGTTATTTGTCGACCGTGTCCGAATCCTTGCGTAATTTTTCCCAGCAAGAAAATTGTCAGGTTTTGCTGTCCACGCACAGCCCCCAACTGGTTGCGGAAAATGCAACCGATTTGACCAATATTTTGCGCGTTGATAAATCCGACGGTTCTACGCGTGTGCACCAATACCAGAACTCGGCCCAAGACCCCGTGTATAATCTGACATTTTTGAATAATCTGGACAGGGCAAAAATGTTCTTTGCCGATCGCGTCATTTTGACCGAGGGCGAAACCGAATCCGCATTCTTTAACTATATGATAAAAAATAAAATGTTTGCGGCGACACCGGCGGCGGAAAACGTTGCCTTGGTAAATTGTCAGGGTAAGTTTTATATTCAATATTATTCTAAAATCTTGACCCAATATGGGATTCCGCATACGGCATTGTGGGATTTGGATCGGGGCAAATACCCGCAACACAACGAAGACATATTGAAGTGTTTTAATGATTATATGTCCGTTGGGTATTGCTTTTATGAAAATATAGAGGCATTCAGCGGCACAACCAAAGTGCCGAATTTGCCCGCACAGATAAACTTTATTCAAAAATATGACGATGGCACAATCGATGCGCAACGACGCACAGAATTGTCCACGTTGTTTAATAACTTGGTGCGCGCGCCCGCCACGTCCGAACCAGTGGTCGCCGATCCAAATTTCAAAACAGTTCAGGCATTTCAACACGTCCCCACCATCACCGCCCAACCCGTCGCCCTGGGCCTGTATAAGGTGATGTATAAACAAAAAACGAAATAAGCATGTAAGTACCGTAAAACTTGTTGAGTTGGTGGCGGCTTTTGTTATATGATACAGCGTTAGGAAATGGAAATGCGCTATATCGGCTGTAAATCAAAATTGCTACAAGTGATAGAAAAACTCATACAAGACAAAAACTTGTATGATGGTTGTTATACATTTTTTGATGCATTTAGTGGAACGGGATGTGTTGGCGATTATTTCAAGAGTAAGTACAAGATATTAGCAAACGATATACAGTATTACAGTTTTGTCATGACATGCGCTAAACTGAACCAACCTGATATGAAGTTTAGTGCGCTAGGATTTAATCCGTTTGATTTTTTTAATAGCACATCAAAAACGACAAAAGGATTTATTTTTTATAATTATTCGACTGGTGGCAGCGAGAGAAAATATTTTTCGGAAGAAAATGCCCAGAAAATAGATTTTTTCAGGGAAACAATAGAACAGTGGTATTCGTCAGAAAAGATAAATGAAAAAGAATATTACTACTTATTAGGTTGTTTATTAGAGTCGGTTTCTAAAGTATCTAATGTGGCGGGTGTTTATGGTTCTTTTCTCAAGGGTTGGGATCCGCGTGCGTTAAAACCGATACGGTTTATACCGACGGAACAAACAAGTACAGGAACCGCCTGTTATGAAAATGAAGTGTATAATCAGCCGATAGAAAAACTTATAAACGATGTCAGTGGTGATATTTTGTATCTCGATCCGCCGTATACAAATAATCAGTATTCGGTACAGTATCATTTGTTGGAAACTATAGCAAAAAACGATAAGCCGGTTATAACCGGTAAGGGCGGGTTACGAGATACAGGGCGAACAGCGTCAAATTTTTCTAGAAAAGGTAGTGCAGAAGTAGCGTTTGAATATATTATTGCTCACGCCCAGTTCAAGCATATAATTTTAAGCTACAGTTCAGATGGTCTAATGAGCGAAAAATTTATAGAAAATGTTCTAAAAAGGTACGGAAAACCAGAGACGTTTGAAAAACGTAAAGTGTTGTACAAAACATACCAGAACCATCATACAAAAGCCAAAGACAATCACCAAGAGTATTTGTTTTACATAGAAAAAAAAGATGCTGATAAGGTTTGTTTTGCTTCTCCTCTAAATTACCAAGGGGGAAAGTATGATTTGATCGATTTTATAAAATCGCACCTGCCGAATCGAAAGCTCAAGAGTTTTGTGGACTTGTTTGGTGGTGGCTACAACGTTGGATTAAATGTTGACGCAGAGCAGGTGATCTATAATGATTACAATCAAAAAGTCAAAGAACTGATAGAGATGTTTCGAGTAACGGAAACAGACACTTTAATCAGATACATTTTCCAAATGGTCAAAAAATATGGTTTGGCCCCAAAGGCGAAAGATGCCTACATCTCATTACGGAATAAATATAATAAAACAGAATTGACTAAAAGAGATCCCAGAATGTTGTATTTGCTGGTTCTGTACGGGTTTAACCAGCAATTACGATTTAATAGTTCGTATGATTGTAATAATCCAGTCGGCCCAGCGGGGTTTAACTATAATATATTGGAAAAGATAACGAGTTTTTGTCGAAAAATCAAAGAACAAAATTTGATAATGCTATCACGTGATTTTGTAAACGTGAAAGAGTATATTGATAGCAATACGTTTGTGTATTGCGATCCACCATATTGGGTAACATTAGGTAGCTACAACGATGGCAAAAGAGGATTTGAGGGATGGACATCAGAACACGAACTAAAATTATACAGATTCTTGGATGGGTTGGATAATCGTGGCGTAAAATTTATGCTTTCTAATGTGCTGTGCCACAGAGGAAGGGAGAATGTTATTCTACAACAATGGTTAGAGAGGCATGATTATCACGTATTCGCGTATGATGGTGTCTGTAGAGGGGAAAGAAAAGAAATATTGATTACAAACTATGAGGTAGAGTAATGATCACGATAACTGTGCCACAAGTACTAATGAATTTGACGAAAGCAGAGTTGGATTATATCGCGTTCAAAACATATCGGGCCAAGGTATACCAAACGGTTCATGTATTAACAAAACGCGCCGGTCGCTATTTAACAGTATCAGATGGTAACAGTGTTCATTATGTATGTGTTTCAAAACCGGAAAATGACGCACGAAATGCTCGGCTTATGCAGTTTGTAACGCCGACATACACTGCGTGGTACGAAGAAAAAAATAAAAATAAATTTTTGGATATATATTTGTCTAAAATAACGGAGAAAGATAAGAACGATTATTCTAAACTTTTTTACAGATGTTTTTTAACGTTGGGGATAAATATATTAAATATAAATGATTTGAATTTGCCGGAACTAGTACCGTTCAACAGCTACTTTGATTTGAAGCAATATAGAGAAAGGAATGCAAGACGGAATATTCATAATAGGGCTACTTATTTTTCAGAAGATGCAGATCGCATAGAATTGTTTGCAAAAACATTTGGTGCAAATCAAATGGAATCTTTTATTTTTGCCTTGGTTTTGCGAAAATTATTTCCAAACAAAGAGATAACTTTATATCCTGTGGTGGACAATAAGGCAAAGGTTATTGCTAAAGCGCAGAAAAAGATTTTGGTTGCAAAAGGGGTAAAATTTGGTGAGACAATTAGTTATATAAACAATGCTAATATAAAATTAAGCGCTATTGTTCCTGGCAGAGACACCCCGAAGTACCATTATAACTTATTCGAAAAATATGGTAGAAAAAAGTGCTTGTTATGCGGTTGTGATATGGATCATTTGATCATTGGGTCTCATATTGAACGAGTTGCGGATATAAAAAAGAGTAAAATTTATTCTGATGAAGAAAAAATACGAAGAATTGTTGACGGTGAAAATGGTTTTTGGTTGTGTGCAAACCATGACAAGATGTTTGAATTTGGGATAATTTATTTCAAAAACAAAAAGTTATGTTACCGTTCGGGGCTTAGAGAAAATGACACAGGTTTTATAAATCGCTCTATTATGCCTGATAATAAGAATAACAAAGAACAAATTCCATTTGAAATACCACAACAGTACGTGTCTGAACAGATGGAAGAGTACTTGTCGCAACACCGAAAACGTGTGGGCGTTGAAAATTGAATAAGAGTGCGTAAGCTAGAAACTGAAATTTGTTATGTGCTGGCTGGAATATTGTTCTTACAATGTCTTGCGGCGCAACACTTAAACTTGTTTTTCTATTGGACAAAGTTACAGTTTGCTCATCTTTTGGAGAATTTCTTGCAAAACCTCATTAAAGTGTTGAAAAATACGTATCTTTTCGTCCTCCGGGTATGCTAGTACTGCTTGGCAGAGGTTCTTTTTGGATAAAACTTGACGTTGTTCTCCATAGTTGCCTGGAGTTTCTGAAACATAAAATTCATCATAATTAAAATTCTCTGGCAGTACTAGCATGTTTTCTATGCCTATTTTGTATCTGGGTGCTTCGTCATGTTTTTTTAATTGAACGATATTATCGGCGGTAGCAACTTGTGCATCACAATCGTACACAAATAAAAATTTCTCCTTCATTCCGATAGTTGCCAATGTTTTTCTGCAGCTATCTAATACAGAGTCGCCGCCTCGATTTTTTTTGTTTTTTCCGTCTCCTATATTTTTTATCGTAATATCTTCGGGGAGTACCCTGAAAAGGTTGTTTGCCTCTTTTAGATATTGTTCATCTGTGTAACCAGAAACAAACGCTGTCTTGCAATTTTTGCTCTTGTTTAACTCTTTTTTTAGAGTGTCGATTTCTTTTATCTTGTCCATGATATAAGGTGTAACCAATGGCATGACGCCCATTACATTATCGAGTTGTCCTGCTGTGTTTTTTGCTATATTTGTCGCATTCTCATCTTTTATTACATAAAAGACATCAGCAGATTTTTTTAGCATAGCTTCCACATTGTTTGCTACAGAATAAAATCCGGGAGAGTGAGTTGTTATAAACATTTGAAACTCAGTTGAGTACGACAAGAATTCATTCGCCATGTCAAAACATTTTGCCATTTCAACACCATTTTCTGGCTCTTCATAGCCCCAAATTACGTTGGTATTAACTTTGCCCTTGTGATCTGCATTGCGTTGACTTTCTGAAATGAATTTCAATAATGACGGAATATGTCGTGCTTTAATTCCATCTCCCCTAAAATCTAAACCTACACCTTGACCATTTAACTTTGTGTTAAATGTTAATGCTTCAAACATTTTTTGCATGTCTTCAGGTATATTGATAACGCTTGCTATCCCAAGCTTATCCTTGATGTTTCGAGTAAGACTTGCTGTGTATTCTTCAATTTTGTTAGAAAATTGCTGCGCAGAGTTGATTAAAGTATTGTTTTCCTTTTGTGGAATAGCCGAGTACAGTTGAGATAGTAAAGTTTTAAATATATCCGTTCCCTTCACAGCTGGGATATAATGGTATTTCATTTTATCAAGTGCTGCTGGCAACCTACAAGGTTTCCCTTTTTTGTATTCGTATTGTGGCAATGTTCTAGTGTCTTTACGCCATTTCCTAGTAAACCACATTTCATCAACTATAAAGCCATCGCCATGCAATAATATGCTAATACTGATTTCTTTTGCCTTTTTTGCTCTAACTTTAGCAAAATTACAAAAATCGGTGTCAAAGTCAAATGAGTGTCCGTAATCGGTTTCGTTATTAAAAAACAAATTTAATGCTTTCAATACATTAGATTTTCCAACGTCATTCAGGCCAACAAAAATGTTCATCTGAGGATTTACGCTAAAATCCAATGTGTCAATGGAACGAAAGTTTTTTATCTTTATTTGTTTGATGTATACTGTCATTGGTTCAATACACCCCCGTGGGTCATTATAATGATTTTATTTGATTGTGTATAGCCATTTTTAGTATGATTCATACAAAATGCATTTATTCAAAACAAAACCCCCGCCAACGGCGGGGGGTAATCTTTGGCTCGGGCAACTGGACTCGAACCAGTGACATACGGATTAACAGTCCGTTGTTCTACCGACTGAACTATGCCCGAACAGCCCGCATATCCTATAATTTTTTTTTATGCATTTCAAGTGTTTTTTTCATTCGTTCCCAATTTGGTGGAATTATTATGGTGGGTGGGGCAATATCGGGTGGTTGTCCTGATAAAATTATTGATATTTGGCGGGCAGGTGTATAGCATTAATGTCACAAGGATTCAGAAACGCCGGGGGCAGCATGATAAAAGATATCAGTTATTCTGCATATATTATTCCGGTGCGCGCCGGGCGCGTTGCGGTGTTGAAATATGGTGAAAATGGATACGGTCCAATCGGTGGGCGCCTGGACGCGGGTGAAGATTTTGATGCGGCACTGCGCCGTGAATTAGCAGAAGAACTGGGGCCATCAGCGGCAGATTTGGCGGACGCGGCGGTGGCTGTGCCGGTGCCATACGCATTTCGGCATGCAACGCATGCGCGTGCGTTGGCGCGTGGCGCATTTGCCGAGGAACACCATTTTTATATCGTGCATATCGCGGATGATTGCACGCTGAATTTCTGTGAAAACCGTCCTGATTCGGTGTCGGTTGTTTGGGTTCGCCCGGATGATTTGCTGGCGCCGGAATATGTACCGATGTCCGATATGCGCGATTTTTATGCAACGCATGTGTTGCCAAATGTGGTATAATAAAAATTGACATTTTTGGGGTGTGTGCTAGAATTGGCATAAATCAAAAGGATAAAAACCAATGCGTATGTAATATTGTAATTCTTTATAAAAACAAACCGTGCGGCGTCATGGGCGTGGGCGGGCGGTGGACTTACAATATTCAAAGGTTTTTATCGTGTCTACAATTTCTTTATCAAATGTCTCTTTTTCGTATGATGCGTCCAATGTGATTTTGGACGGGGTGTCGATTACGTTTAATGATTCCGAGCATGTCGCCATTGTTGGTGATAATGGCGCAGGCAAAACGACAATCTTGAACCTGTTGGCGGGTGATATCGTGCCGGATGATGGCCGTGTTGTTCGTAACGCCAGTGTGTACATGATGCGCCAAATAAACGCAACGGACACCAAAAGCGGGGGTGAACGGCAAAGTTCCGAACTGGCGCGTGCATTTGCCAGCAATGCGGCAGTATTGTTGCTGGACGAGCCGACAAATAATTTAGATTATGACGCCAGACAGCATTTCTTTAATAAATTGGCATCGTACCCGTTTGGCGTCGTGATTGTTTCGCACGACCGTGAATTACTGCAACAGGTTGATAAAATTATTGAAATCAGGCAGGGCAAGATACGCATCTGGGGCGGAAATTACGATTTCTGGGTTGCTGGGCGGCGCGCCGAACAAGAAAACATTTATTCCAGATATGTCGCCACCCAGAAAGAAATTGACCGCTTGGGCGCGACAATGAGTGTTGCGCAAAATACCCGCCAACATCACGAGGCCAAACAGCGCAAAGAAATCGCCGCTACACGTCGCAGTCGCATTGCGGCAAATGCATTAAAGGGTAAGAGTCAGGAAACCGAAGCCAAACGCCGTGCGATTATTCAAAAGAAGTTGACGGCCCAGATGGACTTGCGCCAAGAATTGTCCAGCCAGATGCAAGATGACAAAATCAAAATTCCATTACCCAGCAAACCCTTTTATGGCAAGGAATTGATACGCATATCGGGACTGGATTTTGGGTATGATGCGTCGTGTGTGCTGAATAATGTGAATATGCTGGTTTGTGGTGGGCAGCGCATTCGCATTACGGGCCGAAATGGTGCAGGAAAATCCACATTGTTAAAAATAATTTGTGGTGTTTTGACGCCGCGCGCTGGGACGGTTCAAACATTTGGTAAAATTGCATATCTGGATCAGGATTTAATGTTACTGAACAAAAACAAGAGTATTGTCGATAACATAGCAGATATTGCCGGTTTGTCGCCACACGATGCGCATGTGATTGCGGCAAACTTTGGTTTTCGGGGTGATAGTTCAAATAAACGGGCGGGAATATTATCTGGGGGCGAATTGTTAAAGGCGACGTTGGCGGCCATATTGGGTGGCGCGAATCAGCCAGATTTATTGATTTTGGACGAGCCGACAAACAACCTAGAAATCAAGAGTATTGCGATTTTGGAAGATGCATTGAATCAGTATCGGGGTGCTATATTGTTGGTGTCGCACGATGAAATGTTTGCACGTAATATAAAAATCGACCATACGGTGCAAATTTAATTTCATACTAGAATTATTAAAACATGGGTGGTATATTGAACGTGTCCAATATCAATAACAAAAGGAAAGATTATGTTATTAAAAGGAAAAAAGATTCTGATTACTGGCGTGGCCAACGATTGGTCTATGGCGTGGGCAATCGCAAAGCGCGCGCACGACGAAGGGGCGGAAATCGCGATGCCTTACGCGATGCCGAACTTGGAACGTCGCGTGCGCCCATTGGCCGAATCAATCGGTGCTAAATTTGTCCAAGAATGCAATGTTCAAAATGACGAACAGATGGATTCTTTGTTTGCAAACATCGAACGCGAATGGGGGCATTTGGACGGCATGTTGCACGCGATTGCGTTTTCAGACAAGAATGAATTGACCGGTCGTTATGCCGACACAACCCGCGCAAATTTCAAGAATACTATGGACATTTCCGTGTATTCGTTGGTCGATTTGACACGCCGTGCGTCACGCCTGATGACCGATGGCGGCAGCATTGTTGCACTGACGTATTTCGGCGGGGAAAAATCCGTGCCAAATTACAATGTAATGGGTGTTGCCAAATCCGCACTGGACAGCAGTGTTCGTTATCTGGCATCTGATTTAGGGCGTGATAACATTCGTGTAAATGCCATTTCGGCGGGGCCAATTATGACATTGGCGTCATCGGGCGTTGGTGGTTTCAAGGCGATGCTGCGCCTGAACGCGGAACAGACCCCACTGCGTCGCAATATGACACTGGACGATGTGTCGGGCGCGGCGGTGTATTTGTTCAGTAACCTGTCGTCCGCCGTCACGGGCGAGGTTCATCATGTCGACTGTGGCTATTCCACAACGGGTATGATGCCGAACGAATTGAAAGATATTTTGTTAAAGGGTCTGGACGAAAAATAATTTCGCCCGCCACGTCACAACGCCCGCCAATAGTGGGCGTTTTTATTTTTTTGTTAAACATGAAAAAAGTAATTGATTTCCATTGAAAATTCAATCATAATTAGAATGCAACATAAATATCTTAGGACATATAACCGTTTTTATAAAATGGGGGCGAATATGATAGATAACACGATGTTTTGGTCTGCGATTGACAATTTGGCGGCGGCGCACCGAATATCGTGTTCGCATATGGCGCGTATCAGTGGGATTGACGCCACCGCATTGAACAAGAGCAAGCGCACCGGCACGGGTGGGCGTCGGTACTGGATGTCGGTTGGCACGTTGGTCAAGATTCTGGACGCGACGCATACCGAATGGGCCGAATTTGCGAAATATTTCCCACAAAATTCTAAATAGTTCACCGCCCCCGTGGCGGATTTTTATTGCACGAAATTGGGGATTTTTTTATAATCGGGGTATGAGCAAGACACCTGATTTATTTACATTGGCCGAACACGCCGATTTACTGAAAAAACTGAACGAATGGGACATTGCGTACCATCAAAATGATGCGCCGGTGGTTGATGACGCCACATACGATGCGGCGAAATCGCGCGCCTTGGCGATAGAGGCCGAGTATCCAGAACTGGCGAAAAACGGCGCGTCCACACATGTTGGGGCGGCGGTTGCGGCGGGGTTCAAATCGTATCCACACACCGTGCCGATGCTGTCTATTTCGGACGTTTTTAATTCTGGCGAGGTTGCCGACTGGTTCGATAAATTGGCGGACAAGAATCTGTTTATTGAATTAAAGGTTGACGGTGTGTCATTTGCTGCGCGGTACGAGCATGGTCGATTGGTTCGCGGCCTGACGCGGGGCAGTGGTGTCTTGGGCGAAGATATAACGGAAAATCTGCGCACGATTGCGGACATTCCCCAGACCCTGACGGGCGATTTTCCCGATGTCATAGAGGTTCGAGGCGAGGTATATATGCGTCGCGCGGATTTTATCGCGCTGAATGCGGCGGCAACGGAAAATGGCGATAAAGTGTTTGCTAATCCGCGCAATGCGGCGGCTGGATCGCTGCGACAACTGAATCCGGCGGTGACGGCGGCGCGTCGTCTGTCGGCGTTCGGGTACACGTATGGTGACCTGTCGGCGCGCACATGGCAGACACAGAGTGAATATTTCGATAAACTGGAATCATGGGGATTCAAGACCACGCGTCCATGGGCACATCATGTGAACACTTTGGCGGGGATTCAGGACGTGTATAATCAAACAATGCTGATACGCGACGAAATTCCGTTTGATATTGACGGTTTGGTGATAAAGGTCAATGATGTAGCCCTGCAAGAAAAAATGGGCGCGCGCGCCAACAGCCCCCGGTGGGAGGTTGCCTATAAATTCCCCGCGGCGCGTGCGATAACCACACTGCGCGATATCACGGTTCAGGTTGGACGTACGGGCGTTTTGACGCCGGTTGCGGAATTAGAACCAATCAATATTGGTGGCGTTTTGGTGTCGCGTGCAACCTTGCACAATGCGGACGAAATCGCGCGTCTGGGGGTAAAAATTGGGGACAAGATTATTGTTCAGCGTGCGGGCGATGTAATTCCGCAAATTGTTGGTGTGGCGGAAACCGCGCCCGATGCGCGCGAATTTGTGTTCCCCGACGTTTGTCCCGTGTGTGGCGCGGCGGTGGTGCAAGAGCAGGGTCAGGTCGCGCGCCGCTGTGTAAATTCATTGGGCTGTCCCGCACAGCGCATTGGCGAATTGGAACACTTTGTTTCGCGCAAGGGGTTTGATATCGATGGTCTGGGCACGCGCCAGTTGGAATTGTTCATTTCGCGCGGTTGGATTTCGTCGCCTGCGGACATATTTACATTGATTGCGCGCCATGGGGACGCGATAAAGAATCTGGACGGGTTCGGTGATAAATCGGTCGCAAATCTGGACGCGGCGATTACGCGGGCACGCGATATTGACCTGCATCGTTTCCTGTTCGCCATTGGCGTGCCAGAGGTAGGCGAGGTTACATCCAAAATTTTATCGCGTGCATTCGGAAATCTGGACGCAATTCGTAATGCCCCCGCGTGGAAATTAAAACAGGTCGATGGCATCGGCGATGTTATGGCGGACGAAATCGTATCATTTTTTGCCGATGACCATAACGCGCGCGTGCTGGACGATTTGTTGACGCATGTGCGCGTGCGTGAATCAGAATCTGTTGCCGCGCCCATGGACAGTCCCGTTGCAGGCAAGAAAATCGTTCTGACGGGGACGCTGGCAAATTACACCCGTGATGCAGCGCGCGAAATTCTGGAACGTATGGGCGCGCGTGTTCAGGGCAGTGTGTCCGCCAAGACGGACATTGTTCTGGCCGGTGCGGATGCGGGTTCTAAATTGGCGCGTGCAACCGAATTGGGAATTACAATTTGGGGCGAAGATGATTTGGAGAAACTGATAAATTCCGCAAAATAAAAAATGCCCAAATGGGCATTTTTTTATTTCAATCCAAACTTGTACGCGGCACCGATATAGATTTCTGTTGCGTCAATCCGTGTCGTGGCGTATTCACCGCCACTGTTTTCAAATGCCAATTTGCCATATCGGACGTATTTTGCGCCCAGATTCAAATCCACACGGTCATTCAGTGCAAAATTCACACCAAACATTGCCTGTAATGATAAATCCAATGTTGAATCAGAAATGTGTGGGGCTGCCCCGCTGATGTCGCCCCAAATACCGGTCAGACCCAATCCCAACCCCGCGTATGGTTCAACCGCGCCGCCAAACGTCTGGTACAAATATACGTTCAGCATATTTGACCAAATGTCATAGTCGTGATGTGTACCATAGCGCGTGAATTTTGCGCCGGTGTATGCGGTTTCAAATTCGATTTTTACGTTGTCGGTCAGGCGATTTCCAACATTGATTCCAAAACCGAAATTATCGTCCTTTGGCGTAAGGGTTGCGCCACCGTTGATGTCGTATTTGAATGCGATATGTTCATTTTTATGCAGGCGAATCCCCACATAGTTATCACGACGTGCGGGCGCGCTGTACCCCATGTCATAATCGTCATTGTACCAATCGTCCGCCATTGCCGGCATCACCGCACAGCAACCCAATAATAACGCAAATATTTTATGCATAGTGTGTTTCCCTTTCCTAAAATTCCTATGTGGGAATTATAATTATAAAATCTGGCATAACGCAAGTTGTTTGTGATATAATTCCATCACAGGGGCAGGAAACATCACGTGTCACGACAACAAAACATAGATACAGCACCAGAAAAAAAGCGTCCATCATGGCGGTGGCGGCTGTTTTTGTTGCTGATGAATCTGGCTCTGGTCGGCGTGGCGTCGGTTGCAATTTACCTGACCATCATATTTTTACAGATGCCATCATTGGACGCAATATTGCACGAAACGCGGCCGGCGGCGGTTATTTTCTTGGACAAAGATGGCAATGAAATCCGCAGTGCAGGCCGCATTATGGGCACGCCTGTGTCGGTGGAAACGTTGCCGCCCCATGTATGGCAGGCGATTGTCGCAATCGAAGATAAACGCTTTTTTGAACACGGCCCAATCGATATGCGCGGCATTACGCGCGCAATGCTGTCAAACGCGATTCATGGGCGACTGGCGGCGGGCGGTTCGTCCATAACGCAACAGACCGCAAAAAACATATTCTTGTCCCGCGAAAAAAAGATTTCGCGCAAGGCCCAAGAATTGATTCTGTCGTATTGGCTGGAAAATCGTTTTGATAAAAATCAGGTCTTGGATTTATACATGAACCGTGTGTCACTGGTTGGTGGTATGCGTGGGATTGATGCGGCGTCGCGCGTAATGTTTCAAACGCCGGCAAATAAAATGACAATCGCGCAATCGGCACAAATTGCCGCCATGCTGAAAGCACCCACATCGTACAGCCCATTGAAAAATCCAGAGCGGAACATAAAACGCGCCCGCGTCGTTTTGCAGGAAATGGTGCGTCAGGGTTATATTACACTGAATCAGGCACGTGCCGCCGCGCGCGAACTTGCACCCGCCACACCCGCGCCGGACACAAACATATATCGCTATTGGACGGACTTTGTCTTGGACGAGGTTCGGTCGCGGATTGGCGTGCTGGATTCTGATTTGCTGGTGTACACCACGCTGGATATGAAGTTACAGGAACGTGTTGCCGCGGTTTTGCCCGCGCATACCGATAAATATCAGGGCGCGGTTGTCGCCATGACGCCGTCGGGCGCGGTGCGCGCAATGGTTGGCGGTACAGATTATCAGACCAGCCAGTTTAACCGCGCAACAACAATGCGCCAACCCGGCAGTTCGTTCAAACCGGTCGTGTATCTGGTTGCGCTGGAACACGGTATGACGCCGGATTCATACGTCAACGATTCCCCGTTCGCGATTGGCGATTATAATCCAAAGAACTATAACGAACGCTATTATGGTGATATCACATTGGCAACCGCATTTGCGAAAAGTGTAAATTCCGTGCCACTGAAATTGACCGAAACGTACGGGATTGATTCTGTGTTGGACATGGCGGGGCGTTTGGGTGTTGGAACAAAACTGCGTCGCGAATATTCAACCGTGCTGGGTGCGTCAGAAATGTCATTGGTTGATTTGACAACGATTTATGCCGTTATTTGGAACGATGGTGCATCGGTGCGACCATACTCAATCACAAAAATAACCGACCCGCGTGGCAACGTTTTGTATGCGCGTAATCCGTCTGATGCATTACAGGTCTTGCAGCCACAGACGGTTGAATACATGACCGACCTGTTGGCGGACGTTGTGGTGCGCGGCACGGGACGTCGTGCAAATGCGACGGGTGTTTTGGGTGGCAAAACCGGCACAAGCAACAATAACCGTGATGCGTGGTTCGTTGGTGCGGTGCGCGATTTGGTAATCGGCGTTTGGGTGGGTAATGATGATTTTACCCCCATGTCATCTAAAATCACGGGCGGTACAGTTCCTGCTGAAATTTTCCACGATATTGTGAAATAGTTCTGTAAAATCTGTTTTTATCACTGTCGGATTTGTGATATAATACCAATCATGAAAGGAAGCAAATTTTTATTTTTGTTGCCGGTTTTGTCCGTCCTGATGGGTGGCACGGCACACGCAAATTGGCAATATGACGGCGAATATATCGGCGATGGTTGGTATGCCGACGATGGTGCACGCTTTACAATATCTGTGCGTGGCGGTGCATCATATGGTATGGCAAAAATCCAGAATGACGTCGGCGCATTGTCAAATGAATATTGGTATAACCCGACCGATGGTATGGTTATCACGGCGGCATATTATGACAGTTTGACCACCGAACAACAGGCCGCATTCAAATTCGCGGGTATTGGCGAATTGGGCGACGTTGATGCACGGGAAAATTATTCTGAATTTTCATTCGCGGCGGGTGCGTCGATTGGTTGGGTGCTGCCAAATCGTCCCCAGTGGCGTCTGGAATTGGGCTGGGATCACATCAGCGAAAGTGAATATAACACCGCCCCGTTGTTTGAGGGGGACATGCCACTGACCGGTGGTGATGTGTCTGGTCTGGTGATTCAGGTTCAGTCCGGTGCGGTTCAATCAAAAATCACAACCGATATCATCAGTGCGATGGTGTTCTATGATTTCTTTGACGGATTGCAAAAGCCGACACATACATTGATTCCGTACATCGGAATTGGTGCGGGCTATGTTGACAGCAAGACCACGTTGAACTTGTCGGATTTGTATGGCGATTTGTCGACGTCTGTTGATTTGCAGAATTTTGGCAAATTGGACGATTACAAGGTGTTACAGTTCTATCGTTCGGAACACGATACATCGACGATTGCGGGTGTGGTATCGCTGGGCGCGTCGTATGGACTGACGGAAACGATGTTCTTGGACTTTGGTGTGCGTGCGGCATACGTGCCACGTATTAAATGGACGCTGACAAATTCAGACAATTCGCGTGAACGCGATTGGTTCAGTGCCAAAGATATGGTGTACATCAACGCCATGTTGGGACTGCGATTTGAATTCTAAAAACGGGGCGTCGCCCCGTTTTTTATTTGTCGTAATAGCAATCTTTGGTATATGTGTATATGCCAGCAGAATCTTTTAATGATTGACCAGATGGAACATAGCATGATGTAATATCATTGGCATTGTCTGTGGCAGATGTGCCAGGGCCGGGACAAATTTTGCAATCGCCAGATGACAAATAATATCCTGCATTACATGACGTGTATGTTTTAGTTGTTTCAACACAATCTGCATATGCTATGCTAATGGACATTAGGCCCAGTATTGGAAAAATAGAAAATAATTTCATTTTTATACCCCCATAGTGCAATAACAGTTTCCTGTGCCATCGTCTGACGACGCCATCATATAACACGGGCCTGTTGTGCCTGTCCCAGAACAAGTTCCGTATTCTTGGGTGTATGTTCCCTTGGCATCGGTGGCGGTTGTTGACCCGCGTTTGCATGTGTTGCCTATTGTGCCAGCACTCCACCCATCGGGGCATTTAACAATTTTACCTGTCAGGCCAGTGGGACAACAACAATTACCAGCGACTAGTAAATCTCTGCAACTGGCCAAGCCCATACAAGAACGTGCAGCCCATGTTGCGGTTGGTGATATCAAAATTACACACGCCGGAAAGATGGGCAATGTAAAGATTATTTTTCTCATGAATCAATCTCCCATGCTGTTTTAGGTTAGTAAAAACCACCAAATATTTGGTGGTCAGGAGGTTGAGAACAATTGTTGGAAATTGTGCCGCGTATTGAATATTTCGCGAACCCTCCTGACCCAAGAATCAGGAGATTGCTTTTCGTCAAAACAGTAAAAATGGCACAAACTGCGTGCCACGACTTACCGGTCTTGACGCCAACATTCGGGTTCTCACACCCCATCGTTGGAACACCCAACGACAAATTGATTTTATGATGTTTATGAAATAAAAACAAGTGGAAATATTTGTGCGCAATGTGCAGATCTCCAATTCACTGGATTGCCGCGCGTCGCTACGCTTGCTCGCAATGAATCCAAGCGAAGCGCAGGATGCGGCAAGGGCGCAAGCCCGCAGGCGACATACCAACTAGAACCACTGTCATTGCGAGTGTAACGAAGCAATCCAGTAAATAAAAAAGCAGTGCGCCATTCGGCGCACTCATTATTTTCACCGCTACGAAAATCACTTGATAACTGCACCGTATTTTCCACGGTTGATTGGGCGGTATGACAGTGCCTCTGCAATGTCTGACATTTCAAGTGCATCGCGCCCCGCCAAATCGGCAATGGTGCGCGCAATGCGGCGTATGCGATTGTATCCACGTGCCGACATTCCCATCTTTTCCGCGGCGGTGTTCAAAAAGTTCTGTAATTCCGGTGTCAATTTTGCAGCCGCATCCAATTCCGGCCCGTCCAAGCGCGCATTCAGGCAACCCTGACGTGCGATTTGGCGATTGTATGCCGCAACAACGCGGGCACGGATTTGTGCACTGGTTTCACGCGGTGCGTCCGACGCCGTATTCATTTCCCATGGGTTGACCGCATCAACGTCCACGTGCAGGTCAATTCTGTCCAACAACGGCCCTGATATTTTGTTCTGGTACGCTTCGGCACATCGTGGCGCGCGCGAACAGGACAGGGCGGCATTTCCCAAATGCCCGCATGGACATGGGTTCATTGCCGCAATCAGTTGAAACCGTGCGGGGTATGTCGCGGTGTTTTTCGCACGCGAAATCATAATCCGACCCGATTCCATCGGCTGGCGCAGGATTTCCAACGTCGCACGATTAAATTCCGGCAATTCGTCCAAGAACAGCACACCATTGTGTGCCAGCGATATTTCCCCCGGATGTGCGTTCGCGCCACCACCCGCCAACGCCACCTGTGATGCGGTATGATGCACGCTGCGGAATGGGCGACTGCGCACCAATCCGCGCCCGTCCAGTTGCCCCGCGATTGAATATATAATCGATGTTTCCAATATTTGTTCGGCGGTCATTTCCGGCATAATTCCCGGCAATCGTGATGCCAGCATTGTTTTGCCCGACCCCGGTGGCCCAACCATCAGCATTGCATGTCCACCCGCCGCGGCGATTTCCAATGCGCGTTTCGCAGATTCCTGACCATGAACGTCTGCCATATCGCCACATGTGGCGGTGGCGGGTGGCTGTGTCGGCGCATCAGGCACGCCCAGTGTCAATTTGCCACTGAAATGATTTATCAGTTCCAGCACGTGATTGGGGGCCAGTATGTCGGTGTGACCGGCCATACGGGCCTCGCCCCCTTGGGCGGCGGGACATATTATGCCCATATTATGTTTTTTTGCCCAAACACTGGCGGGTAAAACGCCATCTGTGCGCACAATTGTGCCGTTCAGGCCAACTTCGCCCAATATTAGGTAATGCGACAGTTGGTTTTCAGGTAAAATCCCCAGTGCACATAAAATCCCGCACAGTATCGGCAGGTCAAAGTGCGAG
>OIZA01000007.1_pt1 | contig 157950 bp, 142 predicted proteins | sample 1588381 | NCBI WGS metagenome assembly OIZA01 (sample SAMN03283277) | human gut metagenome | biome: human-associated habitat; material: feces | host: Homo sapiens | place: Peru | collected 2012 | reverse complement strand
CGGATAAGGAAGCAACCGAAACCGAAAAAGGCGAAAAGCATGAGGAATGTTCTGTCTGTCACGCAACAAGAAATGAGCATACAGAGATTCCGGCAACAGGCAAAGATAATATTTTAACAAGAATATATAATTGGATACTCAAGATAATAATTAAGATTATCAAGCTGATAATTGATTTTATCTATAGTATTTGCTGATGTTTAAATTCGGCGGCATGTCCTCATGCCGCCGAATGAAAATCGCAAAACAGCGCGTAAGCCGTTATGACTTACGCGCTGTTACTATATGCTTTTATACAAGCTTCATAAACATTTCGAGAATTCTCTTGACGCAAAGTTCAAGGTCGGCTCTTGAAAGCTCGCCGCTTTCCATAGCCTTTTTTAAATCCTCCGGGTAGCCTATGTGCATTTTCATGTCGTTGCCGGCAAGAACCTCTTTCACCGGGTCGTTTTTCTGCCCCCAGTCGGTGGTTACCATGCCCTTAAAGCCCCATTCGTTTCTGAGTATCTCCGTCAGCAGCTCATAGCTTTCTGAGGTATGAAGTCCGTTAATGAGGTTATATGACGACATAACCGTCCACGGGTCGGATTCCTTTACGCAAATTTCAAATCCTTTAAGATAAATTTCTCTCAATGCTCTTTCGGAAATTCTTGCGTCGCAACCGAAGCGGTTTACCTCCTTGCTGTTGCAGGCAAAGTGCTTCATAGATACCGCAATTTTTTCGGATTGAATACCTCTTATTTCCGCCGCGGCCATTTTGCCGGCTACAACAGGATCCTCTGAAAGATATTCAAAATTTCTGCCGCAAAGGGGATTGCGGTGAATATTGAGCGCAGGCGCAAGCCAAATGCCGAGGTTGTTTTCTTTCACCTCACGCGCCGCCGCCGCGCCAACCTTGTAAATCAGCTCGGTGTTTCGGCTCGCTGCAAGCAGAGTGGCGCAGGGCCAAGCCGTTGTCGGTATGCCCGTATCGGTGTTGAGCCTTAGACCGGCAGGACCGTCCGCGGTTGCGACAGGGGGAACGTCAAGTCTTTCAAGTCCGCCGAAGCAGCCGGTGTTTGCAACACCTGTCGGTTCGTGGCCGCCGACAAACTCCATAAGCTCCTCATCTGTGAATTGCTTTACAAACTCATCCATGCCGAGTTTTTCGCCCACGTCGTCAAACATAAATTCTTCTTCGGGCTTCTTTGCGCTTGAGAGCTTGTTCTTGCCGTAAAAATATTTTGCTTCGCCTGTTGGGAGTGCCTCATATTCTCCGCTTGAGAGCATACGCTTTTGTAATTTCCAAGGCGTGCAGAGTGATTTAAGCTGCAAAACAACTATGTCACTTTCGGCGGTGTATTTATAATCAAGCTCCTTTAAAGAGCGAACCGATGTGCCGATAAAGAATTTGTATTCGCCTTTTTCCAATACATATGCGCTTTTTTGGATTTTTCCCAAATCATCAAAGCTTGCCATGTCGTTTATATCAAAGCTCAAAGCGATTGTCTGTGCTTCACCGGGGGCAAGGAGCTTTGTTTTTGTGAACGCGGCAAGCTCCTTGGCAGGCTTGCCGAGCTTACCCTGCGGTGCGCTGTAATAAAGCTCGATAACCTCTTTGCCGGCTGCTTTGCCTATGTTTTTAACGCTCAGGGCGGCTGTTATTTTGCCTTCGCTTTCACCGCATATTGCGCCCGAAAGCTCAAACTCGGTGTAAGACAGACCATAACCGAAAGGATAGCGAACCTGCTCCTTTGCGCCCGGAACCGTCTCAAAATAGCGGTAGCCGACATAAATATCCTCGCTGTAGTCGAGATAGTTAAAGTCCTTGTTAAAATCATCCTTGCTCGGGTAAAAGTCATATGATTTAACAATTGTGTCGGGGAGCTTGCCGGAGGGGTTTACGTCACCGCAAAGAATATCCGCAATCGCTCTGCCGCCCTCCAAGCCGCCCTGCCATGCAAAAAGAGCCGCGCCGACTTTTTCGTTCTCGGCAAAATCCTCGCAGTCAAGCACTCCGCCGCTGTTTAAAACGACAATAACATTTTTAAATTTATTGCAAAGCTTTTTCAAAAGCTCCTTTTCCGTGGCAGAAAGATAGTAGTCGTCGCCTATGGCGCGTCTGTCGGTTCCCTCGCCGGAGAAGCGGCTGAAGGTCATTACGGCTGTGTCGGCATAGTCTGCCGCACCGGCTATGACCTCGTCCGGCACCTCTGCTTCGGGCATATGCATTTTATAAAATGTGTCATATGTTATGTCGTCACGCTCCTGACCGAAGGGCATGGCGTTTACTTTATCCCAGATTTTATCTATTTGCTTGCGGGTGAGGACCTTTTTGCCGGCCTCCTCGGCATAGGATTTGTAAAAATCAACAAGCGGCATATAAATTTTGACCTTGCCCTCGGCCTCTTTTTCTTTAAAGCCTTCGTATATGTTGCATACATACGGCGCATTTACGTCGCCGCTTCCGCCGCCGCCCTTTATGTAGTCAATAACGGCTTTGCCGAAAAGTGCGATTTTTGCGCCCTTTTTGAGCGGCAGAGAGCCATGCTCGTTTTTGAGAAGCACCATGCCCTCACAGGCTGCCTCACGAGAGAGGGCAATGTGTTCTTTTGACGCTGTAACGCATTTGCCGTCTTTGCCGAGAGGTATGCACGGCTGGTATCTGAATCTTGCAAATTTGTTCATAAAAACAACTCCAATCAATCGTCGTTTATCTTTTTGACGAATATCAATAATATAATAAAACAAAATAAATTATTAGGCAAGAAAAATTTAAAAATCTTGACATCAAATTCTTTTATGCTACAATTATATCATACAGGACAGTGCCGAATACATTTCGGCATCGCCCTTTTTATTTATACGAATTTTAAGAGGAGCGATATATGAAAATCAGTTTATCGGATCATTTTACATACAGAAAACTGCTGAGATTTGTTGCCCCGTCTGCTGTTATGATGATGTTCACTTCAATATACGGCGTGGTTGACGGTTTGTTTGTTTCAAACTATGTCGGCAAGGTTCCGTTTGCGGCAATAAATCTTGTTATGCCGTTTATTATGATTTTGGGCGGCATAGGTTTTATGATAGGCACAGGCGGCAGCGCGCTTGTCTCCAAAACTCTCGGCGAGGGCGATAGGAAAAAGGCAAACCGCTATTTTACAATGATGATATATTTGTCGCTTATCTGCGGCGCGGCGGCAAGCGTTATAGGCTTTGTGTTTATAAGACCGATATCATATCTTTTGGGCGCAACCGACACTATGATAGGCGACTGCGTGGAGTACGGCAGAATGATTTTTCTGTTTACCACGGCTTTTATGATGCAAAACGTGTTCCAAAGCTTTTTGGTTACCGCCGAAAAACCGAGGCTCGGGCTTTTGGCAACCGTCGGTGCAGGAGTGACAAACATGGCGCTTGACGCGTGGTTTATTGCCGGCTTAGGTTGGGGAGTCAAGGGGGCTGCGCTTGCAACGGGCATAAGCCAAACAGTCGGCGGAATTTTGCCGCTCATTTATTTCTTGAGACCGAACAGCAGTCTGCTTAAAATAACGCGCACAAAGCTTGAGGGCAGGCCGGTTTTCCTTGCGGTAACCAACGGCTCTTCCGAGCTTATGTCTAATATATCAGCTTCGGTCGTCAGCATGATATATAACTTTCAGCTTATGAAATTTGCCGGTGAAGACGGCGTTGCGGCATACGGAGTGCTGATGTATGTTCAGTTTGTGTTTATTGCGCTGTTTATAGGCTATGCGATAGGTTCCGCACCGATAATCGGTTATCACTACGGCGCAATAAATCACAGTGAGCTTAAAAATATGCTTAAAAAGAGCATTATTATAATGAGCATTTCGGGCGTTATAATGACTTTGCTCGCACAAGCCTTGGCTTTGCCGATTGCAAAAGTGTTTGTCGGTTATGATGAGGGGCTTTTTGACATGACCGTTCACGCATTCAGAGTTTTCTCATTTTCGTTTATACTTGCAGGCATCAATATTTTTGCTTCATCGTTTTTTACCGCGCTCAACAACGGCGCTGTGTCTGCGGCAATCTCTTTTTTGCGCACGCTCATTTTTCAAAGCACGGCGGTCATTGTTTTGCCGATGATTTGGAAACTTGACGGAATATGGCTTTCTATCACGGTTGCCGAGGTGTTTGCTTTGATAATTTCGGTAACATTCCTTGCAGCCAAGAGAAAGAAATATAACTATTGATAAATCGGGAGGATGTATGAAAAAAGCAGTTAAAATTATTATTGTTATTTTGGTTTTGCTATTTGTCGTTGCTGCCACGGCTGCCTTTTCAGTTGATTCTTTTGTAAAGGCAAAAGCTAAAGAGCGCATTATCACTGCAGAAGAGGCGACCCAAATAAGCAACGCGGATTGCATAATCGTTCTCGGCTGCCGCGTTTGGAGTGACAACACTCCGTCGGCAATGCTCTCGGACAGGCTCAAAAGGGGAGTAGAGCTTTATAAAGCGGGTGCCGCGCCTAAGCTTTTAATGTCCGGTGACCACGGCAGGGAGGACTATGACGAGGTTAATGTTATGAGAAAATATGCCGAAGAAGAGGGCGTTGACAGCAAGGATATTTTCACCGACCATGCGGGATTTTCGACATATGAAACAATGTACAGAGCCAAAGAGGTTTTTAAAGCCAAAAAGGTGATTATCGTAACGCAGAGCTATCATCTTTACCGCGCCGTCTACGATGCGGAAAAGCTCGGGCTTGAGGCAGTCGGCGTTGTAAGCTATGAGCGTGATTACGACAGCAAACAGCCCTACCGCGATGTAAGGGAAATTGCCGCGCGGTGCAAGGATTTTATTTACTGCATTTTTAAGCCGAAGCCCACTTATCTCGGCGAGGTTATACCGATAAACGGTGACGGTGAAATGAGCCGCGGATAATTTATCTTGCAAAAATAACGCTCTTAGTGTAGAATAGACATAGTTTGTAAAGGGGGCTTGTTTATGCTCTTGTCTTTGGTTGTTCCGTGTTATAATGAGCAGGACAATGTAGAGCGGTTCTATGAAGAAACGGTAAAGGCTTTTGCCGGAAGTAATTTTGATTATGAGTTTGTTTTTGTGAACGACGGCAGTAAGGACGATACACTTAAAAACTTAAAAGCTCTTTATGATAAACATAAGGAATCAAAAATTAAGGTACTGGGTTTTTCGCGTAATTTCGGCAAAGAGGCGGCTATGTATGCAGGTCTTTCAAACGCGAGCGGCGATTATGTCACGATAATTGACGCCGATTTGCAGCAAAGACCCGAGGTTGTGCTCGAAATGGTTAAAATACTTGACGAAAACGAGGAGTATGACAGTGTTGCGGCTTTTCAGCAAGAGCGCAAAGAGGGCAAAGCCATGGTCGCAATGAAAAACACTTTTTATAAGCTCATAAATAAAATGACCGAGATTGAGTTTGTATCGGGTGCGAGTGATTTCAGAACCTTCCGCCGCCCCGTGGTTGACGCAATACTCAGCATGAGTGAGTATCACCGCTTTTCAAAAGGCATATTTTCTTGGGTAGGTTTTAACACAAAATATATTCCCTATGATGTGCGTGAGAGGGAGAGCGGCACTTCCAACTGGAATTTTAAAAAGCTTTTAAAATATGCTTTTGAGGGTATAATTTCATTCACCACCGCTCCGCTCAAATTCGCCTCGGGGCTCGGTATTACAATGTTTTTGACGTCGATTATTTATATAATAGTGATTATTATAAAGAAGCTTACGGTAGGCACCGTTGCGGGCTATTCGAGCATTGTGGCACTCATTTTGATGTTCGGCGGTTTGCAGCTTCTTTGCATAGGAATTTTAGGTGAATATTTGGCAAAAATCTATGTTCAGGTTAAAAACAGACCCGTCTACATCGTCAGCAAAAAATACAGCTATGAGGACGAAAACAAAGAATAAAAAAATAAAATTATAAACAACAAAGCTATAATTCACAAACGGCAGCTAAGCGAGATGCCAAAAATGAATTATAGCTTTTACTTTTAATATAAGCATTTTGGGTAAAAAGAAAAGGCTTTCTTTAATATACTTCAAATCTTTTGATTGTGGCAAAGCCTCTTGTTTTAATAATGTCGAGGCGCAGTCTGCGCGCGTTCATTGGCGGCAGGTTGCAGATTTTTTTGCGGCCGATTGTGTTGCCCGAGTATATTTTTCTCCACTTGCCGTCAAAAAAGTAGAGAATGTTGAATTTCTCTATCTGCTGACCTGTTGCTTCGTTCTCTCCGAGTACAACCTTGTTTATAAACTGCACCTTGCCGAGGTCGAGCGTGATGCTTGTCTTTTTGTCAAATTCTCCGCTGTGCCAATAGCCGTTTTCTTCGTTTATCATTGCGGCAGTATGAAGCTCGTCTCTTTCTTTCTCGGCTTCAAACGTTCCCTCAAGCGCATAGTTGTGCTTAAATTCTATTTTGAGCTGTGCACCGAGAGTTACCAGAGAGTCAAGGTCTTTCTTTTCAATCTTTCCCGTGTGTGAGGGCGGAATATTGAGCACCATAGAGCCGTTGTTGCCGACGGAGCGAAAATAAATATCAAGTATTTTTGAAAGCATTTTAAGGCTTGTTTCTTCCTCTTTATGATAAAACCAACCGGGTCTGAGAGAGACGTAGGTCACCGGAGGGTACCAAACAAGCTCTTTTGCTTTCTTTATTTTTTTGCGGCTGCCGAGATCCGGCTGAACAAGCTTTTGAACGGGCGCGTTGTTCAAAAGGTCAAACGGAACGGCGTTCCATTCCTCGCTTCGGCTCACTCCGCCGAGGTTGCCGACCCAGCGGATGTCAGGTCCGCAGTCGCATATTACAGCACCCGGCTGAAGCTCTCTGACTGTTTTATAATAACGCTCCCAATCATAATGAAAGCCGGATTCATTGTCGCGCGGGAACCAAACGCAATATATTTCGCCGTAATCCGAGAGAAGCTCTTTTAACTGCGAAACAAAAAAATCGTTGTAGCTTTCGCTGCCGAAGCTTTCTTCATGCCTGTCAAGAGGGGAAAGATATATGCCGAATTTTATGCCCTGCTTGCGGCATTCGTCGGACACGAGTTTTACAACGTCCCCCTTACCCTCAAGCCATGGCGAATTTATAACGCTGTGGCTTGTGTAAGCCGACGGCCAAAGGCAAAATCCGTCAGAATATTTGCAGGTGAGTATAAGCCCTTTCATGCCTGCCGTTTTTATAGCTTTTACCCACTGCTCCGCGTCAACCTCGGGCGGATTAAAATATTTCTCGGGCTCGCGTCCGGTACCTTGCTCGCTGTTTGTGAATGTGTTCATTCCGAAGTGAATAAAGGCAGAGAACTCAAGTTCTGTGAACGCAAGCTGATTTTTTGACGGAACTGTGCGATTTGCTCTTTGTAACAACTCATTATCTTTCATAAACTAACCTCTGTTTTTTGATAAACACATTTTATCATCTTTATGTATTTAAAGCAATGACTTTTATTTAATCTTGTTTTTCTTTTTCTTGTTTGCGGTAAAAATTCCCGCAAGTCCGCCCGTGAGGAGCATAACGCCGAACGATACCCACCCGGTCGTGCTCAAAGCGGCTCTGTTGACTGCGGATACAACCGCAAAAATTATAAAAAACATCGGCAAAATGCTTGCCATACCTATCAAAAGCCCGTTTCTTTTAAACGGCCGAACCGCCGCAACGGAGCAAACGACGGAACTCAAAACGCAGGCAACCAGCGCAAGTACGGAATAATTGTCGGGGCTCATATCTTGCTTATAAGCAAAATATGAAACGATTGCTATAAGAATAAAAAATACTGCCGCTCCTATGAATGATGCGGTCAAGAGCTTTATTATAATGCTTCTTGTGCTTTTGTCGGCAGACGAAGTTTTTATTTTCTTTTTTGAAGTTTTATTTTTAGGCATAAAAAACCCTCCTCACTTAAATTTATGAGAAGGGCGGTTTAATTATTACGAACTATCTTATGCGCGGCGTTTTTTTGAAGAGAACGGCAGATTTCAAAGTCCTTTATTGCTTTGAACGGAGCGTTCGACAGGTTGATTTCTTTAATTATTTCTTTTATACGCTCTCTTTCGGCGTGCGTAACGATTTTGGCGCATACGGCTCGGTCGTTCCTTATATCTCTGCCCTCATAAACAAGAGCCTCGTCGATTTCGCCGTAAGATGTCAGCTTCAGCTCCAATTCTTCGGGAAAGACGTTTTTTCCGTTTGCGGTTATTATTACGTTCTTCAGTCTGCCGGTTATATAATAGTTGCCGTCTTCGTCGGTTTTGCCAAGGTCTCCCGTGTGAAACCAGCCGTCGCTGTCAGTGCTCTTTATAACACTTTTTTCTTTTTCGTAATATCCGAGCATCAGCATTTTACCTTTGACGCAAATTTCGCCGATGCCGTTTTCGTCTTTGTTTATGATTTTTGCCAAAGTTCCCGGCAAAGGCTTTCCGACAGATGAGTAAATAACATCTTTGTCACTGCTGCACATGGCGATGGGTGAGCACTCCGTCAATCCATAGCCCTGAAGCGCGGTTATGCCTGCCGATGAGAAAAATTCAAGATATTTCGGGTCGAGCGGAGCCGCTCCGCAAACAATCAGACGAAGCGAGCCTCCGAAAAACTCCGAAACGGTTTCTTTTGAAAAATAGTGAAGCTTTTTATAAAAGTTTTCGATAAAGAGCGGAACAAGAATCAGCGCATGCGGAGAAAAAAGCTTTAAATCGCTGTATATTTCGCGCAGTCCGCCGCCGAAGCACACCGTAACACCGGCATAAAAACAGCATAGAAAAGTAATACTGCACTCATATGTGTGGTGAAGCGGCAAAAGAGACAAAGCCCTTTCTCCCTCGTTGATTTTTACTATTTTCATAACCGATGAGATGTCAAAACAAATGCTGCTTTGGCTGAGGGCAACGGCTTTGGCGTCGCCGGTTGTTCCCGACGTGAAAAGCAAAACGGATATTTCGTCATCGGCTTTTTGCGGCATTTCTTTTATACTTGTCTCTTCTAAAAGCGATTCGGCAGAAAGCACGCCGCCGCCGCAAAAATCAGTGCCTATTAAAACGGTTCCTTGCGGAAAGTCATTGCCGCAGGAGCAAATTTTTTTGTATGTCTTTTTGTCCGTGACCAAAACCTTTGAGCCGGATTTTTGAAACGCCTTTATAATGTCGCTGCCCGTGAGCTCTTTATCAATCGGAACAGCCGCGGCGGTGTATATGGCAGCAGCCATATATGCTGTGCACCATAAAATGCTGTTGCCGGCACAAAGCGCAATGCTGCTGTGCTCATGACCCATTTTGCAAAGAGCGGAGCCGAAGCTCATCACGTCTTTTCTGAATTGGGCATAGCTTTTGTCGCAAAGCCTTCCGTCACTGCTTTTTTGCCTAAAGGCAGGCAGCTCTCCGAAAAGCTTTGCACTCATATCAAGCAAGGAGGGGAAATTATTAAATTGTCTCACATCATAAAGAGCCAAAATAATTACCTCAAATTTTAAGTTTAGCCGAGAAGCTTTTGCACAGCGGCAAGCTTTACGCATACGCAAAGAATTTCTACCGCTTTCGCGAGTTCCTCTTCCGAGGGGAAAGTCGGAGCAATTCTGATGTTGCTGTCTTCGGGGTCAATGCCGTAAGGGTATGTCGCGCCGACTGTGGTGAGAGTAACGCCTGCCTCTTTGCAAAGTCTGCCGACCTCTTTTGCCGTGCCGGGCATTACGCAAAGACTGATGAAATAGCCGCCGTTGGGTTTTGTCCATTCGGCAATGCCGAGACCGCTGAGCTCTTTGTCAAATGCGTTCAGAACCGTTTCAAACTTCGGTCTGATTATAGCGGCGTGCTTTTTCATGTGAGCTTTTATGCCGTCAAGGTTTTTAAAGTATCTCGCATGGCGAAGCTGATTTATTTTATCATGTCCGATTATCTGAGCCGACATACGCTTTTTGATAGCTTTGATATTGTTGTCCGAAGCGGCAAGAACAGAAATTCCTGCGCCGGGGAAAGTGATTTTTGACGTTGAAGCAACTTCTATAAAGAGGTCTTCACTGCCGTATTCTTTTGCTGCATCAAAAATGTTGAGAATAGAATCGGGCGTGTCGTTAAAATCATGAACTATATAGGCATTGTCCCAAATTACTCTGAAATCCTTTGCCGCAGGCTTCATTGCCGCAAAACGGCGAACCGTTTCATCCGAGAAGGTTTTGCCCTCGGGGTTTGAGTATTTCGGAACGCAGAATATGCCCTTAACTTTTTCGTCCTTAATAAGCTCGTCAATTTTATCCATATCCGGGCCGTCTTTGAGCATGGGAATGTTTATCATTTTTATGCCCATACTTTCGAGAATACCGAAATGTCTGTCATATCCGGGAGCGGGGCAGAGGAATTTGATTCCCTCCTGTGCCGCCCAGGGCTTGCCGCCTGCGCCGTAAATCATGCACTGAGCGATGTAGTCATACATAATGTTAAGACTTGACGCGCCGAAAACTATGAGATTGTCGGCACTTACGTCCAAAAGCTCTGCAAAAAGGCGCTTGCACTCGGGTATACCGTCGAGTATTCCGTAGTTGCGAACGTCAAGACCGTTTTCTGATTTATAGTCGCTTGAAGAGTTGAGAACGTCGTTGAGGTCGTTGCTCAAATTAAGCTGAGCCGTTGAGGGCTTGCCTCTTGACATATCAAGCTTAAGCCCCTCGGCTTTGTATTCGTCATATTTCTTTGTCAAAGAGTCCTTAAGGTTTGAAAGTTCTTCTTTGGATAAATCTTTGTATTGCATCTTTTACCTCCGAAAATTCGGGCCTGACCGTTAGGCACAGACCCGTTTTAATATTTTAAGCCTCAACAGGCTGCTTATCAAGATGTTTGGCTATAAAGCTCTTTACCTTGGCTTCATACTCGTCTTTTGCGTTGTAGTAGCTGTATGCGTGAATGGTGTCCGGCACCCAAAGGAAGTCTTTGTCTACCGTGCATGCCTCATAAAGCTCTTTGCCGAATTTTGTCGGAACAAAATCGTCGCTTTCGCCGTGAATGAAGAGTATCGGGTTCTTAGCCTTATCCATATGACCGAGAGGGTCTGCATCTTTAAAGTTGTAGCCTGCAACCTTTTTGCATATAACGCTTGCCATGTTGACAAGCAGTTTAAAGTCAAAGCCGAGCATCTTTTTAAGGGTGTCGCACATCTGGTCATACGCACAGCCGTAGCCGCAGTCCTCAATTATAAGCTTAACCTGATCGGGCGGGTCAAGCTCGTTGCATATCATAACCGTTGCCGCGCCCATAGAGATGCCGTGAAGGATAATTTCAATATCTTCGCCGAAGCGGTCGATAAGATAATCAACCCAGCGAAGAATATTTTTTGAGTCAAATGTGCCGAAGCCTATGTATTTGCCTTCGCTTCTACCGTGAGCGGTGAGGTCGGGCAAAAGATAGTTATAACCCATATCGTAGTGATAAAACGGCATCATGTGGCTGAATTCGTCGGGGCCGTTGCAGTTGTAGCCGTGAACGCAGATAACAAAACGCTTTGTCTCTTTTTCTGCCGACAGATACCATGCTTTCATGTTAAGACCGTCAACACTCTTGATTGTGAGATCCTCGGGATTTAAATCATAAAGACGCTGATTGTTGGCTTTTCTGATTTCCTGTCTTATAAGATAGATTTCCTCTGTTTCGGGTTTCTTCTTTTTGGGTCTCTTTATGGCAAAGTTAAAAGCATAACCCGCCGCGCCCCAAAGAATTGCCGACACTGCGGCGAGCACTATAAGAAGAATTTTAACGGTATTTATAATCATTTAAAGCACCTCTCTATTTCTCACTTAAAAGCTTTGCAAGCTCATCCATAAATGTGTTTATATCTCTGAACTGGCGATAAACCGAGGCAAAACGAACATATGCAACCTCGTCTGTCTCCTTGAGCTTATCCATAACCATCTCTCCGATGTGAACCGAGGTAACCTCGCGGTCAAGCGAATTTTGCAAAGCCGCCTCAATGCTGTCAACCATGTTGTCTATTGTTTCGATAGAAACGGGTCTTTTTTCACAAGCACGCAAAATGCCGTTAAAGAGCTTTGTTCTGTCAAAAGATTCTCTCGACTTGTCTTTTTTAACGACTATTACGGGAACAGTCTCAATAACCTCATATGTGGTGAAACGTTTGCCGCACTTGACGCACTCTCTGCGCCTGCGTATTCTTTCGCCCTCGTCGGTGGGGCGAGAGTCTATGACCTTGCTTTCTTCAAATCCGCAAAACGGACATTTCATGGAATCACATCCTTCGGTATGATTTGATTTAAAGGCAATTACACCATATAATTAACCGAATTTTATTATAGCATACAAAGGCAGGCAAATTCAACACATTCTATCAATATTTTCCAAATATATTTTAGAGTCCGCTATTTGTTTTATATCCTCATAACTGTCGGCATAAAGCTCAATTACCGCGCTTTTGTCGTAGCCGGATTTTTTAAGATATGAAAACAGCTTCAAAAAGTCGTATTCACCTTCGCCGGGTGGCAGACAGTCCGCCGAGCCGTTAAAGTCGCTTATGTGTATTTGCATTATGTCATCCGCAAAAAGGTCAATGAATTTATATTCGTCAACCGCACTGCGCCTGCATTGCTTAATGTCGAGTACCGCCTTAAAATTTTTGCCGCAGTCTCTTTTTAATGCCGACATAAACTCAAGGCTGCTCCCGGTTCTGCCGACAACTATTTCGTGCGCCGTGCTTACGGAGTACGGCTCTGCCACCGTGCAAAGCCTGTTTAAAACCTCTGCATAAAGCGGCTCATCCTGTGGGTGAGCAAGGTATCCGCCGTGCAAAACAACACATTCTGCTCCGAGTGCCTCGGCAGCCTCAAAATAATTTTTATAAAAATCTATCGCCTCTTCGGTTCTGCGCTCGTATTTGCCGAAGAGCATATATGGTTCCGCAAATGAGGTGTAGGGATGAATAGAACGCACGCTTATGCCGTAATAATTTTGTATGCCGATTATCTCGTTTAAAACAGGGGAGTGCAGTTCGCACTGTGAGTTAAAAAATATTTCGGCTGTCTTTACGCCGAGCTCACCCGCTATTTTAAACGCGCTCTCTGTTTTCAGCGGATAAAAGCATGATGATGAAACACCGATTTGCAAAAGTATCACCTCTTTTTGCATTATAACATAATTTGGCACAAAAATAAATCGGTAAGCCGCTGTTTGCAGGGATAAATTGTTATCAAAGTGTTAAATTTTATTAAAAGGGTTGACATTTAGAAAAAACGGGCTAAAATAGATTTAGCACTCGGGAACAAAGAGTGCTAAACAGAACATATTAAAACTTTATAAGGAGGACATATATATGACTATCAAACCACTTGCAGACAGAGTTGTAGTAAAACTCACCGAGGTTGAAGAGACAACCTCCAGCGGCATCATTCTTGCAGCTTCCGCACAGGAGAAGCCCCAGGTTGCAGAGGTTCTTGCAGTAGGCCCCGGCGGAACAGTAGACGGCAAAGAGGTTAAGATGTACGTCAAAGTCGGCGATAAGGTAATCACAAGCAAGTATTCGGGCACAGAGGTTAAACTCAACAACGAAGAATACATCATCGTTCGCCAGAGCGATATTCTTGCAGTAGTAGAATAATTATTGAACGGAGGAATACATCATGGCTAAACAAATTATTTACGGTGAAGAAGCCAGAAAGGCTCTTCAGGCAGGTATAGACAAACTCGCAAACACAGTTAAGATTACTTTGGGACCCAAGGGTCGCAATGTTGTTCTTGATAAAAAATACGGCGCACCGCTTATAACAAACGACGGTGTTACAATCGCTAAGGATGTTGAGCTTGAGGACGCATTTGAAAACATGGGCGCTCAGCTTGTGAAAGAGGTTGCCACAAAGACAAACGACGTTGCAGGCGACGGCACAACAACCGCCACTCTTCTTGCACAGGCTCTTGTTCGCGAGGGCATGAAAAATGTTGCCGCAGGCGCAAACCCGATGGAAGTTAAAAAGGGTATCGCAGCCGCAGTAGAAAAGGCTGTTGAAGCGGTAAAGGCAAATTCAAAGCCCGTTACCGATTCTAAGGACATTGCAAGAGTTGCCACAATTTCGTCTGCAGATGAGACAATCGGCGACATCATTGCCGAGGCTATGGAAAAGGTAACCGCAGACGGCGTTATCACTGTTGAAGAGAGCAAAACGGCAGTTACCGACAGCGACATTGTTGAAGGTATGCAGTTTGACAGAGGCTACATTTCACCTTATATGGTAACAGACACCGATAAGATGGAGGCCGTTATCGACGATGCCTATGTTCTTATCACAGATAAAAAGATTTCAAATATTCAAGAGATTCTTCCTCTTCTTGAGCAGATTCTCCAGTCAGGCAAAAAGCTTGTTATAATCGCTGAGGATGTTGAGGGCGAGGCTCTTTCAACAATCCTTGTCAATAAACTCAGAGGCACATTCACCTGCGTATGCGTTAAGGCTCCCGGCTTTGGCGACAGACGTAAAGAAATGCTTCAGGATATTGCAATTCTCACAGGCGGCGAGGTTATCACTTCCGACCTCGGTCTTGAGCTTAAAGATACTCAGGTCACACAGCTCGGCCGTGCACGTCAGATTAAGGTTTCCAAAGAGAATACAATCATTGTTGACGGTGCAGGCGATAAAGATGCAATCAAGAGCAGAGTTGCTCAGATTCGCTCTCTTATTGAGACTTCGACCTCTGATTTTGACCGTGAGAAGCTTCAGGAAAGACTTGCAAAGCTTGCAGGCGGCGTAGCCGTTATCCGTGTAGGTGCCGCAACAGAGACCGAAATGAAAGAGAAAAAGCTTCGCATTGAAGACGCTCTTGCAGCAACAAAAGCCGCTGTTGAAGAGGGTATCGTTGCAGGCGGCGGCGTAGCTCTTATCAACGCTATCCCCGCAGTTAAGACCTTGCTTGACACCGACAACGCAGACTTTAAGACAGGTGTAAGAATTGTTCTTAAAGCTCTTGAAGAGCCGGTACGTCAGATTGCTGCAAATGCAGGCCTTGAGGGCTCTGTAATTCTCAACAGCATTATTGAGTCAGGCAAAACAGGCTACGGTTATGACTTCGGCAACGATGGATATGTAGATATGTTTGAAGCAGGAATCCTTGACCCCACAAAGGTTACGCGTTCCGCACTTCAGAACGCTTCTTCGGTAGCTGCTATGGTTCTTACAACCGAGAGCCTTGTTACCGATAAGCCCGACCCGGCAGGCGATGCGGCGGCAGCAGCTGCAATGGCAGGTCAGGCAGGCGGCGGAATGTATTAATACCGCATTCGGCGCAGATATATAAAGATAAAAGGCTATAATTCACAAACGGTTACCGAACGACCGAATGTGGATTATAGCCGTTTTTATTATTATACCGGGAGCCGGCGCGGCGAAAGCCGTGACGCAGTGGCTTTGGCTCATTTAGCCAAAAGAAAATCCGTTGTCACTTATGTCAGATCCCCATATAACAGTTTCGGGGCTGCCTCAAGAGCAGCCCCGTTTGTATTGTACCGTATCAGAAAAGCCCCGAAATAACTCCGTTTTCGTCAACGTCGATTTTTTCTGCCGCAGGAACCTTGGGAAGACCGGGCATAGTCATTATATCGCCCGTGAGTGCAACGATAAAGCCTGCACCTGCCGATACCTTGACGTTTTTAACGGTGACCGTGAATCCGTCGGGAGCGCCGAGCTTTGTCGCGTCGTCCGAGAAGCTGTACTGTGTTTTTGCCATACATACCGGGATTTTGTCGAAGCCCAGAGCGGTGAGCTGCTGTATTTGCTTCTTTGCTTTAGGCAAAAACGCTACTCCGTCTCCGCCGTATATTTTTTTGACGATGGCTTCAATTTTTTCTTCTATGCTAATGTCCGTGTCATAGCTGAATGTGAAGTTGTTTTCTTCTTCGCAAAGCCTTACGACCTCTTTGGCAAGCTCTGTGCCGCCGTTGCCGCCCTTTGCCCAAACGTCGGATAGTACAACATTAACCCCGAGAGCCTTGCACTCGTTTATGATAAGCTCAATTTCTGCGTCCGTATCGGTCGGGAAGCGGTTGACCGCAACAACAGACGGCAGTTTATATACGTTTTTGATATTTGAAACATGGCGCAGAAGGTTGGGAATACCTTTTTTTAGTGCATCAAGATTTTCTGCCTCAAGCTCTGTTTTGGCAACTCCGCCGTGCATTTTAAGCGCACGAACCGTTGCAACAATAACAACCGCAGAGGGCTTGAGGTTTGCATAGCGGCACTTGATGTCAAGAAATTTCTCTGCACCGAGGTCTGCGCCGAAGCCCGCCTCGGTAACGGCGTAGTCGCCGAGTTTCATTGCCATTTTGGTGGCTGTGACAGAGTTGCAGCCGTGCGCGATATTTGCAAACGGGCCGCCGTGAACAAATGCGGGCGTACCCTCAAGGGTCTGAACAAGGTTCGGCTTTAATGCGTCTTTTAAAAGAGCGGTCATCGCACCTGCGGCGCCGAGCTGACCTGCGGTTACAGGCTCTTCAGAGTATGTATAGCCGACAATAATTCTCGAAAGTCTCTCTTTAAGGTCGGTAATTGAATTTGAAAGACAAAGAACAGCCATAATTTCCGAGGCAACGGTTATGTCATATCCGTCCTCACGCGGAACGCCGTTTATCCTGCCGCCGAGACCGTCCGTAATAAAGCGAAGCTGGCGGTCATTCATGTCAACGCAGCGCTTCCATGTTATTCTTCTGGGGTCAATGTTGAGCTTGTTGCCCTGATATATGTGGTTATCAAGCATAGCCGCAAGCAGGTTGTTAGCCGCGCCTATTGCATGAAAATCGCCCGTGAAGTGAAGATTGATGTCCTCCATCGGCACAACCTGAGCATATCCGCCGCCTGCCGCGCCGCCCTTAACGCCGAATACGGGGCCGAGCGAAGGCTCGCGCAAGGCAATAACAACATTTTTGCCTATTTTTTTAAGCCCGTCACCGAGACCGATTGTTGTGGTGGTTTTGCCCTCGCCGGCAGGGGTGGGGGTTATGGCGGTGACAAGGATAAGCTTGCCGTCTGCATTTTTGTTTTCTTTGAGCAAAGAAAGGTCGATCTTTGCCTTGTATTTGCCGTATTGCTCTATATATTTTTCGTCAATACCGGCTGAACGCGCAATTTCGGTTATCGGCAGCATTTTAGCTCCCTGAGCAATTTCGATATCTGTCATCACAATTCACTCCTTAAAAAAATAAGGGCAGATTCCCTGTGAGAATCTGCCCAGACGGTCGGCATAAGGGGCAAAAGCCCGTTTCCCGCTCCACTGTGGTCGCCCACATTATCCGTCAGTCACGGGAACAATAAGATAATATCATCTTTTTATAATTTAATCAAGTGTTTTTTATCTGAGCCTAAATGTCTTAACTTCATGGGGCTTAATTTCAAACGTAAATTCTCTGTTTTCGCAGGGGATTTCTTTTTCATTCTGCTCCATGAGGTTGCACTCCGTGACGCGTGAATACGGAATATCGAGCGATACGCTAACCTTTGTGTGTTTCGTTTCGGCCTCATACAGCCTTACGATATATCCGTCGCCGTCCTGCGCCGCTTTGAGCGCGTCGAGAATAACATTATCCGCACTCACGCAGCCGAAGCTCTTTTCTTTGTCACTGCCACCTGCGGCTTTTTGGAACACGGCCTTGGGCGGCTTGTTTTCTATAAATCCGAGCTTTACGGTGTCTGCCTCGCGCCATGTGCCGGTGTGAGGATAAAGAGAATAGCAAAATTCGCTTATTCCCATATCCGCTGTCGCGTCAGGCATATTCGGCGCTCTCATAAGCGTTATTTTCATAATGTTGTCATGCACGTTGTAGCCGTATTTGCAATCGTTAAGTATGCTGACGCCGTATCCTCCGTCCGAAAGGTCTGCCCATTTGTGAGCGCAAAATTCAAATTTTGCAAGGTCGTAGCTCGTGTTGTAATGAGTGGGATATTCAGCAGAGCCGTGCGCTATTTCGCAGCTTACATTGCGGTTTCTCACATCGACGGGGAATGCCGCTTTAAGCACCTTTTGCTTTTCGTGCCAGTCAACCGTGGTTCTGAAATCGAGCGTGCGGCTGTTTCTTTCAAGAGTAATATCCTGCGTAAAGACAGAATCGTTAAACCTGCGAACAACTCTTATCACAGCTCTCAGCGGTGAAGCTTCTACAACCTCGATTTTTTCGGCCTTTGTCAGCTCCCACTGCTTTTTCTGATAATTAAATTCAAGATTCCATGCGGTTTCGTGCACTGCCTTGTCGTGTGAAACGGTTAAAAGATTGCCCTTGCCCGTAAGGATTTGGCGCTCGGATTCCTTATCGTAAACCGAAGTTAAAAGTCCGTTTTCGTCAAGCTCGATTTTGAGATATTTGTTTTCAAGAAGATTTTTTTCTGCTTTGACACAGTCAAAATCCGCTTTGTCATTTGTCAACTCAAACAGTGCGCAGCCGAGAGTCGGAACAAAGTCCGCATAAAATTCAATATAGTATTTGCCGTTTTCTTCCTCTGTGAGGCAGGGGAGAGGCTCACCGTTTTTATTTTTGATTCCGCCTGCTTTATAAGGAGTTTCGGCTTTTACCGTTCCGCTGACGGCAAAGCTTAATGTGTTCCAAACGGCAATGCTGTCTTTCTCGGGGCTGATTTCGGCAGATAGGCGAGCCATTGCGCCGTCAACGATTTCGCCGCCGAGCGTGTGCATACGCGCATAGTCTTTTTTGCAGTTATCAAACACCTCGTGAATAGATGTGCCGGGCAAAATATCGTGGAACTGATTTATAAGCAGAAGCTTCCATGTTTCGTCAAGCTTTTCTCTCGGATATTCCATGCCGCTTAAAACAGAGAGAAGCTCCGCGTCACGAAGCAAAAATTCACCTCGTCTGTTGTTTTTCTTGACGAAGGCCTGGCTTGTGAATGTTCCGCGGTGGTTTTCAAAATACATTTCTCCGTCCCAGACCGGAAGCTCGTCGATTTTTTTCTCCGCCTCTTTAAAAAATTCGCTGACGTGCGTGTTTTTAGATTTCGGAAGCCCCGGAAGCTTACGGCACCTTTCGCCCTTTTCGAGCATCTGATAGGTGCATCCGCCGCCGCCGTCGCCGTAGCCGAACATACCGAAGGAGCAGTCAACTATGTTGTTTTGCCGGTTGTTTTTGCGGCAGTATTTTATATATGACGGGTTGTATTCACCCTGGTAATGCACCTTTTGCATATATGCCAAAACCTCGTCGCCGCTGTGCGAACGCCATTTGAATACACTCATCGGAAATTCGTTTGTGTCGTTATACTGAAGCTTTGAGGTTAAAAAATATTTCATGCCGGAACGCTTTATTATCTGCGGCAGCGCCCAGGTGAAGCCGAAACAGTCCGGCAGCCAGTAAACATCCGAAGAAACGCCGAATTCCTTTAAGAAAAATTCTCTGCCGTAAAGCAGCTGACGTATAAGCGATTCGCCGCTTGCGATGTTGGTGTCGGCCTCGACCCATGCGTTGCCGACTATTTCCCACTGACCGTTTTTAACCTTTTCTTTAACACGCTCAAAAATATCGGGGTAGTACTTTTTCATAAAATCGTAAAGCACTGCCTGGCTCTGCGTGAATTTAAAGTCGGGGTAGTTATCCATAAGGGCAAGATTGTTTGAGAAGGTTCTGGCGGTTTTTCTCGTTATCTCCTTCACCGTCCAAAGCCATGCAACGTCAAGGTGGCTGTGTCCGCCCATAAACACCTCGCCCGGTGTGGAATAATTTATTTCGCTTATTTTATTCCACAGAGTTTCGGTGGCTTTGTCAACGCTTTCCAAAAAAGCCTCTTCGCCCATGTCATAATTTATCTCGTGAGCGGAATCGTCAATGGCTATATAGAGCCTTGATTTTATATATTCGTCCTCGCAGCATTCATAGACCTCGTGCGCGGTCGAAATATCATACCAGTAGCTTTCCGCCTTTTCGTTGACCGCAACAAGCTCCGCTTTTTTCAGCGTGTATTCAAGCTGCTTTTCGCCGGCAATGGCACGGTTGCAAAAAGATGCGCAGTCAACCGCGCCCTCAACCTGAATACTCAGCTTTTCGCCGCCCTTGAATTTGTCTTTAAAAAGAATCTCGGTTCTGTGAACCCAGCCCGAATTTTCTCTTGAGCTTACCGCCCCGACAATTTCTCCGTTTATGCGCACAAGAGCTTCTCCGCCGAAGTCTATTGAGAGATAAACTTTTTTACCTGCCAGATAATCGGGTACTATGACGTCTGCTTCAAAGTATCGCGTTTCGTCGTAGCCTACCTTCCATCTGTCGCCCAGGTGCATGGTCTGCGGCGGATTACCGTCCGAAACTATATTGTTGGGGCTTTCGTGTATTCCCGTGTGGCTCAACCACTCGTCAATTACAAATGTGTCAGTGACGACATACGGTTCGATTTGTTTCACAAGATCATTCAAAATGTAAGGGTTTATTGTTTGCATAAGCTACTCCTATCTGTAACATTCTGCCGCCTGCAAATTGCCGCAGAGCGTGAATTTATTTTTTGCATTTTCGGTTATAAAGAAATAATCGCCTTTTTTTAGCTCTTTTTTGTATCCGTCTCCGGCTATTTCACCGTTGCCGTCCGTCACAACATAAACCGCCGCGCCTTTGTCCAAAACAAATTTGCCGCTGTCAAGGCTTATTCGTCTTACTCTGAAGCTGTCGGTCATTCTGCCGTCAATGAGGGATTCATATTTTACGCCGTTTTCGTCACCGATGATTTTCGGAGTGAGCGGAGCGGGGAAATCCTTTTTAAAATCAAAGCATTTAAGGGATGTCTTTTTGTCTATGCCGAGATACATCTCCCGGTCGGACAGCCTGTAGTCTCCGCACATACGCTCGGGCTGAATCGTGAAATCGGTCGGCTCCTGCACCTCGAGCAAAAGGCAACCCGCGCCGATTGCGTGCACCATTTTTGCGGGTATGTATATAACGTCTCCGGTTTTAACCTCAAAGGATTTTAAAAGCTTTTCCATAGCGGTTTTGTCCGTTTCGCTTTTTTCACTCGCTTCTTCAAACTGTTCTGCGGTAACACCGTCTTTAAAACCGTAAAAAACCTTTGCACCCGGTCTTGTCGCAAGAATAATCCAGCTTTCCTCCTTGCCGTAGGGCGAGCCGAAATATTCTTTTGAAAAAGCCTTGTCGGGGTGCGCCTGTACGGGCAGTCGTATTGCGCTGTCAAGAATTTTTGTGAGTATGCCTATATCCTCGCGCTCGCCGAGCATTTCTTTTTTATATTTTTTCAGGGCTTCGTCAAGATACAGTTCGGAGTCTTTTATTTTTGATATTCCTTCGTGAATATCCTCGCTGCCCTCGTTAAGAGCATGAACGGAGGATACCACCCATTCCTCCGGATAATTGCCGTCTGCGGAATCGTCACCGAAAAAGTCCGCAAAAAGCTTTCCGCCTTTATACACTCTGAAAACTCTGTTTTTTTCAAAGAATATGGGGTAATCGTAAAACATTTATCTTTCTCCTTCATACTTTATAAGCTTTCTCGCCTCGTTTATGCCGCCGAATATCCCGGCAGCGACAGAGGCTGTGAGAGCCGCGCCGTACGCAGCCTCTTCTTTATAAAGCGGCTTCAGAATTTTTTTGCCGAATTTTTGATTTACTATATTTTCGAGCGCGCGGTTCTTCCTTATCCCGTTGCCGGAGCAGACAAGCGCCGAGCAATCCTGCCCGAGCGACGAATACATATCAAAAAGTTCCTGTGCCATTCCGTCCAGGACGGCAAACAGCATATCTTCGGCAGTTAAATTGTTTTCGTCAATATTATAAAAGCTGCCGCGGAGCTTCGGGTCTTGGCGTGTTCCGCAAAATCTGCTGTCGCATTTAAGCGTTGTTTCGTGCTTTTCTGTCAAGGCTTTGTCTATCTCGGGGTACAGGCTGCCGACATCCTTGCCCGTGGCAAGCTTCACAGCCGACGCCAAAAAACGCTCCGCCATGGAAAAAGCGCGTCCGCCGCAGAGCGCACAGCCTGCCGCAAGGTATTTTTTGCCGTCAAACGGGCGAAATTCGATACTTTCTTTCGGCTCAAAGCTGTTGGTGAGCATTGAAATCTGCGAACCGGTGCCTACGTTTATAAGGGCAAACGAGTCGTCACGCACGGAGCCTATAAAGCTTGATTGGTTGTCACCGAGCGCCGACGTTACGGGTATACCCTTGTATTCGCCTATAATTTCAGCTTCTGCCGTGACATTGGGCAAATACGGAATTTGTGCCTTAAAACGGTTTTCTTTTATATCAAACAAGCCGAGCGATGCGGCGTTTGTTATGTGCATTGTCGGTTTCGTTTTGCCGCAAAGCCTAAGGGCTATATAATCGCCTATTGTCATGATATATTCCGTGTCTCTTGGCACAAGCGAGTTTTCTCTGTTATAAAAATCGGTCACCAGCCCGTAGCCGGAGGGCGCGCCCAAAACCTCCGCATAAGTTTTGTTGTTCTTATATTCGAGCGAGCCTCTGCCGTCCTGCCATGTGTAGAGAGGGGAGAGGGCACGCGCGTTTTTATCCGTATAAAGCACACCGTGCATTTGGTTTGATATGCCTATTGCTTTTGTGTCTTTATCGCAAAGAGGCTCCAACAAATTGATTACGGTGCCGTATATGCTCTCGCAGTCCTGTATCTTTTCATATTCCTTATCTGTATGTATAAAAGAGTTGTTCGGCGCCGTGACACATTCGATAATTTCTCCGCTTTTTAAGTTTAGCTTCACGGCGCAAATGCTTGTTGTGCCTATGTCAATTCCTATGCTGTGCATAATTCCTCCTCCTTAAGAGAGATTAGCCGAGCCGGGGTCAAGCCTTTTTATAATATCCTGCTGAATTGCGGGCGAGAGGTCAAGAAAGTTTACGAATGTGCCGTGTATTCTCATGATATATACTCCGCTCGGGGCGTATTTTTGCGGCTCTGCAAGCACCTTTCTCAGAATTTCGGCAGTTGTTACGTTTACATAAAGATAAAACGGAGACACGCCCTCTTTCAGAGGATTGAAGAACAGCGGAGCAACAATTTTATCGCGAAATTCTATACCTTTGCCCTCATAAGTGTCTGATTTAAAGTATTTGGGGTCTACGCCGAGGTGAGAGGCATAGCCGCCGTTCATTTTTTCAAACGGCATTTTCATGTTAGAGAGCATACGGAAGCCGAGCCCGTTTTCCGCACTGCCGTAAAGCGGATCAACGCCGTAGCTTATCATGTCTCTTGCACTGCGTCCGTCCGGGGTTGCGCCGACCCAATAGCCATACAGCAGGTGAGTTGACGGACTGCTGAAATCGGGTCTGAAGCTGTTGCCGAGATAATTTTTCTGCGAAGCTACAATATCCGCAACTCGAGATGCTATTTCGGCTGCTTCATCGTCAACTTTTTCTATGTTGTTGCCGTATTTGTCGGCAGAGAGTAAAAATTCTTTCAGCTCGTCATAGCCTTCAAAATTGTTTTTTATTGCGTCAACAAGCTTATCCGCGTCCTGCGGACGCTCTTTTAAAAGCGCGTCAATCGCGCTGAAGCTGTCTGCAACAACGGTTACGCCGTGTATAAGGCATCCGCTGCCGTTATATTTTGTGCCCTGTTTGTGAGTGTCTCTCGCGTCGGTGCCGTTTTGCATACCGCCCATAAAGCAAGAGAGAAACGGAACTCTTTGGGTGGAGAGTGCCTCGGACGCACCGTTCGCCGCCTTTGCCATTTCACGCGAGAAAAATTCGACGTTTTTATAAAACTCTTCTCTGATGTTTTTAAGCTCGGCTTTTTTAACATCGGCAAGCTTTTCGCCCGTTATTGCAGAGATGCCGCCTGTGAGCGTCATTTCAAGTATTTTGGGCAAATTAAGCCAGCTGTTTGTTGTGTTGCCGTTGTCCTTGCCCATTATCAGAGGCTCCTGACAGCCGGCAATAGAAATATCGGTGAGGTCGTTTTCGTCCGTACCGCTGTTTTTGAGCGTTTCAAAAAGAGCGTCGTCATTAAAAAGCGACGGAGTGAGTACTCCGGGAGAAAAGAAAAATCTGCCCATTTCCTCATATAGCTTTTCGGGTGTATTTTTGTGCAGCTTAACCGAAAGTATTGGCTGCGGCAAATTCATGTCATAGTATGCGTCAAGCATTGCGTAGGTAGTATCGTTTGTCAAATCGTTGCCGCACAAATCCCTGCCGCTTACAATGATATTTTGCGAAATTGCCCAGCTTCTGTCCGCAACATTAAAGAAAACAAGAAAATGCTTAAATAAAGACGCGGCTTCGCTGCGGTTCAGACCGTTCCTGTACGGCTCAAATATTCTGTCTGCGTTGCCGAGCGAAAATGCAAACGGATTTGGTGCCTGCTCAAGGCACATCACCTGCCACAAAAGAAGGAACGACTGCATCGCTTCATACATATTCTCGGCAGGGTAGCGCGGAACCTTTTTCAGCGTGTTCGCCAAAAGCTTCAGCCGCTCTTTATCTTTTCCCTGTGCCAACGTCGCTTTTCCCTCGGCAAGCACTGCGTATCTGTCGGCAAGAATCAAAACACCCAGAAGAGCCTTTGAAAATGCCTTGTAGCCGTTGCCGTCATGTGCTTTCAATTCTTCAATCATCTGCAAAACGCCGTGACGCAAAGCATACCTGAAGTCGGGAATAAGATGCCCGGTGACCTGCTCTACAAAAAATATGACTTCTTTTGTGTAATTCTCACATTCCGAATATACTTTTTCAAGTTTTTTTGCGTATTCGCTCTGAGCAAACAGATTTTTTGTTTTTTCTATTCGCTCTTTTGTGAACTCGTCATTAGGCTCAATGTCGCCGAATACCGCCGCAGGGTCGCAGTATCCGCAAAACTCCTCAACCTTAAAAGAGGGGTTGATAAGCGCATAGCTTCTTGCAAACGCGTCGTCCTGCGTGCCGGCGAAGATATTGTCTTTATCAATATCTATCGGTATTGTTTTTAATATTTCGCACAGAATGTCGGCTTTTTTGATTTCTTCGCTTTCTTCATTCAGTGCGCGGTCGAGTTCGCACTCTTTTTCTTTTGCTATGAACCAGCCGTCGAGCCTCTTTTTTGCGCGCTCCGTTTTAAAAAGCCTTTTCGCCTTTTGGGTAAGTTCATCGGGTGAATAAATATCAAATATCATTCAAAACCCTCCTTAGGTTTTTATTAGGTTAATGCCGTGACTTTGCATTGCTTCGGTAAAAGCTTTAAGCGTATCTTCGCTCACAAATCCGTCGGTGATTTCATATTCGGAGATCCATTTGCATTTGCCGTATTCATGATATGGAAGTATTTCAAGTTTGACGTTTTGCATATTGACAGAAGAAAAAAGCTTATTGAACGGCTCGGGGTTTGTGTTGACATGATTTATAAGCGGTATTCTCAAATGAAGCTGTCTGCCGGATAAGGTCAGCCTTTTAAAATTTTTCAATGTCTCAAGGTTTGAGTGACCGGTATATTTTTTGTGCACCTCGTCGTCGGGACACTTAATATCCATAATCATATAATCTATGTATTTGCTCATTTCAAAAAGACGCGGGTGGGAGCCGTTGGTTTCTATTGCAGTGCCGATTTCGCTCTCGCGGCACATTTTGAGCACGCAAATCAAATCGTCATATTGCATTGTCGGCTCGCCGCCCGTGAAGGTTACTCCGCCGCCGTCAAAAAACATCATTCTGCTTCTTTTAATTTCGCCGATAATTTCTTCGGGCGTGTAATCTTTTGCCCCGTCAAAATCGGGTGACATACTCTCGGGGTTTGAGCACCATTTGCATTTGAAATTGCAGCCCTGCAGGTGATAAACAAGCCTGTTGCCGGGGCCGTCCTGTGAATAATTAAAGCCTTTTTGTAAAATTTTCATATTGATTTCCGCCGATATTATTTATTTGGCTATATACTATCATACGCTCTTTTTTATTTCAATAAAAACATAACAAATATTATTTTTTTGTGTTTTTTGTAGTGACAAATAGCGAAGTTTATGTTAAAATGACGAGTGTAAGCTGACACTGCTTAATATTTTAGAAAGGAATTAAACTTATGAAGCAATCAATTATTAAAAAGATTATTTGTGCGGTTCTTGCCGCAACCCTTATTTTCGGTGCGGCTCCGGCTGCAATGGCACAGACACCAACCGCAATTGTTGCACAGGCAGAGACTGAGGCTCAGGAGTCAAACGATTTTGTCACTCTTGCAGATGAGGGCGAGAAAGACGATGACATCCGCGACAACCAGACTTTCCAGGAGGCTTTGGTTGAGATAGTTAAAAGCTTTGTAAAGGCTTTTGCAGAGACCATAGTTCGCTATGTTAAATTTATAATTGACTTTATCAATTCTCAAATCGGTCAGCAGTAATTTAAAAACAAAATCAACCCGTCTGCATTGCGGACGGGTAATTTTTTGACTTGCCGGCGAGCTATTGACATAAAGGCCGAATTAAGATAGTATTTTTATTGTAATAAAATGAGAAGAGGAAAGATATGACGCTGAACGAATTAAAAATAGGTCAAAGCGCAAAGATAGTGTCAGTGGGCGGCGAGGGTTCGCTTCGCAACAGACTGATAGATATGGGGCTTATACCTCATACCGAACTCACTCTGCGCAAGGTTGCGCCTATGGGCGACCCGATTGAAATACATATCAGGGGATACGAGTTGACCTTGAGACTTGACGACGCGGCTAAAATTGAGGTTGAGCTGCTCAATAATAAACCGAAAAAGCAAATGAATATCTAAGAATATGGGAGAGAAAAAATGAAGTTTGCCCTTGCAGGAAATCAAAATTGCGGCAAAACCGCACTTTTTAACGCCCTCACAGGTATGAGATGCCATGTAGGCAATTTTCCGGGTGTTACGGTTGAACAAAAAACGGGTGAGATAAAAGGGAAAAGCGACTGCACGGTTGTCGATCTTCCGGGTATATATTCTCTTCGCCCCTATACACAGGAGGAAATTGTTACCCGTGATTACATACTAAACGAAAAACCCGATTGCATAATAAATATAATCGACGCTACCAATATAGAGAGAAATCTTTATCTCAGCATGCAGCTTTTAGAGCTTAACGTGCCTATGGTGCTGGCTCTTAACATGATGGACGAGGTTCGTGCGAACGGCGGCTCGATAGATGTTAAAGAAATGAGCAAAGAACTCGGTATTCCCGTTGTGCCGATAAGCGCTATAAACGGTGAGGGAGTGTCCGAACTTACAGATAAAGCGATAGATACCGCTAAAAAACATACGCTCCCTATAAGAGCCGATTTCTGTGCCGCAAATTCGCCTTGCCACAGATGTATACACGCCGTTATGCACTTGATACAGGACCATGCCGAGAGCGAGAGTCTGCCGCTTCGCTTCTGTGCTTCAAAGCTTATTGAGAGCGACAATGACATGGCGGATCGCTTGCAGCTTGACAAAAACGAGCGTGAGCTTATAGAGCACTGCCTGCTTCAGTTAGAGAAGGAATCGGGGCTTGACAGAAACGCAGCGCTTGCGGATATGCGATATTCTTTTATAGAGAGCGTTGTTGAGGGATCGGTGGTAAAATGCAGCGAGAGCCGCGAGCATCTGCGCTCGGTTGCCATGGATAAAATTCTTACGGGCAAATATACCGCAATTCCCGTCTTTTTGCTTGTTATTCTCACAATTTTTTGGCTGACCTTTAATGTTATCGGCGCCGCACTTCAGCGTTTACTTGAGGCCGGGATAGGTCAGCTTTCGGATATTGTTGACAAGGCACTCACAAATTTCGGATTAAACGAGGTTGTTCACAGCCTTATTATAGACGGCATATTCAACGGCGTCGGCAGTGTTCTTTCGTTTTTGCCGATTATAGTTACACTGTTCTTCTTTCTTTCAATACTTGAAGACACCGGCTACATGGCGCGTGTTGCGTTTGTTATGGATAAGCCTCTGCGCCGTCTCGGACTTTCCGGAAGGTCGTTTGTGCCGATGCTCATAGGCTTCGGATGCTCTGTGCCTGCGATTATGTCGGCTCGCACGGTATCTTCGGACCGCGACAGAAAAATGACGATAATGCTGGTTCCGTTTATGAGCTGCTCTGCTAAAATACCGATATATTCGGTGTTTGTGGCGGCTTTCTTCCCGGGCAGGGGAGCGATAGTGATGTTTGTTCTCTACCTTTTGGGCATATTGCTCGGTATATTGATGGCTCTTATATTAAAAAACACCTCGTTCCGCGGCAAGCCGGTGCCGTTTGTTATGGAACTTCCGAATTATCGTTTTCCCTCACCAAAAAGCGTTATGCTCCTTTTGTGGGAGAAGGCGAGGGATTTTCTTGAGCGAGCATTTTCCGTAATATTCATAGCCACTGTGGTGATTTGGTTCCTGCAGAGCTTTGATTATCATTTGAACCCGGTAAAAGACTCTACCGAAAGCCTGCTCGCATACGTTGGACAAACAATATCGGTTATATTTAAGCCCCTCGGCTTCGGTGACTGGAAGTTTTCAACCGCACTTATCTCCGGCTTTATCGCAAAAGAGCAGGTTGTTTCAACTCTCGCGGTTTTAATCGGCTGCGATGCGAGCATGCTTTACACCGCACTTCCCGGAGTGTTCGGGTCTGTGCTTGCGGCGTGCAGCTTCCTTGTGTTCACACTGCTTTATACACCGTGCGTTGCGGCTGTTACATCTATCAGACGTGAGTTCGGTTCTCGGCTTGAAACGGCAGGCGTAGTTGTTATGCAGTGCGCCGTTGCGTGGATTGTGGCATTTCTCGTGTATAATATAGGGGGGCTTTTTGTATGAACACCGCAGATATAATCGTTCTCGCCGCCGTGGGAGCGGCGATAGTGCTTGCGGTGATATTCTCTTTTCACTCGCGCAAAAAGCGCGGTGGAGGGTGCTCCTGCGGCTGCTCCGGCTGCAAGTCAAATTGCAATAAGAAATGATAAAAAGACGACATTCTCAAAACGGAATGTCGTCTTTTTTCAAAACAGCTTATTCTTTGATTGTTCATTTGTTTCTGCGCCGGAATCAGGCTGATTAATCCAATTGTTACTGCCCATAAACAATTTAAAGTGGATGCGATAAGCCCGGCATCAACAACAATTATTGACGGAAAAAGCAATGCGTGGCTTAATGTTACGGTCTTTAAATAACTGTTTTTTTGTGGGCAAATACTTTGATAAAATCAGTGATTCGGCAATCAGAATGAAGAGGTTGATTATTCTCCACAGTAACGGGAATTTCGTGAAAAAATAAGTGAAAGCATCTATAATCGGTCTTGCACTGCCGCTTAAAAATTCTTTTAAAGATAATAGAGATGATTTTTCAAAGAATATAGCGTCGTCTCCCCAATTTAAAGGTAAAAAGAGGTGAACAATAAAAACTGCCGAATAAAAGAATAAATAAAATTTTCGCACTTTATTACAAGCAAAATAATTCTTGATTTTATTTTTTACGGAGTTAAGCACCCGAAAAAGTGACGGTATTATTCCCAACGCCATTTTGATATGTGCGCGTTTTGCGAATAGTAAACGTATTCATTTGTTGTGCCGTTTGAAAATATAAGACGAGAGCCGAATCGGTCGGTCAAATAAAAACCGCGGCTGTTCATATATTTTGTGAACACATCTTTATCGGGTTTTGCAATGATTACCTTGGGCAAATGTGAAATCTCGGCATAATCCTCGCCTGCGGCAATCTGAACAAAACCGACTGCGGCAGAAAAGCAGTTTGGCGTTTCAAAATAAATATAAGATAAAATGCAGCCGCAGATTAAAATTACAGCTGCCGCGAGTGAAGAAAATACGGCAATTCTTTTGATTTTCATTACAATTCCCTTCCTTTTTGAATTGATTATATTAAACCAAAACAAAGTCAAAAAGGAATATGTCAATTGTAAAGAAGTTATAAAGAAGCCTGCAAAAAAACAACCCCAAGAACCTGATGTTCTTGGGGCTTTGGAGGCGCCACCCAGATTTGAACTGGGGCATAAAGGTTTTGCAGACCTCTGCCTTACCACTTGGCTATGGCGCCGTATGTGCGGGGGAGTATAACTCCCTCAATAAAAAAGACGCTCAACATTCAATTAAACATTCAGCGTCAAAATGGAGCGGATGACGAGGCTCGAACTCGCTACCTCCACCTTGGCAAGGTGGCGCTCTACCGGATGAGCTACATCCGCACATAATTGGTGCCTCCGGCCGGAATCGAACCAGCGACACGTGGATTTTCAGTCCACTGCTCTACCAACTGAGCTACAGAGGCAAAAGAAAATGGCGACCCGGAACGGGCTCGAACCGTCGACCTCTAGCGTGACAGGCTAGCGTTCTAACCAACTGAACTACCGGGCCATTATGGTGGGAACAACAGGGCTCGAACCTGTGACCCTCTGCTTGTAAGGCAGATGCTCTCCCAGCTGAGCTATGCTCCCATCGCATTTTCTTTAATCACTGCTGTGCAACAGCGACTTATATAATATAACCGATAACACCCCGTTTGTCAACACCTTTTTGATAAAAACTTTAATTTTTTATGCTAAGCGGGCAGGGGAACGGCATATTTTATTTCTCTGTGGCTCTTTTGATGATTTCTTTTATATCCGCACTCGAAAAGTTATATGCCTTCGTGCAAAATTGGCATTTGACCTCGGTATTTTCGTCCTTTGCAAGCTCGTTGAGTTCGTCAACTCCTGTTGATATCAGTGCGCGCACCACACGTTCTCTTGAACAGTTACATTTATATTCGGGCGAGGACTCATCAAGAACCTCAAGTTCAAAATTCGGCAAAACTTTTTTGCAGATTTCTTCGGGAGTGAGTCCGTCGGAGAGCATAGCAGTCACCGGAGGAATATCTTTTATATCTTCCTCAACCTTGTCTATCGTGTCATCGGACGCGGTGGGCAAAAGCTGAATTATAAATCCGCCCGCATTTTTTACACTCAAATCGGGGTTCACAAGCACACCCAAAGCGCATACGCTCGGTATCTGCTCGCTTATTGCATAATAAGAGGTTATATCCTCTGCAATTTCGCCGCTGACAATCGGCACCTGACCGACATACGGTTCTTTAAGACCAAGGTCTTTTATTACCGTCAGAGAGCCGTCCTTGCCCACGGCTGCGGCAACGTCAAGCTTTCCTTTGCTGTTGAGGGGAATTTCAACTATCGGGTTCGCGGCGTATCCTCTTGTGTTGCCGTCGCTGTCGGATACTGCGAGCACCGTTCCCGCTTCTCCGCCGCCGTTTATTCTGAGGGTTATGCTGTCATCTTTGCCTTTGAGCATGCTGCCCATAAGGCTTGCCGCAGTCAAAAGTCTGCCGAGTGCGGCGGTGACTACTGCGCTCGGTTTGTGTATTTCCTGTGCGGTTTCTACCATTTGTGTGGTGTCCGCAGCCATTATAACGAGTGTTCCGTCGCTCGATATACATCTTACAAGTTTATCCATTTTGCTCCTTCTTTCCGCAGTATTTTGCAATTATAAGAAGTCTTTGCGTTTCTTCGGTCGGCGGATTGCCGCTCAAATCGTCGGTAATTTCGGCAATTTCAAATTCCGCGTCGCAAAGCCATTTTTTAATCATATCAATGTCGTATGCACGCTCTTTAAAGCTCTCGCAGGTTCGCATATACATATCATTTTCGCCGCGCTCAAAAAAATCAAGAGAGATGTCAACGCTGTCGTCATCGTTTATAAAGTTTTGCCAAACGCAGAATACATCGTCCGTGTCATAAACAAAAGAGTTATTGCCGAGAATGTTTCGGTGCTTATAGAGTGTATTTATATCAAAAATAAATATGCCGCCCGGGTTCATAAAAAGCCCGACTTTTTTGAATGTTTCTTTAACGCTTTCGGCACTTTCAAGGTGATTTATGCTGTCAAACGTGCTGATTGCCGCGTCAACCGTGCCGTAGAGGTCAAGCTCGTCCATGCTCTGGCACAGCAGCAAAATATCAAGACTCTTGTCGGAGGCATTGTTCCTTGCCTCGCACAGCATATCGGGGGATATATCAACGCCCGTCATGTCATATCCCATTTCGGCAAGCTCTGAAGTGAGTTTGCCCGTGCCGCAGCCGAGGTCAACTATCTCTGCGCCGTCTTTAACCCCGTAACGCATAAGAAGCGTGCGGAAATATTCTGCACGCTTTTTATAGTCAACATTATCCATAAGGGAATCGTAATATTGTGAAAAAATACCGTATCCGCTCATTCTTTTGAATCTATCCTTAAAAAAAGCTTTTCGTAGCCGTCACAGCCGTATCTTAAAGATCGGTTAACTCTGCTGATTGTTGCGGTGCTTGCGCCTGTTTGCTCAACAATATCGCTGTAAACCTTGTTGTCTCTGAGCATTTTTGCAACAACAATTCTCTGTGAGAGTGCTTTAAGCTCTGTAACCGTGCAAAGATCTTCAAAAAAGTCATAGCACTCGTCCATATCTTTAAGTTCAAGAATTGCTTTAAAAAGAAAGTCTACGTTTGAATCCTTGATTTTTTCGTGCATATCAAAGCCTCCTGCCCGGCGGTGATTTAGGTTATAAGCCGAGCGTAACTGTTATTGTGGAACTAATCATATGATAACACACTAAACCGTAAAAGTAAAGACTTAGTTAAAAGCTTTTTCTATGGCGCTGACGCATTTTGCGGTGTCAACCTGAGCCACGAGAAGAGAGATGGTAACATCGGAGGTTGTGATCATTCTTATATCACAGCCGACGTTTGAAACGGCTTCAAAAACCTTTGCTGCAACGCCGGGCGTGCCGTTCATTTCTTCGCCGTAAACCGATATTTTGCTGTTGCCGCTGCTGACGCTTATTTTAAGTGTGGGGTTAAAGTTTCTGATTTCGCCGGCAATCTTCATAATTTTGACAAAATCGCTGTCGTTCACCGTGAATGAAAGGTCTGAAAAGCGGCCGTCCTGCGGTGATTGCGAAATCATATCAACGTCTATATTCTCTGCCGAAATCATAGAGAAAATTTTTGATACCATGCCGATGTCGGCGGGTGAGCCGTGGAGTGATATTAAGGTGTTTTCTTCTGTTACGGCAATGTTTTCTATAACTGACATATTAAATCCTCCTTATTTGGCTTCTACAAGCTCTTTCATGGTGTAAAGACCGGGTTTTTTGCCTTTTAAAAACAGCGCGGCGTTGATCGCACCGACGGCAAAAATCTGCTTTGAGCGCGCGCTGTGAGAAAGTGTGATTATCTCGTCGTTGCCGGCAAACATAATCTCATGCTCTCCGACTATTGTGCCGCCTCTTACGGCATGAATACCGATTTCGTTTTTAGAGCGTTTCTCACGTTTTGAATGTCTGTCGTATTCATATTTTGTGTCGCCCTCAAGCTGAGAGGATATTGCGTCCGCAAGCATAAGAGCCGTACCGCTCGGAGCGTCGATTTTTTGATTGTGGTGGCGTTCGATTATCTCAATATCAAAATCGTTGCCGAGAACCCTTGCCGCTTTTTGTGCAAGCTCTGTCAAAAGGCTTACGCCGAGCGACATATTTGCAGTGAAAAACATCGGCACTTTTTTTGACGCTTCGTGAATTTTCTCTGTCTGTTCTGCACTCAGACCCGTGGTGGCGATTACTGCCGGGGTGCCTGTCCTCACAGCGTAGTCTACAATAGAGTCAAGAGCAGAGGGGTGAGAAAAATCTATTATAACATCGGCTTTGCCGTTAAACTTGTCTGCACTTGTGTATATCGGGAACGGAGAATTTTCGTCCGCCTTGAGGTCTATGCCGGCGATTATGCGGCAGTCGTCTCTGCCGCTTACACAGTCTGCAATATTTTTACCCATTTTTCCGCCGCAGCCGCTGAGGATTATATCTGTCATTTTGCCACTTCCTAATCAAATTAAAATTTTGGAGCTGAATCAAAAGAGAAACAGCTCCTGATTGCGATTTAATTATATCATATAAGCGAATGTTTTTCCAGTGTAGCTTTAAGCTTTGCCTTGTTGCTCTCGCTCATCTCATAAAGGGGCAGACGGCAGGGACCGACGTCCATACCCATCATGTTCATAGCCTCTTTTACGGGGATGGGGTTGACGTCGCAGAAAAGGTCGTGGCAAAGGTCAAGATACTGAAGCTGCATCTCGGTGCACTTCTTTATATCGCCGTTGCAGCCTGCGATTGCCATGTCGTGAGCGGCTTTCGGCGCAACGTTTGAGAGAACCGAGATAACGCCCTTGCCGCCGATAGCGATAACGGGAGCCGTCTGGTCGTCGTTGCCCGTGTAAAGATCAAGATTATCGCCGCAAAGAGCAAGTGTTTCAAGCATTGACGAAATATCTCCGTTTGCCTCTTTTGTGGCAACAACATTGCTCATTTTTGAAAGCTCAAAATATGTCTGCGGTTTAATGTTTACGCCTGTTCTGCCGGGTACGTTATAAAGGATTATGGGCGTGCTTACGCGGTCGTTAATATATTCATAATGCTTTATAAGACCGAGCTGCGAGGTCTTGTTGTAGTAGGGGGTAACCATCAAAAGCGCGTCAACGCCGTCTTTTTCCGCCTCGTTAGAGAGCTTAACGGCATACTCTGTGTCGTTGCTGCCCGTGCCTGCAATTACGGGTACACGGCCTGCAACATATTCGGCTGTAAATCTTATTGCCTCCGCGTGCTCCTCATGCGTGAGGGTGGGGCCTTCGCCCGATGTGCCGCAGATAACAATTGCGTCCGTGGAGTTTTCTATCTGAAAATCAATAAGCTCGGCAAGCTTTTTATAGTTAATTTTGTTGTCCTTATCAAAGGGGGTAACTATCGCAACTGCCGCACCTGTAAAAACTGTTTTTTTCATGTTGTCTAACCTCCGTCAAAGCTTAATCCATATAACCCTGGCGGCAAAGAAGCTCGGCAAGCAGAACCGCTCCGCCGGCTGCTCCGCGCAGTGTGTTATGTGAAAGGCAAACAAATTTGTAGTCATACTGTGTATCTTCACGCAAACGGCCTATGCTGACTGCCATGCCGCCCTCAAGGTCGCGCTGAAGCTTGGTCTGAGGCAGATTATCCTCTGTGAAATAGTGAAGGAACTGCTTCGGAGCACTCGGAAGCTCATATTCCTGCGGCTCTGCCGAGTATTCTTTCCATACCTTGAGTATTTCTTCTTTAGAGGGAGCCTCGTTTTCAAATCTTACAAAAACAGCACCCATGTGACCGTTTGATACGGGAACTCTTATGCACTGAGCCGTGAAGTTGGGGGAGTCTGCGGTTTTGATAACTCCGTCCTCAACCTTGCCCCAGATTTTAAGCGGCTCCTGCTCGCTTTTTTCTTCTTCTCCTCCGATATAGGGGATAACGTTATCGAGCATCTCGGGCCAAGTCTCAAATGTTTTGCCTGCACCCGAAATTGCCTGGTATGTGCAAACAAGTACGTCCTTTACTTTGTAGCCTGCCTTGTCAAGCGGATATATTGCCGGAACATAGCTTTGAAGCGAGCAGTTGGATTTAACGGCGATAAATCCGCGCTTTGTGCCGAGGCGTTTGCGCTGAGACTTTATAACCGCGGTGTGAGCGGCGTTGAGCTCCGGCACAACCATGGGTACGTCGGGTGTAAATCTGTGTGCGCTGTTGTTTGAAACAACGGGGCACTCTGCCTTTGCATATCTCTCTTCAAGAGCTTTTATTTCGTCTTTTTTCATATCTACCGCGCAAAAAACAAAATCAACCATAGAAGCGATTTTTTCAACGTCTGCGTCGGCGTTCATAACTATGAAGTTTTTCATTTTTTCGGGCATGGGGGTGGGCATACACCAGCGTTTGCCTACAGCCTCTTCATATGTTTTGCCTGCCGAACGGGGGCTTGCCGCAACAAGTACCGGCTCAAACCACGGGTGGTTTTCAAGTAATGAAGCAAATCTTTGACCTACCATTCCTGTTGCGCCTATAATACCTACCTTGTACTTCTTCATAACATAACCTCTTATTCTAAAGAAAAATAAAAAAACTATTGTTTTTTGACCCGATGTGCAATATAATATACGGGCTGACTATAATCATCTAATATTAACATTTTATATTAGGTCAGTCAATCTTTTTGATGTGGAATTTTTAACAAAGATTGTTTTATATTTTATATTTATTTGTATATTATATTTGTATGCTAAGAGGTCATGTTGATGAAAACAAGCGATTTTTACTACGATTTGCCGCAGGAGCTTATAGCCCAGCACCCGATTGAGCCGAGAGACGCCTCGCGCCTTATGGTGCTTGATAAAGACACGGGCGCTGTTGCCCACAGGCATTTTTATGATATATGCGACTATCTTAAAGAGGGCGACTGCCTTATCTTAAACGATACGCGCGTGCTCCCTGCCAGAATTTACGGCATAAAAGAGGGAACGGGCGCAAAGGTTGAGTTTTTGCTTCTCAATCAAGAAGAAAAAGATGTGTGGGAGGTTCTCGCAGGTCCCGGCAAAAGAGCCAAAGAGGGCACAAGATTTGTTTTCGGCGACGGAATTATGAAGGCAGAAGTGCTCCGCGTTTTGCCGAACGGCAACAGAATAGCAAAATTCACTTATTCGGGTGTAAACTTTTTTGACGCACTTGATAAAATCGGCGAAATGCCTTTGCCGCATTACATAACCGAGCATCTTGACGATAAAGAACGTTATCAGACTGTTTATTCGCGTGAGCTCGGCTCGGCGGCTGCTCCGACGGCGGGGCTTCATTTTACCGAAGAATTGCTTCAAAAAATAAAGGCAAAGGGAATAAAAGTCGGCTTCGTTACGCTCCATGTCGGTCTCGGCACTTTCCGCCCCGTAAAGGCAGATAATATAGAGGATCACAAAATGCACTCCGAGCATTACAGTATTCCGAAAGAAACGGCCGAGCTTATAAACAACACCAAGAAAAACGGCGGACGAGTAGTAGCCGTAGGCACCACCTGCTGCCGCACGCTCGAATCCGTATGCCAAGCCAAGGGTGAGGTTTGCGAGTATGACGATTGGACGAGCATATTCATTTACCCCGGCTACAAATTCAAGTGTATAGACGCTCTTGTCACAAACTTTCATTTGCCCGAGAGTACGCTGATAATGCTTGTCAGCGCATTTTGCGGCTACGAAAAAACAATGAACGCATACAAAATCGCGGTAGAAGAAAAATACAGATTTTTCAGCTTCGGCGATGCAATGCTCATTATCGGAGGTACGGGAATTGGCTCTTAAAATATTAAAAACACAAGGCAAAGCAAGGCGAGGGGAGTTCACCACTGTTCACGGCACGGTGCAGACCCCGGCTTTTCAGAATGTTGCGACCTGCGGCGCGATAAAAGGTGCGCTGGATGCATATGACCTCAAAGACATAGGCTGTCAGGTTCAGCTTTGCAACACATATCATTTGCATGTAAGACCGGGGGACGAGCTTATAAAAGAGCTCGGCGGAATAAGAAAATTTACCGGCTGGCAAGGTCCCGTGCTCACCGACAGCGGCGGATTTCAGGTTTTTTCGCTCGCTTCTCTTCGCAAAATAAAAGAAGAGGGTGTGACCTTTGCTTCACACGTTGACGGCAGACGCATTTTTATGGGACCCGAAGAGAGCATGAGAATACAGTCAAACCTTGCCTCAACAATAGCAATGGCTTTTGACGAATGCGTAGAAAATCCCGCGACATACGAATATGCCAAGCGTTCATGCGAAAGAACGGTGCGCTGGCTTTGCCGATGCAAGGATGAGATGGAACGCCTCAAGGCTTTGCCCGATACGCTCAATAAAGACCAGCTCCTTTTCGGCATAAATCAGGGCTGCACATTTGATGAGCTGAGAATAGAGAATATGCAAAAAATCGCCGAGCTTGACCTTGACGGCTACGCAATAGGCGGACTTGCCGTGGGTGAGCCCAAAGAGGATATGTACCGCATAATTTCTGCCGTTGAGCCGTATGCCCCCAAGAATAAAATACGCTATCTTATGGGTGTCGGCACACCCGGCAATATACTTGAGGGCGTGAGCAGAGGCGTTGATCTTTTTGACTGCGTAATGCCGAGCCGCAACGCACGCCACGGGCACCTTTTCACAATGAAAGGCATTATAAACATAAACAATGCAAAATATGAAAAGGACAATACGCCCATTGAAGAGGGCTGTTCCTGCCCGACCTGCCGCAGACATTCAAAGGCATATATAAGGCACCTGTTCAAGGCAAAAGAAATGCTTGCAATGCGCCTTTGCGTAACTCACAACCTCTGGTTCTATAATACGCTCATGCAAAAGATTCGTGACTCTTTGGACGACGGAACTTTTGATGAGTTCAAAGAAAAATACACCGATCTTTTAGATACGCGCATATAATTGTTGCAAAAGTGACACAAAATATGTCTATATTGTTAAATATTAAAAAAAGCTTGAAAAAGCTTTGATTGTCAGTTATAATAATTAAGATATTTATTTGGAGGTACAGATAATGTTAGGACAAGGCAGTAGTTCATCAATGATGTGGATAATGATAGTGGCAATGCTCGCTATTATGTATTTCTTAACCATCAGACCGCAGCGCAAAAGACAAAAAGAAGAGCAGACAATGCGTGATAATATTCAGGTAGGCGACGAGATAACAACAATCGGCGGAATCATGGGTCGCGTTGTTACAGTTAAAGAGGACGCTCTTATAATCGAAACCGGCGCAGATAAAAACAAGCTTAAAATTTCTCGCTGGGCAGTAAGCACCAATAACACCGCAAACGAGAAGCTTGCCGCAGAGAGAGAGGCCGCAAAGGCCGCCCAGCAAAAAGAAAAAGAAGCACGCCTTGAGGCAAAGGGCAAGGGCAAAAAGAAGAAAAAAGAAGATATTGAAGACAAATATTGATTTAAAAGGAGCTGCCGTTCGGCAGCTCCTTTTAATATAACTTTGTTACAGCTCATTTATCGTGCTGAGGTGCTCTGCGTAGAACAGCCTTATGTTATTTGTGTTTAACATTCCGCCCTGAAGCGACATATGATCACCGTGATAAATCGGCATAACATTCCAAACCCCCGGTTTTATGTTGTCTTTATCATAATCGACCCGCTCCGCATTATATGGCGCGAGTGCCGAAACTGTGTTTACAAGACCGTCGTTTGCCTGCCATTTTTCATCAAGCTTATATCCCGACGGTGTTTCACCGCTCCAATTTGTTATTCTGTCCGCAGAGCCGCGGAAAAGAAGCTCCAAATCATTTCGATCAAAGGTTCTGACGCCGTTTTCGTCAAGATATGTAACATCACAGGCATATGAAAAATAATACACGCCTTTTTGCGTTTCCCATGTGTCACAAAGCGACATTGCACGGTCAATTTCCATATCATATCCGGCGTTGTCAAGCTTGTTTCTTCCGTCGGGGATGGGCTCGGTAAGTATTCCTACGGCACAGGCTACAAGAAGCTCCTCGGCAGTGGCATTTTTATCGCTTAAAATCTCATCTTTTATGTAATATGCCGTTGTACCGTTCAGCGGTGCGGCAAGCGTTGTTACGGAATATACCCAATCGGTTTTATTTCCCTTAAAAAGCTCGGAAAGCTCGCTCTCTGCGGTGCAGGCTCTTTCCTCCTCGCTTCCGTCTGCCATCAAATCCAAAAACTGCAAAACCGTTGCACCGCCGAATGAATGACCGAGAAGATTGATTTTGTGCTCGGCATCAAAATTTTCAATCAGCGGTCTTCCGGTGTAATCAGGCCCGTAACGCTTGTGATTATTAGCTTGAGAATGATGTTTGCCGTAGTCGGTTCGGGTTCCGGTCAACTGGGCATAAAGCTCGCAAGCCCTGTCCCAGCAGCTCTCTATCGGTGAAACGGCGGCGGCAACGCAGTCAAAGCCGCGCGCATTGAGATATTTCATCAGTGAGCCGCCCATTGTTCCCCAATAAGGAACAACGCGATCGGCAATATCGTATTCGCCCCAGCCGCCCAGGCCGTGAACATAAACATATGTGTAGTTTGACTTGAATTTTTCTGCCTCTGCTTCAAACTTCGGGATGTTTGCCGTTGGAACAATAAACATAATCACCGCGCAAATAATTGACATAACTTTATTAAGCATTAAACCGCCTCCTTTTTGTTCGATTTGATAATATCATATTTTGGCTTGATTTTCAATTTCCGAATAAAATTTATATAAAAACGTTTTGACTTTTGACAAAAAATGCGGCTCAACCTTATCGGTAAAGCCGCTGCATTTTTATAACACTTTTGAAAGAAATTCTTTCGCTCTGTCGGAATGGGGGTCTTCAAAAAACTCTTTCGGGTTTCTGTCCTCAATTATTTTGCCCTCGTCAATGAATAAAAGACGCGTTCCGACCTCTTTGGCAAAGCCCATTTCGTGAGTGACTATTACCATTGTCATGCCGGTTTCGGCAAGGTTTCTCATAACATCGAGAACTTCGCCTACCATTTCGGGGTCAAGAGCCGATGTCGGCTCGTCAAAAAGAATAACGTCGGGGTTCATCGCCATTGCCCTTACTATCGCAACACGCTGCTTCTGACCGCCGGAGAGGGTGGAGGGGTAAACATCCGCCTTGTCCTCAAGGCCTATTCTTTTTAAAAGTGCGAGCGCTTCTTCTCTTTTTTGAGCAATAATTTCTTTTTTGCTCGGCAAGTCTTTTTTCAGTTCATGCTTTTTTGAGCCGAGCTTGTGAAGAAGATTGTTTCTTTTGTCTGCCGCAAGCTGCTTTTTTGCAACATACACAGGGGAGAGCATGATGTTTTCTATAACCGTTTTGTTGTTAAAAAGGTTAAACTGCTGAAAAACCATGCCCATTTTGCGGCGGTGAATGTTTATGTCAACCTTGGGGTCTGCAATGTCTACACCGTCAAAAAAGATGCTGCCGGAGGTAGGATCTTCCATACAATTTAGGCACCTTAAAAATGTGGATTTACCGGAGCCGGAGGGACCGATGATAACGACTTTTTCGCCTTGATTTATTGTTGTGCTTATATGGTCAAGAACCGTGTTGCCGCCGAAATCTTTAACAAGGTCAATTACGTCTATCACTCTTCTTCAGACTCCTTTCCATAATTTTAATAAACAGCGAAATAATAAGAACAAGAACTATGTATATAGCCGCCATTACAAGATAAGGCACCATAAATTCATAGCTGTTGCTGCCTATGTAGCTGAATGCAACATAAAGGTCGGTTGCACCGACAAAGCTTACAACGCTCGTCTCTTTAATAAGGGTTATGAACTCGTTGCCGAGCGTGGGCAAAATGTTTTTGACTGCCTGAGGGATAACTATTTTAAGCATTGACGCTGAGAAGGGGAGACCCAAGGCTCTGCCTGCCTCCATCTGACCGCCGTCAACAGACTGAATACCGCCGCGCATAATTTCAGAAATATAAGCGCCGCTGTTGAGCCCGAATACCATCATCGAAACCTGAACGCCCGTCATCTTTGAGCCGAGGAGCGGCAGAAGAACATAGTAAAATATAAGCAGCTGAACAACCATCGGCGTTCCTCTGAATACGCTTACATAAAAGCCGCATATACCGTTGAGTATTCTCGGCACAAGCTTATATTTCGGCATGGTTCTTGCCGTGGCTATGAGCGTACCGATAACTATGCCTATCAAAAGACCGGATACGGCTATCAAAAGCGTGTTCTGCAAGCCCAAAACAACTTGGTTAACACCGCCGCGCTCCCAAAAGATGCGCCAGAATATTTCGACCTTTTTATCAAAATTTCCCATAATAAATTCCTTTAACTGCAAAGCCTCACCGCACGGTTTAAGGACGATGAGGCTCTGATTTATTTGATTTGTATTTTATCTTTAAGCGGCAACAGCGTTAACAGCCTTAACAATGTTTGCTGCGGGAGCTGCGTCAATAAGAACATAAGTGATATTGCCGTTTATAAGATCCTGAACCGCAAGAGAGCCCGATGTGTACTTCTTGCACTGAGCCTTGAGACCTGCAAATCCGAGGTCTTCACTGCCCTCAACATAAGACATACCGGTTGTGCCCTTCTGCGTGCCGATGATGTTTGTGCTGTCAAGACCGTTGAGAATTTTCTCAACATCTTCTTTGGTTTTGCAGTTGTCAAAGGTTGTGTCGTCGCCCTTAACTATAAGCTGCTGAGATGCTTTGTAGTAAGAGTCTGTGAATGTAACAGCGGTTTTACGGTCTTCGGATACTGTAAGACCTGCCATTGCGATGTCGCACTTGTGCTGACCTACCGATGTGCATACGGCGTCAAATTCCATGTTGTTGATAACAAGCTCTTTGCCGAGCTCTTTTGCAAGAAGAGCTGCGATTTCCATGTCGATACCGTAGTATTTGTCGCCCTGAGTATACTCAAACGGCTCAAAAGCTGCGTTTGTTGCAACAACAAGCTGGTCTTTGTTTGCGTCATAAACTGCGCTCTCAACCGCGGTGGGCGTGCCGTCTGCAAAATATTTGTCGCAGATTGCGTTGAATGTGCCGTCAGCCATTATCTTTTTGATAAAAGCGTTGGTCTTCTCAAGAAGCTCGGGCTGATTTTTGTCAACGCCGAAAGCATATTCTTCGTCTGTGAGGTTAATGTTGACGAGTTTAACAGCCTGTGCGGTTGCCTTGTCGCCGTCTGCTTTGCCGTCATCTTTTTTTCCGCAGCCCGCAAAAGCAAAAATGCTGAGCGTGAGCACTGCGCAAAGAACGAGTGATAAAATCTTTTTCATTTTCTTTTCCTCCGAAATATTATTTTTTTAGAATGCGGTCATTATACTCCTATATGCATAAAATGTCAATATTTATACATAAAAAACATTTAATCATACATTTTTATAGCGTGAAATGCCGTTTTTATTATTGAAAATATGCGAGCCGTGTGCTAAAATTAACAAAACAGTGAAAGAAGGGCGCTTATGAAAACCTGTGTGAGCAGTTACAGCTTTTGCTCTTATATGAAAGAGACGGGCACGAGCCAGAAAGATATAATCAAAAAAGCAAAAGAACTGGGCTTTGAAGCTATTGAATACATAGACCTCGATGTTCCGAACGGCATGAGCGAGGCGCAGTTTGCTTCGGTCTTGAGAGAAGAGAGCGAAAAATACTCTTTGCCGATAGTGAATTACACCGTTTCTGCGGATTTTTTAAACTGCGATTCCCTCGAAGAAGAGATTGAGCGTGTTTGCCGCAAGGTCGATATTGCAAAAATTCTCGGCGCGGGCGGCATGAGACATGACGCGACAGTCGGATATAAAGGAAAAGAGCGCTCTTTTAAAACCTTTGACGACGCGCTTCCGATTTTGGCGGAGGGCTGCGGCTGCGTTACGAGATACGCAAAAGAAAAAGGCATAGAGACCATGGTGGAAAATCACGGTCAGTTTTGTCAAGAGAGCGAGAGGGTAGAGAGGCTCATAGGCGAGGTCGGTGACAAAAATTTCGGCTGGCTTCTTGATATAGGCAACTTCCTTTGTGCGGACGATGAGCCGCAAAAGGCGGCAGGCAGAGCCGCGCCGTTTATAAAGCATGTGCATGTTAAGGATTTTCATATTAAAAGCGGCAGTGAATTTAACCCCGGAGAGGGATTTTTTATGACAAGAGGCGGCACGTTTTTAAGGGGAGCGATACTCGGTCAGGGCAATGTTCCCGTGCTCGGCTGCCTGAGAGTTGTTAAAAATTCGGGCTATGACGGATATGTCAGCATTGAGTTTGAGGGCATGGAGGACAATATCAAAGCCTTAAAAATAGGACTTGATAATTTAAACGCCATGATAAAAGCTTTATAAAACGGGAGAAACAGCTATGAAAAACGCACTTAAAGTTATAATATTTATCGTCGCGGTTCTCGCACTGTGCGCAGGCGGAATTTTCGGCTATACAAAATATATGAAGACCGATTTTGATTTTTCGGACGGCACAAAATCAGGTACGGTAGAGATAACCGCTTATAACGGTGATTCCGTAAACATTATAATCCCTAAAAAAATACGCGGCAAAACGGTTGTTCAAATTGCACAGTCTGCTTTTGCAAAAACAGACATCACATCCGTAGAGATACCCGATACCGTTACTTCTGTCGGCGAAAAAGCTTTTGCAAACTGCGAAAAACTTGAAAGAGTAAAAATCGGAAACAGCGTTAAAAGTATAGGCAATTCCTGCTTTTATAACTGCAAAAGTCTTGCGGATATAAATATCCCCGCTTCTGTCGAAAAATTGGAAGACGCAGCGTTTCTTTATTGTTCTGCGCTTACTTCGCCCGCAATAGAAGACGGAGCAAACTTTGTTATGAAAGACGGAATTTTATATGACAAAGGCTATACAACCGCTTATTGGATAAGCAGCAATGCCGACCTTTCAAACTACACCTTCCCGTCAACGCTCAAAAAACTGACCGCGTATCTTTTCACGGGTCATGACGAGCTTGCGACCTTCACCGTTCCTCACGGCGTTACCGAAATTCCGCAGGCGGCTTTCTTGATTTGTAAATCGCTTCAGCGCGTAACTCTTCACGATAACGTGACAAAAATCGGCGACGGCGCATTCCTCGGCTGTGAAAATTTAAAACAGATGTATATTTCAAAAAATGTTACGCAGATAGGCTCGCTTGCGTTTCCCGGCATGGGCAGCGGTGAGAACGGCGAAAACACCGGCGATTTTAAAATAATCACAGATTCCGGCTCGGCGGCAGAGAGCTATGCCGAAAAAAACGAAATCAAATGCGAAACGGCAAATAATTAAAGGACGGTTACCATGCAATACAGAACAGAAAAAGATTCAATGGGTGAGATGCTTGTCCCGGCAGATAAATACTGGGGTGCGCAAACTCAAAGAAGCTATCAGAATTTTAAAATAGGCGAAGAAAAAATGCCGCGCGAAATTGTTCATGCTTTCGGCATTTTAAAAAAGGCGGCGGCAGGGGCGAATAACGAGCTCGGCAGGCTCTCGGACGAGAAGTATGCCTATATAAGCAAAGCCTGCGACGAGGTTATAGACGGCAGTCTCTCACCGCATTTCCCTCTTGCCGTGTGGCAGACGGGCAGCGGTACGCAGTCAAACATGAACGCGAACGAGGTAATAGCCAACAGAGGCAACGAGCTTGCGGGCAAAAAACTGCTTCATCCCAATGACGACGTCAATATGTCGCAAAGCTCAAACGATACTTTCCCCACGGCAATGCACATTGCCGCGGTTATAAGCATAGAAGATTCTCTTATCCCTGCGGCGCAAAAGCTTATAGAGACTTTTAAAAGACTTGAAGAAGAAAACGCCGATGTTGTAAAAAGCGGACGCACGCATTTGCAGGACGCGACGCCCATAAAATTTTCGCAGGAGATAAGCGGCTGGCGAACAATGCTTGAGAAAACCTGCGATATGCTAAAAGCGGCTTTGCCGAATCTCAAAGAGCTTGCACTCGGCGGCACGGCGGTCGGCACGGGGCTTAACGCACCCGCGGGATTCTCAGAAAAGGTTGCGGAAAAGGTCAGCGGAATAACCGGCAAGGATTTTGTGAGCGAAAACAATAAATTCCACGCGCTCACATCAAAAGACGCAATCGTTTTTGCCCACGGTGCGATAAAGGCAATGGCGGCGAATCTTATGAAAATCGCAAACGATATAAGATGGCTCGCAAGCGGTCCGAGATGCGGACTCGGTGAGATTTTTATTCCCGAAAACGAACCGGGCAGTTCGATTATGCCCGGCAAAGTCAACCCGACCCAGTGCGAGGCTGTGACAATGGTTGCGGTGCAGGTTATGGCAAACGATGTTGCGGTAGGTCTGGCGGCGTCTCAGGGCAATTTTGAGCTGAATGTTTTTATGCCCGTCTGCGCCTATAACTTTTTGCAGTCGGCAAGGATTCTTTCCGACGCGATAATTTCGTTTAATAATAACTGTGCTGTCGGAATAAAAGCAAACAGAGAAAAAATGAGCGCAAATCTTCACAACTCTTTGATGCTTGTTACCGCGCTCAATCCGTATATAGGATATGACAATGCCGCAAAAACAGCCAAAAAAGCTTTTAAAGACAATATTTCTTTAAAAGAGGCTTGCGTTGAGCTCGGCTTTTTGACGGCGGAGGAGTTCGATAAAGTTTTTCACCCGGAAGAGATGGTATAAATGAAATACGGTACATATATTTTTGACCTTGACGGCACACTTCTGAATACGCTTGAGGATTTAAAAAATTCCACAAACTATGCAATGGAGCAAATGGGCTACCCCACGCACTCTAAAGATGAGGTCAGACGTTTTGTCGGCAACGGAATTGCAATGCTCATAAAACGCGCCGTACCCAAGGGTACGGACGAAGCGGACGAGAGCAAAGCACTTGAAATTTTCAAATCGCACTACATTGTGCACCTTAACGACAATACCGCACCGTATCCTGGCATAATTGATATGTTAAAGGAACTGAAAAGCAAGGGCTGCAAAACAGGCGTTGTCACAAACAAAAACGAAGACGCCGCAAAAGAGCTTATAGAGAGATATTTCGGCACACTTTTTGACTGTGTTGTCGGCCACAGAGACGGACTTGCTTCAAAGCCCGACCCTGCCGCACTCGGTATTGCAATGAGTGAGCTGAATGCCGAAAAGAGCAGTACAATTTTTATCGGCGACTCCGACGTTGATGTTATGACGGCGCATAATGCCGATTTAAAGTGCATCGGCGTGCTTTGGGGCTTCAGAGACAAAGAAACGCTGAAATCCGTCGGCGCAGAATATATAGTCTCCTGCGCAAAGGATATTTTAAGCATATAAAAGAAAGCTGTAATTCATGTCGGTGGTTTTAACTGCCGTTTGTGAATTACAGCTCTTTTTATTTATGTTTATCTAAAATTCTTTTTACGATTTCTCTCTCGTCATAGTGGATTTTTTCATCGCCGATTATCTGGTATGTTTCGTGCCCTTTGCCGCAGAGAACAATCACATCGCCCTCACGGGCGTTTTTTATTGCATAATCAATCGCCTGCGTCCTGTCCGATATTATGGCGCAGGACGTACCTTTGCCGTTTATGCCGGGGATAATGTCTTCTATTATTTCATTTGGGTTTTCTGTTCGCGGATTGTCTGATGTTATTATCAGATAATCCGCATTTTCCGCCGCTTTTTGAGCCATCAGCGGACGTTTTGTTTTGTCTCTGTCACCGCCGCAGCCAAAAAGCGCAATGACGCGCCCTTTGGCAAACTGCCTTACGGAGGAAAGGATATTTTCTATCGCGTCCGGCGAATGGGCATAGTCTATTATAATTGTATACGGTGTGTCGGTTTTGAGCACTTCCGCTCTTCCCGGTACGCCGCCTGTTTCGGCAAGCGCTTTCACACATCTGACGGTATCAATCCCGAGCGCGGAACAGCAGCTTATCGCGGCGAGCGAGTTATAAACCGTAAATTCACCGGGAATGTCTATTCTTACATTATATGTTTTGCCTTTTGTATATAATATATATTCACATTCCGCTTTGCCGAGGTGGATATTATCCGCAAAATAATCTGCCCGGTTATCCTTTTTTGAGTAACCGATTATATCGCCCGACAGAACGGCGTTTTTCATAAAGTCAAAACGGCTGTCGTCTTTATTCAGCACAGCGCATTTGCACTGCGAAAAAAGCTTTGCTTTGGCGTTTGCGTAATTCTCCATTGTGCCGTGGTAGTCGAGATGATCCTGAGTTAAATTGGTGAACACGGCGGCGGAAAATTCAAGCCCGATACATCTTCCCTGCGCGAGCGCCTGCGAAGAAACCTCCATAACGCAGTATTCGCATCCGCTTTCTGCCATGCTTTTAAAAATTCTGTGAAGCTCCTGCGGCTTGGGCGTTGTCAAAGAGGCGGAAGAGAGCATCTCTCCGCCTGCCATATAACTTACCGTGCCGATAAGCCCCGTCTTTTTGCCGCAGTATTCGAGAATTTTTTTAATCATGTGCGTTGTCGAAGTTTTGCCGTTTGTGCCCGTTACGCCTATGAGCTTCATTTTTTTTGACGGTTCGCCGTAAAACGAAGAGCTCATTTTTGCAAGTGCCTCTCTTGTGCTGCTTACAAGTATTTCGTTAGGCGCACCGGTCTGCCGCTCCGAGATTATCGCTTTCGCGCCTTTTTCGGCGGCTTCAAGTGCGGCGGAGTGACCGTCAAATTCTCTGCCCTTTATGCAAACAAATACACAGCCCTCGGTCACTTTGCGCGAGTCCGTAATTATTTCGCTTATGTCATAATCCGAAAATGAATTTTTGACCTCAACATTTTCAAGAAGCTTTGTAAGGCGCAAATTTATACCCCCTCAAATAAAACAAACCGAGCCGATTTCTCTTCTGGGTTAATTTTATGTACCGGGGATTGTACAATATTACATTTCAACATTCAAACGACAAATATTGACAAAAAATTTCATAAAACATATAATATATTTGCTTATCATTTACAATTAAAACAATTATATATAAGGGATTTCTTGAAAGGATAAATCGGTTGTTATGACAAAAAAGAGAGTTTTGATTGCAATGTCATTTTTGCTTGTAATCGCGCTTTTGGCTTTGGGAGTATATTGGTTCACTCCGTTAAAGGTATCGGAAGAAGCCAAAAGCGCCGCAATAAAAAGTCTGAATTTTAAAAATTTAACTGTCGGCGAGGCATCACAATATCTTTGCTCCGACGGCGAAAGCGGCTATTATTTTAGAGACAGCGAAAAGCCAAAAATTATAAAAGCAAGCGATAACAAAATATTGCGTGAATTAAACTGTGAAAAAATACAAGGCGACGCCGATAGAATAAGGATAAACAGTGCCTATATAACCGACGGTGAGATTTATTTTATAGTGTCGTTATTTTATGGAATTGATGAAACAAATGTAATTTATAAAGCCGATACAAATTTATTATCATGCGAGTTGACCGCGGAAAATTATAAATTAGGCGATATTACAAGTTACGGCTTTGTTGTTGACGGCGGAGTGATTTATTATACTTTGCAATCGGGTGAAAAATACAAAATTGCTTCACGCCGCGGATATGAAGAAAAAATTATATATGAAAGCGATAATGTAATTGAAGCTTTAATGATAGAAGATAATTGTTTGTTTGTCAGAGATTGCGATAAAGAAAAGTTATACCGCATAGACCTTGAAACGAAGAAAATAAAAAAATTGCCGTTCGTCACGGCTCAAAAGTCGAATATTAAATTCAGCAATATAGCGGATATAGACTTTGTCGATGAGAACAAAAGAATCATGGCGGTTTATTTAAAATTATATAACAGCAGCTATGACCTTGGTGACGAAGATGTTGTATATTTCTTTGATGTAAAAACGGGAAGAAAATGCAAGATGAAATAATATGAGGTGACGGATATGAAAAAGAAAAAAGCATTAAGAAAAGCCTTTAAAATTATTGCCGCAGTTTTAATTCTTGCGGTGATTTGCGTAGGAACGTTTTTGGCGTACACATGGTTTTGCGAGCCGCCGTGCCCGGATGAAGTATATTATCGGAACAATGTATATATAAGAGCAAAATCGGTAGACGGTTGCGGCGCGTATTTAGTCGAAAAAAATGACATTAAACAGATGTTTAACAAGGACGAAACACTAAGCTCCGTAACCGATGAAGAAGCAGAAAATGTTGATGCACTGGTTTGTGAAAGTAACGATTATTTTATCTTTATTAAACCGAAGATAGGCACAAATTACGAGATGTATTGCAAAAAAGGCATCGACTATAATGCCCCTGTGTCAGCCGAAAAAATATTATCTGCCGAAATTATTGACGATAAGGGTAATGCGGTTTATTCTTTAGATAAGTCCGCTTTTAATACGATAGCAAAGTATTGCGGCGGAGCAAACCCGAGCAACGGAATATCAAGCGATGAAAAGCCTGAGCGGAAATACTGTTTAGCAGTGTGTGTTGAAGATATTCCTTTTCCCAAATTACTCGGCGAGGTAATTAAAACCGATTCAAATACTTTCGGATTCAGAAGCTACGGTCAACCTGAATCATATGACTACTGCGACATTACAACATTTATTAAATAAAAGAGGTTAATAAATTGACAAAGTATTATATGATTTGCTTTCTGATTTTCTATTCGCTTGCGATAGCGGCAAGGTTCATAGTCGGCACAGCACACGATGAACGAATACAGACAAGCCTTAAATTTGCAGGTGTAAACAAAGCTTTGCAGATTTTGCTGTTTTTGAGCTTCAGCAAAAAGGCGGTTGCCGTTCACTGCGTGTTTTGGCAAATTGCAAATATTCTTATGCTGGGCATATCTTTTCTTATCAAACTCCCGATTATGATTTGTGTTGAAATTTATGTCGCATTATTCAGCATAGTGATTATATCGCTTTGTGTTGAAACGGTTTGGCTGTATATCGGTTTTGACGGCAAATGGAAAGATGAAGCTTCCGTTCTTTCCGCCGATTTCAGAGACGGCAAATACAAATTGCGGTATGAAAATAAAATTATTGACGGCTATTTGGAACGCTACGTTAAAAGACGCTGTGCTTTTTATGACGAAAGCGGCGAAATGATTTTCAGCGCAAGGTACAAGCACAGCATTAAAGATAAAGAATTCTGTATTTTTATAGACGGCGGAGAAACTTTACGTCTTAAACCTGTCGGTAAAGTCCTCACAACTTCGCAGAACAATTAAAAATATTGACTTGCAAAATTATATGTGATATTGTGAGAGCGTAAAGAGAAATATGGGAGGGCTAAAAATGAAAAAGTTAGCAGTTATTTTGCTGTCTGTTGCGGCAGTTGCGACAATATTGTTCGTTCCGATAATCAAAAATCCCAAAGATAAAATATTAACTGCAACCGATAACGGCTATGAATACTGCGGTGTAGATTATATTTTAATGAGTTCAGCGATATAGATTACATGAATTATAACGACTATCGTTACCGCTTTGATTCGGACTCAAAAAATTTTGAAAATGTGTATGTTAAAAAATTCAGCTCTGTTTTTGAACGCATTTTCGGCAAAAAATATTATCTGGACGACAGGGGAGTTTTGGTGCAGTACAACGGATTTATTTCAAAAATCGGCTTCCCCGGCAATTTTTGTTATATGAGAGACGGCTTAACTTTCCCTGAATTTAAAGCAGAAAATATTGAAAAAATCACCGTTGCAAAAGCCCGGCAGGTTATTATGACAAATTTTGAAGACAAGGACAACTACTTTGATGATGCAGTAAAAGACATCAAAGAATATGAAGAAGCTTCGCCGCCGATTTTAGAGATTACCGATGAAAATACTATTTCAAAATTTGTTGATGAAATAAATGAAAAAGGCAGTACAGATGAATTTTGTGCGGAATTAACCGAGAGAGAAGAGATAAACGACAAGTTCTATTTCAAAGTCCGGTTTAAAAGCGAGGATATGCCGTTTTATCTTTCGGTGTATACAACTCAAAATTCATTTGATGAAACTTCCTATTTGAAAAGTGCGGGGTTTAAAGCTATACATTAATTGCTGATTGAATTTTTGTTAAATTGGAGACCGGATATGAAAAAGAAAGTTATAAAAATTTTATGTATTGTTTTTGGTATCCCCCTTGGATTGATACTTTTGGCTGTATTGTTTTTTGTCGCGAATGACATATATCAGCAGCTTCCGCACCACATAACCGATGTTGAAGAGATACAGTATCTTATACCTTATTTTGAAGATATGCCTATTGAATCCTGCGATTGCCGCTGGGAGGCGGACGTAATTTTTATGGGCGGAGCACTTGAAACACATTCCTCCGGCAAAATTACGGTGTCGCAGGAGTATTATGATTCTTTGCTTGGAAATTACAGCTGGCACGAGAGCAGCGGCGTTCCTACTGCGGTTATAGGCAGCAAAAATCCAAAAAAAGAGTTGAGCGAGGCTTATTGGGATTTTATGAGGAAGGAAAAATATCTTGTGTCGGGCAGTTTTCAGAAGCAATTTGATAATTATATCGATGCAAGCTATTTATTTGCTCTTGCCAAGGATGAACCGTGTATTTACTACTATTACCATTCGTTTTAAGCGTGGCTGCCAATAGCGTTCAAAATTAAAACACGGCTGTTTCGAGTGCTTTTCGGAACAGCCGTGTTCGCTTATATTATTATGCAAATTAGTCCGCTGCAGCCCTCGTTAATAACTTTTTCGAGGGTTTCCTGCAACTTCATCCGCGCGTTGCCGGGCATACGGTAGAGCTTGTTGTGCAGTCCCTCGTTCACAAGCTCGTGCAGGCTTTTACCGAATATGTTTGATTCCCATATCTTTGCCGGGTTTTCTTCAAACTCTTTGAGCAAATACATCACGAGTTCTTCCGATTGCGATTCCGAGCCTACAATCGGCGCGACTTCTGTGGTTATATTTGCTTTCATCATGTGAATTGACGGTGCGCTCGCCTTGAGCCTTACTCCGTAACGTCCGCCCTGGCGCATTATCTCGGGTTCTTCGAGGCTGAGTTCGTCTATCGTCGGCATAACAATTCCGTAGCCCGTTGCCTCAACCTCGTCTATTGCGTCCTTGAGGCGTTCATATGATTTTTTGATTCTTGAAAGCTCGCCTATGCTCTCTAACAGCTGCTCGTCGTTTTCAATCTCAAGCCCTGTTTTTTCGGATAAAATTTTGTAAAACAGCTCTCCGCAGACGCATGCCTTTATCACAGATGAGCCGTTAGAAAGGTCTATTGACTCCGCTTTTGCGCTCTCTATATGCTCACAATCCGAAAGGGCGGCGGCGAAAGTGTTTATATCTCTTACTTTCTTTAAATCTGCCGAAAGAGATTTTATCTTTTCACCTATGTCTTTTCTGAGCCAGTGCTCACACGGCAGTGACATCAGCCAGCCGGGCAGGTCAACCTTGACTTCTTTCACGGGGAATTCAAACAAAACACCCGAAATAATGTCTTTTATCGCCTCCTGCGTAAGCTCCATGCAGTTGACGGGCTTTACGGGAACGTCATATTTTTGGCAAAGCTCTGCCGCGAGCTGTGCCGTCTGCGGCGACTCGGGCGCAACGCTGTTTAAAAGCACAACAAAGGGTTTGTTTATTTCTTTAAGTTCGTTTATCACACGCGCTTCGGCATCCTCATATTCGCTTCGCGGAATGTCGCTTATAGTGCCGTCTGTTGTAACAACAAGACCTATGGTGGAATGTTCGCTGATAACCTTTTGAGTGCCTATTTCCGCCGCCATGTTAAACGGAATTTCTTTGTCAAACCACGGCGTTTTAACCATTCTCGGGTGGTCGCCCTCAATGTAGCCGAGGGAGCTTGGCACTATATAGCCCACGCAGTCTATCATTCTGACTCTGAATGCCGCGTTGCCGGGGAGGCTTATTTCGACGGCTTCTTCGGGTATAAATTTCGGCTCGGTCGTCATTATCGTTCTGCCGGAGGCAGACTGCGGCAGTTCGTCGGTAGCCCTGTCCTTTTTAGAAGCTTCGGCTATGTTGGGGATAACGAGCGTATCCATAAACTGTTTTATAAATGTTGATTTGCCTGTGCGTACAGGGCCGACAACGCCGATATAAATATCGCCGCCCGTGCGCGTTGCAATATCGCTGTAAATGTTTGTGCCTGTCATAAACATTCCTCCATGTTCACTCATTTACTTTGTATAATGCTATGCAGGTGCGGACGGGTTTATGACAGAACAAAAGATGAGCCGCTCCGTTTTTTCGGAACAGCTCATCTTTTTATTTTATTTCACCCATGCAAAAATCGCCGCTTATGCCTGTTATCAAAACGTCTTTTATTTCACCGCAGTGGATATCGCCCTTGACCTTAACCGGGGTATAATTTTCAGTGTAACCCTCGGTGCAGCCGTCTGCATGCCTTGTCTCAAACAGCACGCTCAGAGTTTTGCCCTTTAAGCTCTCAAAATACTTGCGGCGTATTTTTTCGGTGCGCTCCGTCATCTCGTGCGCCCTTTTTTCTTTTATATTCTTTTCTATCTGCGGCAGGGCGGCGGCTTTTGTGCCCTCTCTCGGTGAGTAGGGGAAGACGTGCACCTTTTCAAAACCCACTTTTTCGGCAAATGCCATCGACTCTTCATGGTCTTCGTCCGTTTCACCGGGGAAGCCGACCATAATATCCGTTGTAACAGCCGCGTCCTTAAAGTTTTTGCGAAGCTTTTCGCAAAGCTCAAAATATTCTTCGGCGTTGTAGTGGCGGTTCATATTTTTCAGCGTTTTGTCACAGCCGCTCTGGAGCGAAATGTGAAACTGCGGGCAAAGCTGCGGCAGTGCGGAAAGCTCTTTTATAACCTCGTCCGTTATGTGGTCGGGTTCAAGCGAGCCGAGACGCACTCTCTTAAAGCCTGTGTCACAGGCGAGCCTCACCGCGTCGCAAAATCTCTCGCCCGTGTCTTTGCCGTATGCCGAGAGGTTAATACCGACAAGCACCACCTCAGAAAATCCGTGTTCTTTAAGCTCTTTTAATTCATCTTTAAGCTCGGCAAGGGGCTTTGAACGCACTCTGCCGCGCGAATAAGGAATTATGCAGTATGAGCAAAAGCGGTCGCAGCCGTCTTCTATTTTAACATATGCTCTCGTTCTGCCCTCAAATCCCGAGATTTTGCAGCTGTCAAACTTTTCTTTGGATTTATGAGGGTCAATGTCAACTATACGTCCGCAGCCGTCGAGGTATCTTTTTATATATTCTATAATCTGCGAGTTGCTTTTGTTGCCTATTACAATGTCCGCTTCTTCGAGCGCTTTTGCGTCTTCGGGGAAAGCCTGCGGCATACAGCCTGTGAGCACAACTATGCTGTCGGGGTGGTTGCGCTTAAAGCGGCGGACGGCCTGGCGCGTTTTGCGGTCGCTCTCCGAAGTGACGGTGCAGGAGTTTATAACATAGACGTCCGCATCCTCGTTTGCGCAGACAAGAATAAACCCGTTTCTTTTTGCAAGGTCGCCCATCCAGTTTGATTCATATTGATTTACCTTGCAGCCCAAGGTATAAAATGCTATTTTCATTACAGTACCTGCCTAAAACAATTTAAACAATTATATTATATACTTCGCAAAATTTCAACCGTTGCCGATGTGTTATTGCAACATCTTTTTGCATAACTATTGTAGCGGAGGTGCTGTGTGATGAAAAAACTTTTCAGCGTTATATTATGTTTTGCGGTTCTTTTGAATGTTTTTGCGCTTAACGCGTTTGCGGCAAACGAGGCAAAAGGCGCATCGCCCGCTGTCAAAGCAAAGGCGGCAGTGCTTATGGAGCAGGGTACGGGTAAGGTGCTGTACGAAAAAAATTCGGATCAAAAGCTTTACCCCGCGTCGGTTACAAAAATAATGACAATGCTGCTTGTCGCAGAGGCGATAGACGACGGCAAAATATCTTTTTCCGATGAGGTCGCGGCAAGCAAAGAAGCGGCGGCAAAGGGCGGCTCGCAGATATGGCTTAAAGAGGGCGAGACCATGACCGTTGACGAGCTTTTTAAAGCAATGTCCGTCTACAGTGCAAACGACGCGTGCACAGCGCTCGCAGAGCACGTCGCAGGCAGTGAAGACGGCTTTATAAATATGATGAACGAGCGCGCGGCGCAGCTCGGCATGAAAAACACACATTTTGAAAACTGCACGGGACTTGACGACACGGCAGAAAATCATTTGACCACCGCCTATGACATTGCACTCATGGCACGGGCGCTTATGGGTCATGAATTTGTAAAAAAATATACAACAATATGGATGGATTCTTTGAGAAACGGCGCAACGGAGCTTGTCAACACAAATAAGCTTGTCAGGTTTTATTCGGGCTGCACGGGGCTTAAAACAGGCACGACGGCAAAGGCGGGCTGCTGTGTGTGCGCCACGGCAACAAGAGACAATACCTCTTTAATTGCCGTTGTTCTCGGCAGTGACAACAGCACAGACAGATTTGAAAGCGCAAAAGCCATGCTTAATTACGGCTTTGCGAACTGGGTTTCGGTAACGCCGAAAATAGAACCGTCGCTCATAACCGATGTTGCCGTCACAATGGGAGAAGAACGCTTCTTAACTCCGCAGATTCCGGCTGCGGCGAACGTGCTTATACCGAAAGGCAGAGAAAAGGATATAAAGCAGGATATAAAGCTTTCCGTCAGCGTGGAAGCACCCGTTGAGTCGGGTCAGGTGCTCGGCAATGTTGATGTGAGCCTTGACGGCGAGACCATAGGTACATATTCTTTGACCGCGCCTCATTATGTAGAAAAACTGACTTTTTCGTCGGTTTATCGCAGAGTTTTAGCCGTCTTTTCAAAAAGCAGATAATTTTAACAAAAATCATCTCTTTTTTGCTTGCAAAAAGGCTTCTCTTAGGTTATAATATACAAAAAACAGTAAGAATTTTATTGGAGGCCTAAGGAATGTCATTAAGGCTTAACACAAAATACGTAATGCCGTTTTTGCCGGACGGCGCATTGGAGAATATCGCCGGTGAAGTGAAAAGTGCCAACGACGCACTCTATGCCGGCACAGGCAAGGGCAGCGATTTTCTCGGCTGGCTCACTCTTCCGCAGGATTATGACAAGGACGAATTTGCCCGTATAAAATCGGCGGCGAAAAAAATACAGGATAATTCAGATGTATTGGTTGTTGTAGGTATCGGCGGTTCATACCTCGGTGCAAGAGCGGCAATTGAGTTTGTAAAATCGCAAAACTACAATCTTCTCAAAAAAGACACACCCGATATATATTTTGCCGGCAACACGATTTCTTCGCGTGCCGTAGCAGAGCTTGAGAGAATGATCGGCGACAGAGATTTCTCCGTCAACGTTATCTCAAAATCGGGCACAACCACCGAGCCTGCCGTAGCATTCAGAATTTTAAGAGAGTTACTCGAAAAGAAATACGGCAAAGACGGTGCCAAAGAAAGAATTTTTGCAACAACCGATAAAGAAAAGGGCACGCTTAAAAAGTTTGCCGATTCCGAGGGCTGGCAGACCTTTGTTGTACCCGACAATGTAGGCGGCAGATATTCGGTTCTTACCGCCGTCGGTCTTCTTCCGATAGCGGTTGCAGGCATAGACATTGACGCACTTATGCAGGGCGCCCGCGACGCTATGGAGAAATATTTCTCCGGCGACGTTATGAAAGACGACTGCTGCAAATATGCCGCGATCCGCAACATTCTTTATCGCTCGGGCAGAAAAATAGAGATGATGATAAGCTATGAGCCGTCATATACCATGATGAACGAGTGGTTCAAGCAGCTCTTCGGCGAAAGCGAGGGCAAAGACGGCAAGGGCATATTCCCGGCGTCGGCTGTTTTCTCAACAGACCTTCACTCTATGGGTCAGTATATTCAGCAGGGCGAAAGAACGCTGTTTGAAACGGTTGTCACCTTTAAAAACTCGGTTGACGAGGTTTATATCGAAAACGATAAAGACAATGTTGACGGTCTTAACTTCCTCGCAGGCAAGAGCATATCTTTTGTAAACCAAAAGGCTTTTGAGGGCACGGTTCTCGCCCATACGGACGGCAACGTGCCGAACATCGTCATAGAGCTTGACAATATGGACGAACATGACCTCGGCGAGCTTATCTACTTCCTCGAAAAGGCATGTGCGCTCAGCGGATATGTTCTCGGAGTCAATCCCTTTGACCAGCCGGGTGTTGAGAGCTACAAAAAGAATATGTTTGCTCTTTTGGGCAAACCCGGTTACGAAGCACAAAAAGCAGAACTCGAAAAGAGAATAAACGAATAACATTGTTTAATTTTCGTGAAGAACACGGATTTTAAAATATACTAAGGAGGACTTATATATGATTACTCTTATTTTAGGACATAAGGGCTCAGGAAAAACCAAGATGCTTATAGACAAGGTGAACGAAGCTGTCGAAGCTTCTAACGGCAATGTTGTTTGCATAGAGAAACAGCCCAAGCTTACTTATGACGTGAACTATCGTGCACGCCTTATGGATACAGATCATTACGGTGTCAGCGGCTTTGACGCTTTCTACGGTTTCCTTTGCGGCGTATGTGCGGGTGACCACGATATAACCGACATTTTGGTTGACGCAACACTCAGAATAGGCTCACGCGACTATAACGAGCTTGCATCTTTCCTTAAAAAGGTTGACGCACTCAGCAAAAATCACGTTACAGAGAAAAACTTCATCTTCACGATTTCTGCCGATGAAGAGGAGCTCCCCGCAGAGATATTCGATTTCTGCGAAAAGCTTTAATTAACGCTTAAACTTTGGGCAAACGGATTTGCGCTTTTGCATATTCGTTTGCCTTTTGCCTTTTGTCTATGCGAATTTGCCATTTTTTTTGATTTTTCTGTTGACAAACTGCGCCTGACAATATATAATAACCAATGCATGACATTTGAGGTGAAGTGTGAAATATGTTCTTTATTGAGCTTGAACCTATCTTCAATAACGATGGGGCTAAGCAGCCGTTTGATTACAGCCTTGATTTGAGCGATTTTGCCTACAACGGCGGATTTCCCTTTGACAAAGGCGTTAAGGTGAGCGGCTGTGTTAAAAATTCAACCGGAATCGTTACTATTGAGGCGAAGGCGGAGTTCACTTTGAACCTTAACTGTGACAGATGCGCCGAACGTTTCAGCCGTTCTTTCTCGGTGCCGATAGAGCATACTTTGGTAACCGAGGTCAACGATGAGACCAACGACGAGCTTATTGTAGTCGATTCATTCCGTTATGATTTGGATCCGCTTGTCACAGAAGACATTATTCTTTATTTGCCGACAAAAATTTTATGCAAAGAAAATTGCGCGGGCGTTTGTCCGCAGTGCGGCAAAAACCTCAACAACGGTCCGTGCGGCTGCAAAAAGGCAACCGATCCCAGATGGGATATTCTTTCGCAGCTCGTGGACGAAGACAGTTAACAATTATAATTATTGATAGGGAGGCGCTTAAGCAATGGCAGTTCCGAAGAGAAGAGTTTCAAAAGCAAGAAGAGATAAGAGACGTTCAAACGTATGGAAGATGAACGCACCCGAGCTTGTTAAATGCTCACAGTGCGGCAGTCTCAAGAGAGCTCACAGAGTATGTCCTGAGTGTGGCTACTACAACGGCAGATTGGTAGTCAGCAAGGAAGCATAAGTCTTTTGAAATTAACGAAAGGTAGAGAAGTACTCGTAGCTTCTCTGCCTTTTTGGCTTTTTATATACATTAACTGAAAGTGTGGAACTTTTATGCCGGTTATCATTGACTCTGTTCAGTCCCATTCACAGGCGGCACATCACCGCATCAAAGCGGGCGACAAGCTTTTAAAAATAAACGGTCATAATATAAATGACGTTCTTGATTATAGATTTTATATAGGTGAAGAGCGTCTTGAACTCGAACTCGAGACGCAGCACGGGAAAAAAAGAACCGTCAAGATGAAAAATAAATCGGCAGGCGAGATAGGTCTTGAATTTTCGACTTATCTTATGGATAAGCAGCGCTCATGCGCCAACAACTGTATTTTTTGCTTTATAGACCAGCTGCCCAAAGGGCTTCGGGAAAGCCTTTATTTTAAAGATGACGACTCGCGCCTGTCTTTCTTTTTCGGCAACTATATAACCCTTACAAATATCGGTCAAAAAGATATTGACAGAATTATCGCTATGCACATAAGTCCCGTTAATGTTTCGGTTCACACTATGAATCCGGAGCTTCGGGTAAAAATGATGGGCAATAAACGCGCCGGCAAGGTTCTTGAATATATATACCGGCTTGCCGAGGCAGGTATAAAAATGAATACACAGCTTGTTCTTTGCCCCGGCTATAACGACGGTGAGGAATTGACCTATACCCTTAACGAGCTCGGCAAGCTTTATCCGTCTGTTCAGAGCATCGCCTGCGTACCGGTGGGGCTGACAAAATGCCGCGAGGGGCTGTGTGAGCTTTCGCCGTTTACAAAAGAGCAGGCAGACGATGTAGTGTCAAGAATTGAAGTTTACAACAAATCATTTTTGTGCTATAATAAAACGAATATTGCATATGCTTCGGATGAGTTCTATTTAAAGGCTCAGCGCCCGATGCCCGGCAAAGAGAGATACGGCGAATTTATGCAGCTTGAAAACGGCGTAGGGCTTTGGACTATGCTCAAAGAAGAGGTCAAAGAGGCACTTAAAGCTTTCACTTACAGCGGCAAAAAAAGAACTGTTACGCTTGCCACGGGAGCTGCGGCATATCCGCTTATAAAAGAGCTGACAGATGAAGTAATGGCAAAGTGCGGCGGACTTTCGGCAAATGTTGTAAAGGTAGAAAACAGGCTTTTCGGCGATAAAATAACCGTTGCCGGTCTTATTTGCGGCGAAGATTTTTACAATGCTTTAAAAGGCACAAATCTCGGCGACGAGCTGCTTATTCCTGCGGTGTCACTTCGGCGCGAGGGCGATATGTTCCTTGACGATATGACGATTAAAACGCTTTCACAAAGGCTTAATATAAAAGTTACCCCCGTTGCAAATGACGGGTGGGATTTTCTTGAAAAGATAACGGGAAAGGGATGATTATATGGCAAAACCGGTAGTAGCGGTCGTTGGCAGACCGAATGTAGGCAAGTCAACTCTTTTTAATAAGCTTATCGGTCAGCGTCTCTCTATTGTAGACGACACCCCCGGTGTTACGAGAGACAGAATATACGGCGACTGTGAATGGCTTGGCAAAACCTTTCTGCTTGTAGATACAGGCGGTATAGAACCGTATTCGGACGATATAATTCTTTCGCAGATGCGCCGTCAGGCACAGCTTGCGATAGACAGCGCAGATGTTATAATTTTGGTTACGGATGTTCGCTCGGGCGTTGTAGCAACCGATGAAGAGGTTGCTTCAATGCTTCAAAAAAGCGGAAAGCCGATAGTCCTTTGCGTAAACAAGTGCGACAAGGTCGGTGAAGCTCCGCTTGAATATTATGAATTTTATAACCTCGGTCTCGGCGACCCGATTCAGGTTTCGGCTGTTCACGGTCACGGCACGGGCGATTTACTTGACGAAGTTATAAAATATTTGCCCGACGAAGAAAAAGAAGAGGAAGAGAGCGACACCGTTAAGGTCGCCGTTATCGGCAAACCCAATGTCGGCAAATCTTCGCTCATTAACGCAATCGCCGGTGAGGAGAGGGTTATTGTCTCTAACATCGCAGGAACGACCCGCGATGCGACAGACACGCTTATAGAAAACGAGCACGGCAAGTTTGTGTTTATAGATACAGCCGGCATGAGAAGAAAAAGCAGGGTTGACGATTCAATAGAAAAATACAGCGTTATAAGGGCAAGAATGGCTGTTGAGCGCGCAAGCGTTTGCGTTATTATGATTGACGCGTGCGAGGGCTTTACCGAGCAGGATTCAAAAGTTGCAGGCATAGCGCATGAACTCGGAAAAGCCTGCATTATTGCCGTTAATAAATGGGACGCGGTCGAAAAAGACGGCAGAACCATGGATTCTTACCGCAAAAAGCTTATGGACGATTTTTCGTTTATGTCATATGCGCCGATAATTTTTATTTCGGCAAAAACAGGTCAAAGACTTGACAGACTTTTTGAGCTTATTAAATTTGTAGATACGCAAAATGCAATGCGAATTTCGACAGGCAGACTCAACGATGTGCTTGCAGACGCAACCGCACGCGTTCAGCCGCCCACAGATAAGGGCAGAAGACTTAAAATATATTATATGACGCAGGCTTCTACAAGACCGCCCACATTTGTGTGCTTTGTAAATAAAAAAGATTTGTTCCATTACAGCTATCAAAGATATATAGATAACCAAATAAGAGAAGTTTTCGGCCTTGAGGGTACGCCCACAAGAATGGTTATCAGAGAAAGAGAGAACAACAAAAAATGAGGATATTGGGCATAGACCCCGGTTATGCCATTGTCGGCTACGGCGTGCTTGATTATCGCAGCAACCACTTCGGCATAGTCGATTTCGGCGCGATTACGACACCTGCGGGTATGGACTTCGGCAGACGTCTTGAAATAATTTATGACGAGATGCAGGTGCTTATAGAAAAGACAAAACCCGAGGCAATGGCGATAGAAAAGCTTTTTTATAACACCAATGCCAAAACGGTTATAGATGTCGGTCAGGCGAGGGGAGTATTGCTTTTAGCGGCGCAAAAAAATCATTTGCCGGTTTACGAATACACTCCGCTTCAGGTTAAACAAAGCGTTGTAGGCTACGGCAGAGCCGAAAAAAAGCAGGTGCAGGAGATGACGCGCCTTATGCTGCATCTCGATAAAGTTCCGAAGCCCGACGACACCGCAGACGCGCTTGCAATGGCAATTTGCCATGCCCATACGAGCGGTTCGCTCATGAAAAGATTACAGGTAAAGGATTGATCGTATGTTTTATTCCCTTACAGGCAAAATAACGGCTATGACCGAGTCTTTTGTCGCAATTCAGTGCGGTTCGGTCGCATTTCAGTGCATGACTACGCTCAATACACTCTCAAAAATAGGCAAAACGGGCGAAGAGGCAACTCTTTACACCTATCTTAACGTCAGAGAGGACGCGCTTGATCTTTTCGGATTTTACACAGAGCAGGAGCTTGCCTGCTTTAAACAGCTTATATCCGTCTCGGGTGTGGGACCCAAGGCGGCGCTTGCCATACTTTCACAGCTCTCACCCGATAAGCTCGCTCTTTGCATAGCCTCGGGTGACGTAAAAGCTATCACAAAAGCACAGGGCGTGGGTCCCAAGCTTGCCCAGCGAGTTGTGCTTGAGCTTAAAGATAAAATGACAAAATCCACCGCCGGTTTGGATCTTTCATCTCTGCCGGGCGGCGAAGCTGTATCTTCCGGCAGCAGAGCAGAGGCTGTCGAAGCACTTGTTATGCTCGGCTACAGCAGATCCGAGGCGGCGAGTGCAATCGGCAAACTTGATTCGTCTTTGCCTACGGAAGAGCTTGTGCGCCTTGCGCTCAAGGCGCTTATATAAAGGAGCGTGACTATGGACTCAGATTACGAAAGCAGAATAGTTGCCCCCGAATATTCATCGGGAACAGACAGCGAAATAGAGCTTCAGTTAAGGCCGCACACCCTCGGCGACTATATAGGTCAGGAGAAAGTTAAAGAAAACCTATCCGTTTATATAGAGGCGGCAAAAACCAGGGGAGAATCGCTTGACCATGTGCTTCTTTACGGCCCTCCCGGTCTCGGCAAAACAACGCTTGCGGGTATTATCGCAAACGAGATGGGTGTAAATTTCCGCCTTACCTCGGGTCCTGCGATAGAAAAGCCCAAGGACCTTGCGGCATTGCTTACAAACCTCAATGAGGGCGACGTGCTCTTTATAGACGAAATTCACCGCATGAACAGAGTGGTTGAAGAGGTTCTTTACCCCGCGATGGAGGATAATGCGCTCGATATTATTATCGGTCAAGGTCCTTCCGCGAGGTCTATAAGAATAGACCTTCCGCACTTCACTCTTGTCGGCGCAACAACAAGGGCGGGTCAGCTCAGTGCGCCGCTCAGAGACAGATTCGGTGTCGTTTTAAGGCTTGAATTATATTCACCCGAAGAGCTGTCGCTCATAGTTAAGCGCAGCGCCGGCATACTCGGTGTTGACACAGACGAGCAGGGAGCTATGGAGATTGCCTCGCGCTCACGCGGAACACCGAGAATAGCAAACAGACTTTTAAAGCGTGCGCGAGATTTTGCACAGGTGCTCGGCAACGGAATTATAACCGACGCAACGGCAAATATGGCACTTGAGAGAATGGAAATTGACTCTATCGGCCTTGACTCAATAGACCGTATGCTTCTTAACTGCATGATTAAAAACTATAACGGCGGCCCCGTAGGGCTTGACACAATAGCCGCCGCAATAGGTGAAGAAGCTGTTACAATAGAAGATGTTTATGAACCTTATCTTATGCAGATAGGCTTTTTATCACGAACCCCGAGAGGCAGATGCGTAACACCGGCAGGATACCGCCATTTAGGCATACCGATGCCGGGTCAGCAAAAGCTCTTTTAATAACTTTTAACGGAGGTAGATTATGGGCAGATTATTCGGAACAGACGGCGCACGCGGAGTGGCAAACTCCGAGCTTACTTGTGAGCTTGCTTTGCAAATAGGCCGCGCGGCGGCAATGGTACTCATTGACGGCAACAAAAAAAGACCAAAAGTTATGATAGGTATGGATACGAGAATATCCTCAAATATGCTCTGCTCGGCAATTACGGCAGGACTTTGCTCCGTCGGTGCGGACGTTATGCACCTCGGTGTGCTCCCGACCCCGGCAGTTGCATATCTTGTTAAAAAATATAAATATGACGCAGCGGTTATGATTACCGCTTCGCACAACCCCTGTGAATATAACGGAATAAAAATCTTCCAAAAAGACGGATTTAAACTCCCCGATGAACTTGAAGAAAAAATAGAGGCTATAATTCTTGATGACGCAGATGTTCCGCCTGTTAAAATCGGTGCGGACGTCGGCAGAATAAGAACTTCCGAAATGCCGATATTCGATTATGTCCGCCATCTTGAAAGTACTGTGGATTGCACCTTTGAAGAGTATAAAATAGCTCTCGACTGTGCAAACGGCGCGTCCTGCGTCACGGCTCCCGAGCTCTTCACAGACCTTGGCGCAGATACTCACATCAAATCGTCTATTCCCAACGGTGTAAATATCAACCGCAAATGCGGCTCAACTCATATGCAGGGTCTTCAGCACCTTGTACTCGAAAATAACTGTGATATAGGCTTTGCTTTTGACGGCGATGCCGACAGAATGTTGGCTGTTGACGAAAAGGGCAGAGTGGTTGACGGCGACAAAATAATCGCAATCTGCGCTTTGGATATGAAACGCCGCGGCGTGCTCACCAACGACACCGCCGTTGTAACCGTCATGAGCAACATGGGCTTTTTCAAATTCTGTGACGAGCATGGCATAAAATGCGAAAAGACCAAGGTCGGTGACAGATACGTTCTCGAAAATATGCGTAAAAATAACTATAAAATCGGCGGCGAACAGTCGGGTCACGTTATTTTTTATGATTACGCCACAACGGGCGACGGTCAGCTCACCGCGATACAGCTTCTCTCTGTTATGAAGCGTACCGGCAAAAAGCTTTCGGAGCTTGCCGACGAGATGGAGGTTTATCCTCAGGTTCTTATTAACGTCAAGGTCTCTCAGATAGGCAAGGCAAGATACGAAAATGACGAAGAAATCAAAAAAGCGATTGCCAGCGCAGAGAAAGAGCTCGGCGACACGGGCAGAGTTCTTGTACGCGTTTCGGGTACAGAACCTCTTGTGAGAGTTATGCTTGAGGGCAAGGACGAAGAACAGATTAAAACCCTTGCTGAAGAAATTGCACAGGTTGTAAAAGAAAGACTGATATAAAAGAAAGGTTGAGTTTATGCGAAGCACTGCCGATTGGCGCGATTATGAGCTTATAGACTGCTCGGACGGCGAACGACTTGAAAGATGGGGCAAATATATCCTCATAAGACCGGACCCGCAGGTTTTGTGGCAGAGCGCTAAAACAAATCCTTTGTGGAACAAGGCGGACGCACGTTACTTTCGCTCCTCAACGGGCGGCGGAAAGTGGGAGATATATAAAAAACTCCCCGACTCATGGCGCATAAACTATAAATCGCTATCCTTTAACGTGAAGCCTATGGGCTTTAAGCATACGGGGCTTTTTCCCGAGCAGGCGGTCAACTGGGATTATATGACCGACGTTATAAAAAACGCCGGCAGAGAAGTTAAGGTTTTAAATCTTTTTGCCTACACGGGCGGTGCAACCGTTGCCGCCCTCAAGGCAGGCGCACACGTTGTTCATGTTGACGCGTCAAAGGGCATGGTCGCATGGGCAAAAGAGAATGCGGCGGCTTCCGGCGCGGCAGACCTCCCCGTGAGGTGGATAGTTGACGACTGCATAAAATTTGTCCGCCGCGAAATAAGGCGCGGCAACAAATACGATATTTTGATTATGGATCCGCCCTCATACGGCAGAGGACCGGGCGGCGAAGTGTGGAAGCTTGAGAATGAAATATATTCTTTCGTTGAGCTTTGCTCGCAGGTTCTCAGCGACGATCCTTTAATGGTTCTTATAAATTCCTATACCACAGGGCTTTCACCCTCGGTTATGGAATATATGCTCGGCTCGCTCATAAAACCTAAATACGGCGGCAGACTTGCCTGTGATGAAATAGGTCTCAAAGTGAGCGAGAGCGGCATGGTGCTCCCTTGCGGAGCGTCTGCAATGTGGCTTGGCAAATAACCCTCCCGAAAGGCAGCTTATGGACGATAAAACACTCATACAATTCGACAATGTAACATTTTCATATCCGCACGATGAAGAGGATTCTTACGCTCCCGAATCACCGGTGCTTATTGACTTTTCTTTGAAAATCCCCAAAGGGCAGTTTATAGCAATTCTCGGTCACAACGGCAGCGGCAAGTCCACTGCGGCAAAAATGATGAATGCACTGCTCGTACCCCAAAGCGGCAAGGTGACCGTTGAGGGCATGGCGACAGACGACGAGAGCAAAACCATTGATATACGCAGAAAAGTCGGCATGGTTTTTCAAAATCCCGATAATCAGCTTGTTGCAACAATAGTTGAGGATGACGTCGCATTTGGCCCCGAAAATCTCGGTGTTGAGCCGAAAGAGATAAGAAAGCGCGTAGACGACGCTCTCAAAGCCGTCGGCATGTATGAATTTAAAGACAGAGAGCCGCACAAGCTCTCCGGCGGTCAGAAACAGCGCGTTGCCATAGCCGGTGTTATCGCAATGCAAACAGACTGCATTGTTATGGACGAGCCCACCGCAATGCTCGACCCACGCGGCAGAAAAGAAGTTATGCAAACGGTTAAAATGCTGAAAGAAAAGCTCGGCATAACCGTTGTTTTAATCACGCATTATATGGACGAAGCGGTTCAGGCAGACAGAGTAGTTGTTATGAACGACGGCAGAACGGTGCTTGACGGCACGCCGCGAGAGGTGTTTTCTGATGTGGAAAAGATAAAATCCCTGGGCCTTGATGTGCCGCAGGCGACGGAGCTTGCGTATAAGCTTCACAAATCGGGCTTTCCGGTGGATTATAATGTGCTCAATGAAACAGAGTGCGCGCAGTCTGTTTTAAAAGCTCTGGGGGTGCAGTGATGGAATCGGTTATATCTGTAAGAAATCTCACCCACAGCTACAATGAGGGACTGCCTAACAAATTCAATGCAATAGAAAATTTGAATTTTGATATATATAAGGGCGATTTTGTCGGACTTATCGGTCACACGGGCTCCGGCAAAAGCACGCTTATCCAGCATTTTAACGGCCTTTTAAAGCCGACTCAGGGGCAGATACTCCTTGACGGCAAGGATATTTGGAGCGATAAAAAGAGCGTACGCGAGGCAAAGTTCAAAGTCGGTCTTTGCTTTCAGTACCCCGAATATCAACTTTTTGAAGAGACTGTGGCAAAGGATATAGCTTTCGGCCCCAAAAACATGAAGCTTCCCGAAAAAGAAATTGCCGAGCGTGTTGCCAAGGCGGCTATGTATGTGGGGCTTAAAAGGGAATATATGGAAAAATCGCCGTTTGACCTTTCCGGCGGCGAAAAACGCCGTGCGGCAATCGCGGGCGTTATGGCTATGCAGCCTGAGGTCTTGATTTTAGACGAGCCGACCGCAGGGCTTGACCCGCGCGGCAGAGACAAAATTTTGTCTTTGATAAGCAACTACCGCGCACAGACGGGCTGCACGGTTATCCTCGTTTCTCACAGCATGGAGGACGTTGCGAGAGTGGCAAACAGGGTTATGGTTATGAACAAAGGCTCGCTCGCAATGTACGGAACGGTAAACGAAGTTTATTCGCAGTTTTCACGCCTTAATGAGATGGGGCTTAATGTGCCGCAGGTCTCGCGCGTGTTTGATATATTGAGCGAAAAATTGCCCGAGCTTAAAAATTCCAATGTCTATACCGTTGACAGCGGCGCAGAAATTCTTGCGCGCCTTTTTAAAGAAAGGGGTGCGTTAAAATGATAAAGGATATTACAATAGGTCAGTATTATTCGGCAAATTCGGTCGTTCATAGAATGGACGCGAGAATGAAAATAGTCTTGACCTTTGCGCTGATAATTTCAATCTTTTTGTGCAAGAGCATACCCTCGCTCGCGCTTATCGTTTTGATAACGGTCGCGCTGATATTGGTTTCGCGTGTTCCGCTTAAAATGGTTTTAAAAAGCGTGAAACCCATTGCCGTTATAGTTATATTCACGGGGCTTCTTAACCTTTTTTATGTCAGAGGCGGCACACCGCTTTTGGACTGGCACTTTATTCACATAACCTCAAAAGGTATATTTACCGCCGTTTTTATGGCGATAAGAATAATCTGTCTTGTAATTATAAGCTCTCTTTTAACTTACACCACAACACCTACAATGCTTACAGATGCCATTGAGCGTTTGCTCTCACCCCTTAAAATTTTTAAGGTTCCGGTTCATACGCTTGCAATGATGATGACCCTTGCTTTGAGGTTTATTCCCACCCTGGTGGATGAGATAGACCGTATAACCAATGCACAAAAGGCGAGGGGAGCGGATCTTGAATCCGGCGGAATAGTCGAAAAAATCAAGGCGCTTATTCCGATAATCGTTCCGCTTTTTGTCTCTGCGATAAGGCGCGCGTATGAGCTTGCGGACGCTATGGACTGCCGCTGCTACGTTGGCGGAGAAGGCAGAACGAGAATGAAAAAAATGAAGCTCGGCGCAAGAGACTTTATTTCTCTTGCAATCACTGCCGCAGTTATAACCGGTATTGTTCTTTTAAACGTATATTTTCCCAAAGTAATATAACAAGGTGAAAAAATTGAGAAATCTTCTTGTTACAATAGCATATGACGGCACCGATTACCACGGCTGGCAGGTGCAGCCGAACGGCGAAACCGTTCAGCAAAAGGTGCAGGATGCCATAGAAAAAATACTCGGTAAGCGAGAGAATATAATCGGCTGCAGCCGTACCGATTCGGGCGTTCATGCAAACGGATTTTGCTTTAATATGCGAACCGAGAGCGAAATGAACTGTTACCGGTTTATCGGTGCAATGAATGCCGTTTTGCCCGATGATATTGCCGTTAAGGACTGCCGCGAGGTGCCTCTTGATTTTCATGCAAGGTATGATTGTCTCGGCAAGGAATATATATATAAAATATGGAACAGCCATCAGCGTAACCCGTTTTGCGAGGACAGATACCTGCACTATAAGCTTCCGCTTGACTGTGAGATGCTGAACACTCAGGCGCAGATGTTTGTCGGAGAGCATGACTTTTCTTCATTTTGCGCGGCAAAAAGCTCGGTAGAGGACCGAGTCAGAACGGTAGAATATTTCACCGTTTCAAAAATGCAGGAAGAAGTGATTTTAAAAGTCAAAGCCGACGGATTCTTATATAACATGGTGAGAATAATGGTCGGTACGCTCCTCGAAATTTCGGAGGGCAAAATACCGCAGAACACAATCGGCGATATAATAAATTCCCAAGACCGAAGCAGAGCGGGCAGAACCGCTCCGCCGCACGGACTGTATCTTAACAAGGTTTTTTATAAGGAGTGACGGCAATGGCAAATAAAAAAAGCAAAAAAGGCACGGCTTTTAACCGTTTAAAGCCGGGTGCAAAAGCAGTGCTCAAGGTTTTGTTTGTGCTTTTAATTACCGTGTCTCTTGTTTTTATTGCCGCAAGGTCAATAGGCGGAGTTACCCTCAACAGCATAACGGGCAACATAAAAACGGCTTTGTCAAACCTCGGCTCGGGCGGCGGCTATCCTTACGATACTTCCGGCGCACAGGTGACTTCTCTTTATGCCGACGGCGGCAGGGTCTTTGCTTTCAGCAAAGGCAAGACCTTCCTTTTAAGCGCCAGCGCAAAAGAGCTGAATGAGACCGATACCGAATACGGAAAGCCCGCAATAAAATATAAAAACGGCAAAGCGATAGTTTATGACCGTGACTCGGGCAAATTCAGGGTGCAGAACGCATCCGAAATAATTGCCGAAAAAGAAATGAAAAAAACCGTGACCGCCGCGGGCATAGGCAAAAAAGGCAACTGTGCCGTTGCAACGGGCGCGAGCGGCGCACAGAACAGGCTCACTGTGTTTGATAAAAACCAAAAAGAGATTTTTACATGGGATTTTAAAAACGAACGCGTCAGCGATATTGACCTGTCAGACGACGGCAAGTTCGCCGCAGTGAGCACTATTGAGGCTAAAAACGCACAGATAAATTCAAAGGTTTATGTATTCAGATTTGATTCAAAAGACTATGTTGCATGCTTTGATTATGCCGACACCGCAGTTGTCAGCGTCAGTTATGTCAAATCTCACGATATTTGTGTAATATCCGATAAAATGAGGTCATTTATTACTGACAACACGACAAAGCTTTCGGATGATGCTTTCGGCTCGGATGTTTTGCACCGCAAAAGCGATGACGACGCGGCTTTGAACGCCGTCGCGCTTTTAAAATACGGCAGTGATTCAAACAGCATATTAAAAGTTTATAACGGCGGGGAGCTTCTGTTCACACAAGATGTCGGCAGTGAGATAAAAGACGTTTCGTGCTCTGACAGATACACGGCGGTTCTCACTGACAGCAAGGTTATCGTTTACAACAAAAAGGGCGAAATAAAGGCGGAATTTTCTGCCGATGTTTCGGCAAATTATGTTTTGGTCGGCAGAAAAAGAGTCTATACGGTTTCGCCGTCCGCCATAACATGCAACAAATTTTAAATATATATTTTTTTAAGAAAGGAGCAGCGGCCTTTTTAGGCAGTTAAGGCAATTTGTCATATGGATTTTTTAAAAATTTACATAATAGACATAGTTTTAGTATTGCTATTTATATCTTGGGTGGTTTATTATTATCGTAAAGGATTTGTCAGATCCGTGCTTGAGTTTTGCTCGTTTTTTGCGGCGGCTGTCGTTACAAGAGCATATTATGTTCCGCTTGCGGATTGGATAAGAGCAAACACCTCGCTTTGCTCCGGCACGGCAGGGGAATATAAAGCAAAATTCATAGCGATGATTATTTTGTTCATTGCAGTATCGTTAGTGCTGAAAATTCTTATCGGCATTGTTGATAAATTCTTTAAATTGCCGATTTTAAAAACGGCAAACAAAGCATTGGGGCTTGTGATCGGAACACTTTGCGGAGTGCTTATGGTAACAGGCGCATGCGTTCTTATAAACGCGCTGACTTTCACGGGCTATGAACCGCTGAAAGCCGCGGCTCGCTCATCAAAGATTATGGAGCTTGACTCAAAGCTCATTGCCGCAGTTTTCCCTGCGGTTAAAGAGTTTATTCAAGGAGGAATATGAATATGAAAGAATTGCTTAAGGGCTGGAATACAATACCGAACTGGCTGTCTTATATCCGAATTGCGCTCATACCCGTATTTGCCGTTTTGTTTTATAAAGGCTATGTAGGCTGGGCAATGCTTGTGCTCGGGCTTTCGGGATTGTCGGATTTTTTAGACGGTAAAATCGCAAGAAAATTCAATCAGGTATCAGATCTCGGCAAAATAATCGACCCCGTTGCCGATAAGCTCACGCAAATAACAATTGCGATAATGTTTTATATCGAGTTCAGAACAAGCTCCGATGAGCTTATAAAAACCTTCAGTTGGGTTTTTCTCATTTTTGTAATAAAAGAGTTCGTCATGGTATTTTTCGGCGGACTTATGCTGGCTATGGGGCTCAGACCCGCCGCGGCAGAAATATACGGCAAAGCTGCCACAATGGTTTTTTATCTGGTTATGATTGCCATTGTCATGTTCGGCCCCGATATAGGCTTTCTTAAAGAATACTGGACTATACCCGATGTCGCAATGCTGGTTCTCGTCATTGTGTCGGCAGTGCTCACGGTAGTGGCTTTTTGCAGCTATCTGCCGTCCGCGGCAAAGCAGATTATCGGTAAAATAAAGAGCCGTAAATAAGCAAAAACATAGGAGTAAAATATGAAGCAAGTTTTATGCAGCAAGTGCAAAATGCGCCCTGCGGTTATATTTATGACTAAAATGGACGGAGACAAGCAATCGGATTCCGAGGGCTTGTGCCTCAAATGCGCCATGGAGTCCACAGGCCCCATAAAACAGATGATGGAGAATATGGGCATCACAGAGGACGACGTGGACGAAATGAGCGAACAGTTCGGCGCCATGATGGGCATGGGTGACGACGGCGAGGGTTTTGAGCCGGGCGGAATACCCACGTTCCCGTTCCTTCAGGGGATGATGGGCAAAAAAGACGCGGCAGAAGAAGATGCCGTTGCAGAAACCGAAGCTGTAAGCGAAAACGATTCTAAGGATAAAAAAGGCAAAAATCCAAAAGAAAAAGGCGCAAAAAACAATAAAAAGAGAAAATTTCTTCCCCTTTACTGCACAAACCTCACTCAACGTGCAAGAGAGGGCAAAATAGACCGCATAATCGGCAGAGATAACGAGATTTACCGAACAATTCAAATCCTTTGCCGCAGAAGCAAAAATAACCCCTGTCTCATAGGTGAGCCGGGCGTCGGAAAGACCGCCATTGCCGAGGGATTGGCAATCAAAATCGCAAAGGGCGAGGTTCCGGCAAAGCTTGCGGATAAAGAGATTCATCTTCTTGACCTTACCTCACTCGTTGCCGGTACACAGTTCAGAGGTCAGTTTGAGGGCAGGGTAAAAGGTCTTGTGGAAGAGGTTAAGGCGGACGGCAATATCATTCTCTTTATTGACGAGGTGCACAACCTTGTCGGTACGGGAGGAGATGCCGACGGCTCAATGAATGCGGCAAACATCTTAAAACCTGCTCTTTCAAGGGGAGAGGTGCAGATAATCGGCGCAACCACCTTTAACGAATACAGAAAATATATCGAAAAAGATGCCGCTCTTGAGAGAAGAATGCAGTCTGTCAAGGTTGAAGAGCCGTCTATTGAAGACACCTGCGAAATGCTCAAGGGAATAAAAGATTATTACGAAAATTACCACAGAGTAAAGATAAGCGACAGCCTTATTTATAAAGCCGTAACACTTTCGGAGCGTTTTATTAACGACCGTTTCTTGCCCGATAAAGCGATAGATTTGCTCGACGAAGCCTGCACCTGTGCAAATCTTCGCAACAAAAATATCAGCGAGCAGGAGCTTATAGAAAAGAAAATCGCAGAGCTCAAGGTTCGGCAGCAATCCCTTATGGAGGATGCCGAAATAATCGACTACGAGGCAATAGCCAAGGTCAAGAGCGATATAATTCAGGCACAGGCAAAGTGCGATGAGCTTGAAGAGCTTGTTAAGGATGCCGCCGTTACGGAGGACGACCTTGCAAGAGTAATTCAGCTTTGGACAGGCATACCGGCGCAAAAGATTGTTGAGAGCGATCTCCGCAGGCTCGCAGACCTTGATAAAAAGCTTAAATCAAAGGTTATCGGTCAGGATAAAGCGGTTGACCTCGTTTCTGCCGCAATCCGCAGGGGCAGAGTCAACATCAGCCCCAGAAGACGTCCGGCTTCGTTTATCTTTGTCGGTCCCACGGGCGTCGGCAAAACGGAGCTTGTAAAGCAGCTTGCAAACGAACTTTTTGACACTCCCGAAACGCTTATCAGACTTGATATGTCCGAATTTATGGAGAAACACAGTGTTTCGAGAATAATCGGCTCGCCGCCCGGATACGTCGGCTATGACGAGGCAGGTCAGCTCACCGAAAAGGTGCGCCGCAAGCCTTACAGCGTAATTTTGTTTGATGAAATAGAAAAGGCACACCCCGATGTTATGAATATTTTGCTCCAGATTCTTGACGAGGGCAAAATAACCGATGCGCAGGGCAGGACGGTGGCGTTTGACAACACTGTTATAGTCATGACCTCAAACGCCGGCAGCGAGAGGGCGGATTCGGCTCTCGGCTTCGGCAAAACCGCCGCAGATGCTTCCTCCGAAAAGGCAATGAAAGCCCTCAGAGAGTTCCTGCGCCCCGAGTTTATCGGCCGTGTTGACGAGGTGGTTGTGTTCAAACCTCTCACACAGGAGGATTTTGAAAAGATTGCCGTTCTTATGCTCTCCGAGCTTGAAGAGCCGCTGAGAGATAAAGACATAAGCTTTAGCTACACAGATGAAGCGGTTAAGCTTATTGCCGAAAAATCTGTCGGCGGAACGCGCGGAGCGAGAGATCTCAGAAACTTCATCAGAAGAAATGTTGAGGATAAAATCGCGTCTATGATAGTAGACAGCGTAGATAATCCGATACATTCCGTAACGGTAGATGTCGATGACGGCGAACTTTCCGTAAAATAAAATTTTAAAAGCTATAATTCACAAACGGCAGCTAAATTATTGCCAAATGCGGATTATAGCTTTTTCTTTTATGCACTTTTAAAATTGAATTTATCATAAATTCTCTGAGATCCCTATGTTTTAGGGCATTTTACGTGTTAAATGCCCTAACCTTATGTACTTCCCATTGTTTTTTGCCCTTATGGGCAGAAATAAGAGAAAGTCGTTTCAGACAAAAAACAATCCTTCCGTATGTAGTTAAAAGTTCTTATCGTTTAAAAGCGAAATACATCGCTCGCACAAATCTACTGCCTACAGAAACATTCCGCGAAAAGCAATCAGTTTGCCGGATACATATTGATCGTTATTCTTTTTTCTCTTTTATAACTTTCTTGCCTTAAACAAAATTGAAATGGGTAGCATTTTTGCTTTTTTCGCTTTGTCGCTGATATTTCCTTCCGCGTGCATTGTCACCTCGTCGGTCTGCTCAACCATTTGCTCAATTGCAAATCCCGCTTTCGCTAAAGCGTTGACGTAGGTGGATATTTTTCGGTTACACAGCAGAATCTCACTGCCGTCCACCGGCATTCTGAAGTAAGACTCATCAAAATAGCTTTTGTTCATCACCAAGGCATTATTTTGGATCACATCTTTCCGTTCATCGCAAGACCAGGCAATGCAGTAATTGAGTGTATGATGCCAGCTAAAAATGAAGATACCGTCTTTTTTCAGATACGATGCAATCTTCCGGAAAGTACCATCCAAATCAGTCGTCCATCCGATACCATATATCGAGTATACGAAATCGAAATACTCTTTCGGGATATCCGTATCAGCTTCCATCGGGGAGCAGATAAAATTAGCCGTGTAACCGTTTTCACTCAAATACCGTTTAGCATTTTCAAGCTGTTTATGAGAAATATCAACGCCCCATAATTCTCCGGCATTTCTATCTGCATTATATTTCAGAGAATGACCGCTGCCACAGCAAATCTCAAGCATTTTCTTTCCCGAAACATCACCGAACAAGTGTAATTCATCCTCAGTTACAAAGTGTACGCCATATGTAGGAAGTGCAGTAGTACCAAACCACAGATCAGCGAATGTATCCCAGTAATGCTTATTTGTTTTTAATATTTCATCTTTATTCATTTCTATTTTTCCTTTGTATCGTAAAGTTCTTACATAGCCAAACGATTTCACTTGTCTGCCAACACTCAACTACATTTTTTCGGTTTTGCTTCACTTGTTTTTGCCCTTATAAAATACAAAGATAAGGGCAAATTTGAGTGAAATCACATAAAAGAATAAGGTTAGCAGACTGCGATAAACCCTTTGTTTTCAAGGCTTCCAATGAATTTTATTATCATCCTATAACGGGTGATAGCGGTCTAAGATTTCGAATGTTTCAAATTTAATTTTTTCTGAGTCTTTTATGCGATAAAATAAGCGTCAAAACAAGTATTGTCGGGAATATGACCGCGGTCAAAATTCCTTTTTTGAGGTCGTCGCCCTGAAGACTTGACGAAAGCCCCACGGTGTACGGCGCGAGCGCACAGCCGAGGTCGCCCGCAAGAGCCAAAAGCGCAAACAAGGCGGTTCCGCCGGCAGGGCAGGCCTTTGCGGCAATGCTGAATGTGCCCGGCCACATAACTCCTACTGAAAATCCGCAAAGTCCGCAGCCGATGAGCGATATAATTGCATTTTGACCGAGGCTTGCCAAAAGATAGGCGCATATGCAAAGTAAGGACGAAAAAATCATAAACTTTTGAAGGTCGATTTTTTCGTCTATTTTAGAGTGCAGAACCCGCGCAAGACCCATAAACAGTGCGAACGCACACGGACCTGCAAGGTCGCCGACTGCCTTTGAAACGCCGAGACCCTCCTCTGCAAAGGCTGACGCCCATTGGCTTATGCCTTGCTCCGAAGCTCCTGAACAGGTCATGAGTATCATAAGCGCCCAGAATGTTCCCGATTTAAAAAGCTCCTTTATCGTCATACCTTTTTCGTCTTCGGCCATAAGCGGATAAATCGTTACACGCGAAAAAAGCATGGCATTTAAAATCGGAATAATTGCCCAAATATATGCAAGATAACGCCAGCTTGCAACGCCGGAAACGGCAAAAAATCCCGTAGAGAGCAAAACGACAAATATGTGACCCCAGCAATAAAATGAGTGAAGCAGGCTCATGGCAGAGGATTTTGCGTCCACGGGGCAGGCCTGAACTATGGGGCTTATAAGCACCTCTATAAGCCCTCCGCCTATTGCGCTGAAAGCAGTCGCAATCAAAATGCCGACGTAGTGCGACGGCACGATATACGGAAAAAATCCGAGCCCCGCAAGCCCTGCGGCAGAAAAGATGTGAGCCGCAACAATCATTTTACGGTAGCCTATTTTGTCAACGATTTTTGCACTTAACAAGTCAACAATCAGTTGAATACCGAAATTTATGCTGACTATCGAAGCGATTTTGTCAAGTGATACGCCGAATTCCTTGTTAAACGTCACAAACAGAAGCGGCGCAAAGTTATTTACTATTGCCTGCGTGATGTAGCCGATATAGCACGCAGACACAGTTGCTTTGTAGTTATTCTTTATTTTTGACATCTGAATGATTCTCCATGGCATCAAAAGCTTTTTTGAGTATGGTGAGCTGATCCTCACCGGGGTTGATTCTTATTGCTATATGAGGCTTACCTGCGGCGGCAACGGTTATTCTGCCCTTGAGTGCCGCGGCAAGCGATGTTATTTTTTGCATATCGAGCGAGTCTATAAACAGATTTATTCTGTCGCCGTTTCTGCCGATTTCATAAACCCCCTGGTCAAGCGCGGTGTTGCGCAAAAGAGAAATATCTATAAGACCCATTACGCACGCAGGCGGCTCGCCGAAGCGGTCAATAAGCTCGTCTATAACGTCGTCCGCATCGTCTGTGTTTCTTATATCCGCTATGCGGCGGTACATGGCGATTTTGTTTGGCACGCTTTTAATATATTCGGCAGGGATATATGCGTCAACAGGCAGGTCGATAAGGCACTCTTTGTCGGGAGCGGGCGGAAGCTCGCCCTTTTCTTCGCCGACCGCTTGATTCAGCATTTTCATATAGAGGTCATAGCCGACAGCCTCCATGTGTCCGTGCTGCTGTGTGCCGAGAATGTTGCCCGCGCCTCTTATTTCAAGGTCGCGCATCGCAATTTTAAAGCCGGAGCCGAACTCGGTGTATTCCCTTATAGCCGTGAGCCTTTTTGCGGCAATTTCGCTAAGCTCTTTGCCGCGCGTAAAGGTGAAGTATGCGCTCGCGCGTCTTGCCGATCTTCCGACGCGGCCTCTGAGCTGGTGAAGCTGTGAAAGGCCCATTCTGTCGGCGTTTTCAACTATAAGCGTGTTGACATTCGGTACATCCACGCCCGTTTCTATAATCGTGGTGCAAACAAGTATGTCGGTTTCGCCCTCGATAACATTTTTCCATATGTCGCTGAGCTTTTCTTCGGTCATCTGACCGTGTGCATAGGCAACCCTTGCGTCGGGCATCATCTCTTTGATTTTTGCGGCGGTGCGCGCAATGGTTTCTGTTTTGTTGTGAAGATAATATACCTGACCGCCGCGGCGCAGCTCATTGCTCATTGCCTGCACGAGCACGTCGGGGTTGTGCTCAATGACATAGGTTTGAACGGGGTGTCTGTCCTGCGGAGCCTCTTCGAGTATCGACATATCCCTTATTCCGGACATCGCCATATTCAAAGTTCTCGGTATCGGCGTTGCCGTGAGAGTGAGCACGTCCACACTCGGGTAAAGAGATTTGAGCTTCTCTTTTTGAGCTACGCCGAAACGCTGCTCCTCATCAATTATTATAAGGCCGAGGTCACGGAATTCAATATCCTTGGAAATCAGCCTGTGAGTGCCGACTATTATATCCACATATCCTCTTTTGAGGTCTTTTTTTATTTTTTCCTGTTGCTTTTGCGGCACAAACCTTGAAATCATCTGTGCCTCAATCGGGAAGCCGTCAAACCGTCTGCAAATAGTTTGAAAATGCTGCATGGCAAGTATGGTTGTCGGCACTAAGATGGCGCACTGCTTGCCGTCCGCAACGCACTTGAATGCGGCTCTGAGCGCAACCTCCGTTTTGCCGAAGCCGACGTCGCCGCAGAGAAGTCTGTCCATCGGGCATGGCTTTTCCATATCATTTTTTATTTCGTTTATGCATCTTATTTGATCGTCCGTCTCTTCAAATTCAAAACGGCGCTCAAAATCGTTTTGCATATCAATATCGGGCGAAAAAGCATAGCCCTTCATATTGGTGCGCTTGGCATAAAGCTCAATGAGCTCTTTGGCCATGTCTTTAACGGAACTGCGGACTCTTGTGCGGGTTTTGTTCCATTCTCCGCCGCCGAGACGGTTGAGCTTTAGTGTGTGCGAATCGCTGTTCGGTCCTATATATTTAGATACCTGGTCAAGCTGAGTTACGGGAACATACAGCACGTCGCCCTTGTCGTATTTTATTTTGATATAGTCTTTTACGTTTCCGTCCGATTCAAGCTGAGTTATGCCGTCAAAAATACCTATACCGTGTGCGGAGTGAACGATGTAGTCGCCCTTGTGCAGCTCTTCAAGGCTGTTAAATACGGCGGCTTTGTTCACCTTTTTGCGCTTTTTTGCAACAGGCAGAGCTTCTCTGCTGCCGTAGGTTATAACCGTGAAATGAGCGCTCGGGTATTCAAAGCCCGAAGAAAATCCGCCAGGCAAAACAGCTATCTTGCCTTTCGGCAAATCATCAGGCACATCCTCCATATATATGCAGGGGAAGCCCTCACCGTTTAAGTCCTCGCTCAATGCGCTTGCCGCTTTCGCTGTGCCGGACATAATTATGACGGTGTTTCCGTCCTTGCCGGTTATCGGTTCAAGGTCATCTTTTAATACCGACATCGAGCCGTTCCAAGGCGAAATCTGGCGGGCGTTAAAGGTTATAAGCTCCTTGACGGGGGTGTCAAAGCTGCCGCGGGCGAGGTTATCAAGGTATATAACGCCGAGGTCTTCATAAAATTTGAGCATCTCGCTCCATGTCAAAATATATTTTTCAAGCCCCTTGCAGACTACTCCCTCCGAGAGGTACGCTTTGTATTCTTCGTTAAAAAGCTGAATTGCGGCGTTTGCCTTGTCTTTAACAGTGAAGCTTTCGCTCACAAAAAGCATGGGACGTTCAACATAGTCGAATACGCTTGCACAGTCCTTGTAAATAAGCGGCAGGTATCTGTCAAGAGATGAAAGACTCACGCCGCTTTTTAATGACTCAATATCTTTAAAAAGCGACTCTTTGACCTTGACCGAACCTTTTCCTTTTACCGTGGCGGCAAAGCTTTCTATTATTGAAATGAGCTTCTCTCTTTCACAGCAAATCTCGTTTGCCGGGGTTATCGTCATTTCGTCAATTTGCTTTACGCGCCTTTGGGTGTCGGTCTCAAAAACAGATATGGAGTCTATTGTATCGCCCCAAAAATCTATTCTGAAAGGCAAGTCGCTGTCGGGAGAAAACAAATCGACTATTCCGCCCCTGACGGAGTATTGACCGCTGCCCTCAACACTGTCACATGAGGTGTAGCCGGAGCGGACAAGTCTTTCGGTAAGCTCTTTTATAGACATATCTTCGCCGACTTTTATGTGTATGCGCCTTGAAAAAAGCTCCTCCGGCGGAATTGTATATTGCAATGCCGCCTCTGCGCTCATAACCACCGCTTCGGCATTTCCGTCCAGCAAATGACCGAGCACCGACAATCTGCGGTGCTCATATTCTCTTGATTTGATTTGTGTTGTACGCAGAGAAATATCCCCGGCGGGGTAGAGCAGGGCGTTGCAGCCGAAAGACAATAAATCTCGGCAAAGGCGCGACGCCTGCGCTTCGTCAGGGGTGATTATAACCGCTTGCCTCGGCGAGTTTTCTTTGCAGAGCGAGCTTATGATGTTTGCCTTGTGAATTTGAGCAAGCCCCAAAACACCTATCGGCAGACGGTTTTTATTTATATTTTGAGTGAGCGACGTATATTCGCTCATGGTTTTTAATGCTTTAAAAAAGCAGGACATTTGACCCTCCGATAATAAATTTATATGTTTACTCCGCACTCACGCATATCTTTTATGAGTGAAGCGGTGTCGCTGATGTCAAACTTATGTGCAAAAAAGCCGAGCTCTTTGGCTTTGTCCGTATTTGCCTGTGAGTCGTCTATAAAAAAACATTCCTCTGCTTTTAAAGAGAATTTGTCCAAAAGAATTTTATATATTTTTTCGTCAGGCTTTGATACGCGGCAGTCGGCAGACACAACGAAGCCCTCAAACAGCTCTATGGAGGGGATACTCTTTTTAAAAGAGTGAAACCATGCGGGGCAGTTTGAGAGAACAAACAATCTGTATCCGTTTTGATGAAGAGCGTTTATTATGGGCGTTGTGCCTTTTAGCGGCGGCATATAATTTTCACGGTCAAGCACCATTACTTTTGCTTTTTCTCGTATTTGCGGCGCGAGCCTGTCGGTCATTATTTCGAGCGCCTCGTCAACGCTTAAATCGCCGCTGTCCATCTTTTTCCACTCTTCGCTTTTAAAAAGCGCGGTCATTATTTCGTCTTTGTGATCCGAAAGAGAGCAGCGGCGTATCATGTTTTCGGGGTTAAATTCGACCAATACGCCGCCCATGTCAAAAATTATATTTTTTATTGCCATAATTACTCCTTGATTTCGGCAGAGTATGAAAATTCAAATTCTTCGCCGCTCTCAAGCTTGTGAATAGCTCTTTTCTGCGAAAAATCATCTTTCTTTTCGCGCGAGTCGTTTATGCCGTACCAAGGCTCAATGCAAACATACGGTGCGCCGGGCTTTGCCCAAAGACCGAGAAACTGAACGTCGCCGAAATAAAACTCAACGTCTGCCGTGCCGTCCAAGTGCTTAAGCGTGCATTTCTTTGATTTGAGAGAAGAGAGAATGTGCGCGTCCTTATCAAATATATGCTCGCCGACGGTAAAAATTTTGCCGTTTACGGGCGAGGGGAAGTGCTCGTCAAAAAGAATCGACTCTTCGTCTATCAATTCATTTTGGGCATTTGATTCGTCACATTCAAACTCAAGCACATCGCCGATTTTGCAGTTAAAGCCGGGATGCGCGCCTGCGGAAAAATACATTTTGCCGTCGCCCTCGTTCTTTATTGTGTGAGTGACGGTGAGCTTTTTGCCGTCAAGAGCAAATTTTATGTCAAAAACATATTTGAAAGGATATGCTTTGAGCGTTTCTTCATCATACTTTTGGGTGAGAATTATGTAGTTTTCGCCCTCTTCTTTTAATTCAAAATCGCGCTTTCTCGCAATTCCGTGGCGGAACATGGTGTACTCCTTGCCGCCGTAGGTGTATTTGTCGTTGAGAAGCGTTCCGACTATAGGAAAGAGTATCGGCGACTGACCCGCCCATATATCGGGATTGCCCTGCCAAAGATATTCGGTGCCGCTGCCGAGCGATTTAAAAGATGAAAGCTCTGCGCCGAACTTCTTTACTTTTACAGAAATCTTGCCGTTATTTACACTATAAAACATACTGTTCACACTCCGTTTAAAGACTACCGAAATTATACCATTCGCATATCAAAAAATCAATAAGAACCTATTGATAAATTTGCGTTTAAATGTTACTATATACAATATATTGGGTTTTTGTGCCCGCTATAATAATATCGGCACCTTTGGCAACAATAAAAAAGAATTGCATTAAAGGTGATGATTATATGGGATACAGAAACACTTTGGGCTTGGGCTTTACTGCCCCGACGGGGCCTACCACAGGCAGCGGAAACGAATGTGAGCAAGAAGGGCAGTCCTCTTACAGTGACGCTATAAGACAGATTATAGACACAGGCTCTATTACCGTTCAAAAAAACGGACATCTTATCCACTGCATGACGGTAATAGGTCAGATCGAGGGGCACTATATTTTGCCCTCTCAAAACAAAACAACAAAGTATGAGCACGTTATACCGCAGCTTGTCGCCATTGAAGAGAGCGACAGTATTGACGGGCTTTTGATAATCCTCAACACCGTCGGCGGCGATATTGAGGCAGGGCTTGCGATAGCGGAGCTTATCTCGGGTATGAAAACCTCAACGGTTTCGCTTGTGCTCGGCGGCGGACATTCAATAGGCGTGCCGCTTGCCGTTTCGGCAAAAAAATCCTTTATAGTGCCGTCCGCAACAATGACGATACACCCCGTAAGAATGAACGGGCTTGTGCTCGGCGTTCCGCAGACCCTATCTTATTTTGAGCAGATGCAAGAGAGAATAGTACGCTTTGTCAGTAAAAATTCAAATATGCCTGCCGATAAATTCAGGTCGCTTATGCTTGCAACGGGCGAATTGGTTATGGACGTCGGCACGGTGCTTGACGGCAAAGAAGCTGTAAAAGGCGGACTTATCGACTCGCTCGGCAGTCTGTCTGACGCGCTTAACTGCCTTGACAAAATGATTTTGGAAAAAGAAAAGGCTCATAAAAAAAGACCGGCTAAAAAAAGCGAAAAGACTAAAAAAGACGGCGTTTGATTTTCGAGCGTCAATTACATATATGCGTATTTAATTTGGAGGAAAGTTTAATGGCAAACAAAACAACGGCAAAAAAACCGGCTAAGAAAAAAGCTTCGCCGCAAAATAGCAAAAAAACGGCTCCGAAACAGCAGGAGAGGCAAAAAGCTCCGCGCACTCCTCAGACTCCCGCGCAAAGGCAGAGAACGGCGCTTATACTGATGGCTTCCGCGCTGATACTTCTTGCGATTACCCTCATAAGCGGCGAGAGAGCCTGGGCTGCGGTACATAATTTTGTTTTCGGCGTGTTCGGCGTATGCTCATATGCATGGCCGCTTATGCTCATATACCTTGCCGTTATGTTTGCGCTCAACAAGCCGCTCGGCTCGGTTGCGGTGAACCTTGCCGGAATAGGCGGATTTATAACATTTTTGTCGGGCATAGTCCATGTCGCATGGGATAATGTTTCGGTCGGCGATCTCGGAGAGCAGATAGAATATGTGTGGGACGAGCGTATGGCCGTCACAGCCAAAAGCGGCGGTGTTCTTGGTGCGGTTATCGGCGGCGGACTCGACGCTCTCGCAGGCAAAACAGGCGCACTTATTATCCTTATCGTTCTCGCTCTTTTGATTCTTATGCTTTTAACCGGCACAACGCTTATCAGCGCGTTCAACTTTTTCTCGAAGCCCGTTAAAAAGGTCGGCTCGTATACAGAAGAAAAAATCGGCAGAGAAATGGAAAAACAGAGACAAAAACGTGAAGAGCAAAAGGAATTTTCCGTTCCGCCCGTCAAAAAGAGAAAGTTTGTGCCCATTGATGTGGGTCCTGCCGCAGTGTCGCCGATAGGTGAGGAAAAAGAGCAGGAGCAGGACGATGACGATACCGTATTTGTCGAGGAGCTTGCAGGCAATGCACAAAAGGAAGAGGCGGAGGAAAATATCGACAATATAATCCGCAGTATGAGCACGCCGCAGGAGCCTGTTGCTCCCGTGAACATCACCCGTGCAGAGCCTAAAGACGCAGAGGAAAAGCCTAAACGAGAAGAAAAAGCCAAAGCCGAACAGCCGCAGGCAAAAGAAGAAAAGCAGCCTGCCGCAAACATTCCGGCACTTGTTAAAATATACAGAAAACCGACTCTTGACTGCCTTGCTCACGCAGACAATTCAAGGGCAATGAACTATGACCAGGAATTAAAACTCAATGCACAAAAGCTTGAGGATACTCTCACAAGCTTCGGCGTCAGAACAAAGCTTGTTGATATTTGCCGCGGTCCGTCCGTTACAAGATATGAGCTTCAGCCTGCCCCGGGCGTTAAAATCAGCAAAATCACGGGTCTTTCAGACGATATTGCCCTGGCTCTTGCCGCTTCTGGCGTCAGAATAGAAGCACCGATACCTAATAAATCGGCAGTGGGTATAGAAATACCAAACAAAAACAGAGCGACTGTTTCATTAAGAGAAATAGTCGAGACCGCCCAGTATAAAACACAGGTAGAAAAAAGCAAGCTTTCGGTCGCCTTGGGCAAGGATATAACGGGCGAAACAATAATCGCGGACCTTGCCAAAATGCCTCACTTGCTCATTGCGGGTACTACCGGCTCCGGTAAATCCGTTTGCCTTAACGCGATGATAGTCAGCATACTTTTTAACGCTTCACCGGATGAGGTCAAGCTTTTGATGATTGACCCGAAACAGGTTGAGTTCACGGTTTATAACGGCATACCGCATTTGCTCGTTCCCGTTGTTTCGGACCCGAGAAAAGCGGCGGGTGCGCTCGGCTGGGCAGTTACCGAAATGCTCAAAAGATATAAGATGTTCTCCGAAAAGAACGTGCGCGATATAAAGGGCTATAACCGCCTTGCGAGAGAAGACGACACTCTTGAGGTCATGCCGCAGGTCGTTATCTTTATAGATGAGCTTTCTGACCTTATGATGGCTGCGCCGAACGAGGTAGAAGATTCTATCTGCCGCCTTGCACAGATGGCGCGTGCCGCAGGCATGCACCTTGTTATCGCAACACAAAGACCTTCTGTCAATGTTATCACAGGTATCATTAAAGCGAATATTCCGAGCCGAATTGCGCTCTCCGTTTCTTCGCAGGTCGATTCAAGAACGATTATTGACGCCTCCGGTGCGGAAAAGCTTCTCGGCAACGGCGATATGCTCTTTAACCCTGTCGGTGTTTCAAAGCCCGTGCGTGTTCAGGGCTGTTTCCTTTCGGACACCGAGGTCGAAAATGTAGTAAACTTCATTAAAGAGCAAGAGAGCAGCTCGTATGACGATCAGGTTATGGAAGAAATCGAGCGCCAGGCGGCTATGGAAAAGAAAAAGCCTGCCGCTTCCGAGGATTCGGGCGATTCCGACTCTTCGGACGAAATGCTGCCCAAAGCAATAGAGGTCATCGTCGAAAATCAGATGGCATCAACCACTCTTTTGCAAAGAAAACTTAAACTCGGCTATGCGAGAGCGGCAAGACTTATGGACGCACTCGAAGAAAAGGGTGTTGTAGGCCCCTTTGAGGGCAGTAAGCCCAGAAAAGTGCTTATCTCAAAGCAGCAGTGGATGGAGATGAACGCTCTCGGTAACGCTTCACCCGCACGCGAAAAGCCGTATGGTCAAGACGATGAATAATTACGGAGGTTAAAGCCTTGTTCTTACCCATAAGCACAAAAGAAGTTAAAGAACGCGGATGGGACGAAGTGGATTTTGTCTATGTTACGGGTGATGCTTATGTCGATCACCCGAGCTTCGGCGCGGCTATAATCACACGCGTGCTCGAAGCAGAGGGCTACCGTGTGGCGGTTCTCGCCCAGCCGAATTGGAAAACAACCGAGGATTTTAAATGCTTCGGCAGACCGCGTCTCGGATTTTTGGTAAGCTCCGGCAACATAGACTCAATGGTGGCGCACTACACCGCCGCCAAGAAAAAAAGAAGCCAAGACGCTTATTCGCCCGGCAGAATTATGGGGCTTCGCCCCGACAGAGCCGTTACGGTCTACTGCAATAAAATAAGAGAAGCTTATCACGATGTTCCCATTATAATCGGCGGACTTGAGGCTTCTCTGCGCCGATTTGCCCACTATGATTATTGGGACGACAAAATCAGACGTTCGATAATTTTTGACTCGCAGGCGGATTTGCTCGTCTACGGTATGGGCGAAAATCAGATGATAGAAATTTGCCGCAGACTCTCTAACGGAGAAAATATTTCGGATATTCGCGACGTTAAAGGCACTTGCTATGTCTGCGATGTTACAGAAACCCCGTATGAGGGCAAAGAGTGCCCGTCATACGAAAACTGCCTTAAAAGCAAAAAAGAATATGCCGTCTCTTGCAGAATAGAGCAGGACGAGCAGGACCATATAAGAGGCAAGACCGTTAAACAGCGTCACGGCAGCAAAATGCTTGTGCAAAATCCTCCTATGCCGCCACTCACACAACAGGAGCTTGACTGGGTGTATTCTCTGCCTTATGAGAGAACCTATCACCCTTGTTATGAAAAACTCGGCGGAGTGCCGGCGATTGAAGAGGTAAGATTTTCGATAACCCACAACCGCGGCTGTTTCGGCGCGTGCAATTTCTGTTCGCTCGCGTTCCATCAGGGACGCTTTATAACAACAAGAAGCAAAGAATCGGTTGTGAAAGAAGCAAAGCTTTTAACAACGCTTCCCGATTTTAAAGGATACATACACGATATAGGCGGCCCCACCGCAAATTTCAGACGCACCTCATGCCTAAAACAGCTTGAGCACGGTTTGTGCAAGGGCAAAAAATGCCTTGCTCCCACTCCCTGCAAGGCTCTTGAAGCGGATCACAGCGAATATCTTGATATTTTACGCACGGTCAGAAGCTTGCCGAAGGTCAAAAAAGTTTTTGTCCGTTCGGGCATAAGATATGACTATATGCTGAAAGACCCGGACGATACATTCTTCAGAGAACTTGTTAAATATCACGTCAGCGGTCAGCTTAAAGTTGCGCCGGAGCATTGTTCGGCGGCGGTACTCGATAAAATGGGTAAACCGCATATAGAGGCTTATGTCGAGTTTTCAAAAAAATATTTTGAGCTGAGCGATGATGCCGGCAAGGAGCAGTATCTTGTTCCGTATTTGATGTCATCTCACCCCGGCTCAACGCTTAAAGACGCTGTTGAGCTTGCGGTCTTTCTCAAAAAAAGACATATAAGACCCGAGCAGGTGCAGGATTTTTACCCCACACCCGGCACAATTTCTACCTGTATGTTCTACACGGGGCTTGACCCGTACACCATGCAGGAGGTCTATGTCGCAAAAGACCCGAAAGACAAGGCAATGCAGCGCGCTCTTTTGCAGTATTATGACCCTAAAAACAGAGAGCTTGTCGCAAAGGCTCTTCACATTGCCGGCAGAAACGACCTTATAGGATTTTCGGATAAATGCCTTATAAAGCCGCTTTCAAACGGCAGCCGAGACAAGAGAAACCAAAAGAGCGGCAATAACAGGGGAGGGGCGCAGTATGGCAAAAAGAAGTTCAAAAAAAGATAAAAAAATCATAACTGTTGTCGTTATCTGCGCGGCAGTTCTCATTGCGCTTATCACAAGAATATCGGACGGCACATGGGATAAATTATATAAAGACAGCGGCGTTAACAGCCCGCCTGCCGTGTCGGGTGACGTTTCGGTTCACTTCGTTGATGTAGGACAGGGCGACTGCACGGTTATTTATTCAAAAGAATACGGTGTTACTGTTATAGACACGGGCGAAGCCTATAAGGCGCAGACTGTTATAAATTATCTTCGCTCACTCGGTGTTGACAAAATAAATTACTGTATTATGACTCACCCTCACTCGGATCATATGGGCAGCATGGCGGAGGTTTTGTCAGAATTTCACGCCGACAAGCTCATAATGCCGAAGCTCAGCGAAATAAACATACCCACAACCAAAACTTATGAAAAGTTTTTGCTCTCGGCACGGGAAAATGCGGACGAAATAATCGCCGCCGAAGCAGGCAGCACATATTCTATGGGCGATATAAAGCTTAACATACTCGGCCCTTGCAGGCAGGACGAGGATCTTAACAATATGTCTGTCGTCGTAAAGGCGGAATACGGCGAAACTTCCTTTCTCATAACGGGCGACTGCTCTTTTGACGAGGAAGAGAGCATAATGCAAAACAACTATTCCTCTCTTAAAAGCAATGTTTTAAAAATCGGCCATCACGGCAGCGCGGGTGCGACAAGCTCCGAATGGCTGGAGGCAGTAAGCCCCGAGGCTGGAGTAATTTCGGTCGGCGCGGGCAACAGCTATTCTCACCCGAACCAAAAGCTTATAAAGCGGCTTGACGATTACGGCTTAACATATTACAGAACCGATTTGCTCGGAACGGTTATTTTTGAAACCGACGGAAAAAATGTCTCGTATAAAGGCAAATAAAGCTTTATTTCGGTTGACAAAAATACACATATGATTTATAATTTTAATGTTAATATTATATCGGCATTGAAGGGGTTATGCGCCTTTTGCAGCACAGAGAAATGCGGCCACGGCTGAGAGCCGCGTTCATAAAACAAACTGCGCTTGCCGCCCCGGAGCCTGCGGTGACGAACCGCACGTTGCCCGCGTTAAGGGTAAGAGAGGTGCTTTGTGCACAATTCGGGTGGTACCGCGGTTTATTCCGTCCCGAAATGTAGCATGGGGTATCTTTATTTTTTTTAAGGAGTTTTTATTATGCAATGGACAGGACTTAACGAACTGAGAGAAAAATATCTTTCATTTTTTGAGAGTAAGGGTCATCTGCGTTTGCCGAGCTTTCCCTTGGTGCCGCAGGGTGATAAGAGTATTCTTTTGATAAATGCCGGCATGACGCCGATGAAAAAATACTTCACAGGCGAAATTACTCCGCCGAGAAACAGAGTAACCACCTGCCAAAAGTGCATACGCACACCCGATATTGATAATGTCGGCAAAACCGCACGTCACGGCACTTTTTTTGAAATGCTCGGCAACTTCTCGTTCGGCGATTATTTTAAACGCGAGGCAACCGCTTGGGCGTGGGAATTTTTCACAAAGGTTCTCGAAATGCCCGAGGACAAGCTCTATGTCAGCGTATATACCGAAGACGATGAAGCATATGACATCTGGACAAAAGAGGTCGGCGTTGACCCCTCTCATATGGTAAGATTCGGTAAAGAAGATAACTTCTGGGAGCATGGCGCAGGCCCCTGCGGCCCTTGTTCGGAGATATATTTTGACCGCGGACCCGACAAGGGCTGCGGCAAACCCGATTGCAAGGTTGGTTGTGAGTGCGACAGATATGTTGAGGTTTGGAATCTTGTTTTCACTCAGTTTGAAAATGACGGCCACAACAACTACACGCGCCTTGCAAAGCCCAATATCGACACAGGTATGGGTCTTGAAAGACTTGCCTGCGTAATGCAGGATGTTGACAACATCTTTGAGGTTGACACAATTCAAAACACAATGAAACACATCATGAAAATCGCAGGCGTAAATTACCATGACGATGAAGAAAAAGATGTTTCGCTCAGAGTTATCACAGACCACATCAGAAGCACAACATTTATGATAAGCGACGGCGTAATGCCCTCTAACGAAGGCAGAGGCTATGTTTTACGCAGACTTTTAAGACGTGCCGCACGCCACGGCAGACTTCTCGGTATCGACAGACCCTTCCTCTCCGAGGTTTGCGAAACCGTTATAAAAGACAGCGGCGACGCATATCCGAACCTTAAAGAAAAACACGATTTCATAATAAAGGTTATACAGACAGAAGAAGAGAACTTCGGCAGAACGATAGACGCAGGTCTTGCTCAGCTCTCGCAAATGATTGAGCAGTCAAAATCAAGCGTTCTCAGCGGTGAGGACGCATTCAAGCTTTCGGATACATTCGGTTTTCCGCTTGATCTTACAAAAGAGATACTCTCGGAAAAAGGCATGACGGTTGACGAAGAGAAATTCTCGGAGCTTGTTATTCAGCAGAGAAAGCGCTCAAGAGAAGCCCACAAGGGCGCAGGCAAAGAGGGCTGGGATGTTGCGGGTGTTGTGACAAAAGGCATTGCTTCAACCGAATTTAAGGGCTATGACAGCACTCAGTGCAAAGGCAAAATCATTGCTATAATCACAGACGGCGAGAGGGCAGAGTTCCTTGAACCGGGTGTTCAGGCGGTTATCGCTCTTGATAAGACCTCGTTCTACGGAGAGGGCGGCGGTCAGGTAGGCGACACGGGCGTTCTCAAAAACGACAATTTTGTTTTCGAGGTCAGAGACACCACCAAAACAAACGACGGCGTTTATCTTCACCACGGCGAAATTGTTTCGGGCGAGAGTGCTTCACTCGGCGACGAAGTGAGTGCAGAAGTCAACACAGAGCGCCGCGCCGCTATCGCAAGAAATCACACGGCGGCACATCTTCTTCAGGCTGCGCTCAGAAAAAATCTCGGCTCTCACGTTGAACAGGCAGGTCAGCTTGTAAACGAGCACACCGTCAGATTTGACTTTTCGCATTTTGCGGCTCTTACAAAAGAGGAGCTTGAAAAAGTAGAAAACGATGTCAATGCGTTCATTCTCGGCGCACATGATGTCACCATGACCGAAATGCCCATTGACGAAGCGAAAAAACTCGGAGCCATGGCTCTTTTCGGCGAAAAATACGGCGATATAGTCAGAGTTGTCAGAGCCGGTGATTTTTCAACCGAGCTTTGCGGCGGTACTCATGTTTCAAACAGCGGCAACCTCGGATTGTTCAAGATTATTTCAGAGTCAAGTGTTGCTGCAGGCGTTCGCCGTATAGAGGGCGTAACGGGCACAGGAGTGCTTAACTATATCAAAAACCTTAATTCCGTTCTCGGTAATGCGGCACAGGCTCTTAAAATCAGCAATCCTTCGGAGCTTGATAAAAAAGCCGCAGCTCTTGCCGCCGAGATTAAACAAAAGGACGAAGAAATAAAATCTCTCACATCGGAGCTTACCGAGCTTCGTTCGGGCAATATGTTTGAAAACGCAAAAGATATAGACGGCATTAAGCTTATCACCGCCTCGGCAGGCGAGGTTTCGGTTGACGAGCTTCGCCAGCTTTGCGACAAGGCAAAGGCAGAGGGTGACAATGTAGTTGCCGTTATCGCGGCTCTCAATTCCGCAAAGGGTACGGCGAATTTCGCAGTGTCCTGCGGCAGCGAAGCAATAGCCAAGGGCGTAAAAGCAGGCGCAGTGGTAAAGCAGGTTGCAATGCTTGCAGGCGGCAACGGCGGCGGAAAGCCGGACTTCGCAATGGCAGGCGCAAAAGACACCGCTAAAATAGACGAAGCACTCACTGCGGCGGCAGAGATAGTTAAGTCTTTTATTAAATAGGAGGATATTTATGGATTGCCTTTTTTGCAAAATAATCGGCGGAGAAATTCCGTCAAACAAAGTGTATGAGGACGACACGGTCTTTGCTTTCAGAGACATTGACCCGCAGGCTCCCGTGCACATACTCATTGTTCCAAAAGAGCACATAGCTTCTGCCAAAGATATAAACGAGAGCAACAGTGCCGTTGTGGCTCACATTTTTGAGGTCGCGGCAAAAATAGCAAAGGCAGAGGGCTTAGACGACGGATTCAGAATAGTAAACAACTGCGGCGACAGTGCCGGTCAAACGGTGAAACATCTTCATTTTCACCTTATGGGCGGCAGAGAATTTACATGGCCGGCAGGCTGATATATAACGGAGGTTAAAATTATGGCAGTACATAAAATGAAAATAGCCGGACTTGAAAGAGAACTTCCTCTTTGCCCGGTAAACGAGCATCTTGATATAGGCGCATTCATCATTTTCGGCGATGTGGAGCTTACAATAGCCGCCGCGTCCGAAATAATTAAAAAGTGCCCGGACTTTGACTATATCGTAACACCCGAGGCAAAAAGCATACCGCTTGCTTATGAAATTGCAAGGCAGTCGGGCAAAAAATACTTTGTAATTCGCAAAAAGCCCAAGGTCTATATGACAGACCCCGTTACGGTACATGTTAAATCCATAACCACCACCGATGTTCAGACTCTTATTCTTGACAGAGCAGACGGCGAGCAGATGAGAGGCAAAAAGGTTCTTGTTGTTGATGATGTTATCTCAACTGGCGAATCGCTTGCCGCAGTCGAAAAACTTATGGCTGAGTTCGACGTCAATATCGTCGGCAAAGCTGCCGTTCTCGCAGAGGGAGACGCGGCAGACAGAGACGACATTATCTTCCTTGAGAAGCTTCCCTTGTTCTTTAAATAATTTATGAATTACTTCAAGTACCGACCTATGTCAGTGATAGGCTTCGTGTCGCTCGCAGTGTCTCTCGTTTCTGTTTTAACGGGATTTATCTTCGGGTGCGGCGTTGCCTCGCTTGCCGCAGGCTCGGTCTTGTTGATTATTGCGCTGTTTTCAAAAAGCTTCAGAAATCGGATTGTTGCCATGTATCTTTGCGCGGCACTGATTTTTTGCGGTTCGGTTCTGACGGCAAACTTTGTTTTCGGTTTAGAAAAGGCACAGTCTCACGTCGGCGATAATGTTAAAATTACGGCAAAAATAACAAGTGAAGCGCAAAGTAAAGATTCCGGTGTAATCTATACCTTAAAGACGCAGTCTCTTGACGGCGAAAAGATAAAGGTCAAAATGCGCCTTAGCTCAAACACGCTGATAAATGCAGAAACGGGCGACACGATCGGCTTCACTTCAAAGGTTATGCCTGTTTCCGCACAAGATAAAACAAGCGAAATAATGAATCTTTCGCGCGGCGTATATCTCATATCGTATCTTTATGAGCCGGATTTAAACATAACCTCTGTAAAAAGTCCGCCGCACAGCACAGAACGGTTTTTGCAAAATATAAGGGATAACGTAAGGAGCAGAATTTATTACAATTTGCCCAATGAAAACGGAGCGGTTGCCATAGCCATGCTATTGGGCGATACATCGGGGATAAGTGACAAAACAGAAAATGCGTTCGCCGTTTCGGGAGTGTCGCATTTGTTCGCGGTGTCGGGTCTTCATCTTTCAATATGGGCGATGGGGCTTTATTATATTCTCTCTCATTTGAAAATACGCAGAAATTTAAGCTCCTTGACGGTGATTATTTTCACGGTGTTCTTTATGGCTCTTACAGGATTTACGGAGTCTGTGAGCCGTGCGGGTTTTATGCTGATTATAATGCTTTTAGGCAACTTGTTTTCTCGGCAAAGCGACCCGGTCAATTCTCTCGGCGCGGCAACTGCGGTTTTGATGGCAATAAATCCGTTTTCTTCGGCGAGCGTGTCGCTGCTGTTGTCTTTCAGTTCAACACTCGGGATTTTGCTCCTTTTTAAGCCGATTGAGCATTTTTATCTTCGCTATGCAGACAGAATAAAGCCAAAAGTATTAAGACGGGCTGTCAAAGCGGTTCTTTCGGTAGCGGCAATATCAATTTGTGCCATGGCGGCATCTTTCCCTGTCAATACGGCAGTGTTCGGCGGCATAAGCCTTGTTTCACCGCTGACAAATTTGCTTGTATCTTTTCCGTCAACCGTGCTTATGGTGTGCGCCGGGTTCTCGTCACTTACCTTTTCGTTTTCTTCAATAGGCAAGGCATTTGCTCTTGTGTGCGGACTGATGTCGAAATATGTTATTGCAGTGACTCAAAGGCTGTCACAGCTTAAATATGCGTTTATAGAAACAGACAATATATTCTTTGCTTCTGCGGCAGTGCTTGTGCTTTCGGGCACGGTATGCTGTTTTATCCTGATAAATCAAAAGCGGCGCGCACTGAGAGCCGCGGTTGCACTTACGGTGTGCATATGTATTGTCACCGGCTCCTTTTATGCCGTGTATTCTCATTCGCTTACAAGAATATCTGCCCTGAATGTCGGCGACGGAATATGCGTAATCGCAGAAAATAACAGCAAGATGTTTGTACTCGGCTGCGGCGGTTCTGATTATGACAGTGTTCAAAATATAAAGGACAGTATTAAAAACAAGGATTTAGACTTTTTGCTTGTTCCGAATACGGAACGTCATAACTCTTATTCGGCAGATGAAATTATAAAAGATTTTGAATTTAAGCGGATTTTTTGCTCCGAAGCTTACGGCAAAGCTACCGTATCGTCTGCATTTTGCCTTAACCCGTGGGAGGGTGCGTCGGTTGAATTTTGCCGAAACGGCGGTGCGGCATATGCCTATTGCGTATTCGGCAATACGGATTTGCTTGTGCTTTTTGACTGCGCTTCGGAACAGGCGATACCCGAAAAATGCCTTGAAGCGGATGTCCTCATATGTTCATATTATTTGCCGCAAAATTTTGACATCGGCGGATTTAAAAATGTGATAATTTCTTCAAGTGATGAAATAGCGGCGGACGTATGCCGTGAAATATCAAAAGAAGCTCAAAATATATACTCGGTTGCCGATTATAAACTTATCGGTGTTGATATAAGAAAAGACAACATTAAATTTTTCAGCGAAGGAGGTTGAAGCGTATGCCGGCAATTACTCTTGCAGATCTCAAAGCTCAATTGAGATCGGGCGAATTTGACAGGCTGTATTTTATATACGGCAACGAAAGCTACCTGAAGCGTTGTTATATGGAACGTTTGTTGCAAAAATGCGTTGACAAAGATTTTGCCGATTTTAACTTGCACGTCTTTGACGGCAAAGGCATTGATATAAAAGAAGTATCTATGGCGGCACAGGCTTTGCCTATGATGAGCGAGCGCACCTGTGTTCTTATAAAAGACTTAAAAGCGTCGGAGCTCGGCGAGAGTGATAAAAAAGAGCTTTTGTCTCTCGTTTCCGATATCCCCGAAACCTGCGTCGTAATAATATGCCTTTTGACTTCGGACGCCGACAGCAAGGGGTGGAAAGAACTCATTACAGCTTTTAATAAATACGGCAGCACCTTAAAGCTTGATAAAATGAGCAGGCAGGAGCTTTCACGTTATGTTATAAAAGGCGCACAGTCAAGAAACTTAAAAATAAGCCCCGCGCTTGCCGATTATTTTATATCTTTGACGGGCGACGATATGTCAAACGTCATTAACGAGCTTGAAAAGCTTTGCGCCAATGCCTCGGGCGGCGAAATCACAAGAGAAAATATAGACGCCGTAACGGTAAAAACCGCAGAGGTCAGAATTTTTGAGCTTTCAAAAAATCTTGTGGCAGGCAACAGCGGCAAGGCGTATTCGATACTCGATTCTTTGATAAAGCAAAGAGAAGAGCCGATATTTATTCTTGCAACGATAATTACTGCCTATATTGATATGTACAGAGCCAAGGTCGCACTCGCTGGCGGCCACAGGGCAGAAGACGCGGCAAAAATATTCAACTACGGCAAAAACGATTTCAGATTGAGAAACGCCGCAAAAAATGCTTCCGGAATGTCAATCTCACAGCTCAGAAAGAGCCTTGATATATTATCGCAGGCGGATGAAAGCTTAAAGTCAACATCTGTTGACGGCAGAATTATTTTGGAGGAAGCCATGATGAAGCTTTTTCTCATAGCCAACGGAGAAGAAGTATGCTGAAAACAGATAAAATAATAGTTGTAGAGGGCAGATACGATAAAATAAAGCTCTCCTCGCTCATAGATGCGGTCATAATAGAGACAGAGGGCTTTTCGATTTTTAAAGATAAAGAGAAGCAGAAGCTTTTAAGAAAGCTCGCCGAAAATAAAGAAATAGTTGTGCTGACAGACAGCGATTCGGCAGGCTTTGTCATAAGGAATTTTATCGGCAATATTGTTCCGCACAATAAAATTATCAACGCTTACATTCCCGATGTCTACGGCAAAGAGAAGCGCAAGGCCGTTTCTTCCAAAGAGGGCAAGCTCGGCGTTGAGGGCGTTTCGGCAGATATAATCAGAGAAGCACTCGCAAAAGCAGGAGTTGTTTGCCGTGACAGCGGCGAAGAAAAAAGACGCGTCGTCACCAAAAACGATTTTTATTTTGACGGGCTCACGGGCAGCGACGGCAGTAAAGAAAAAAGACTTGCCCTTTTAAAATATCTGGATTTGCCCGAGAGACTCACAACAAACGCAATGCTTGATATTATAAATTCCTATATGACTTATGACGATTACAAAACGGCGATAAACTCGCTTTGAAAGGCGGAGAATATATGAGAATAGGTCACGGATACGATGTTCATGTGCTCACCGAGGGCAGAAAGCTCATAATCGGCGGAGTTGAAATACCTTATGAAAAAGGGCTTCTCGGTCACTCCGATGCCGATGTGCTTCTTCATGCCGTCAGCGACGCGCTTTTGGGTGCGGCTGCAATGGGCGACATCGGCGGAATGTTCCCGGACGATGACCCAAAATTTGAGGGGGCGGACAGTTTGGTTCTCTTGAAGCAAGTTGTTTCAAGGCTTAAAAAAGAGGGTTACTCGGTCGGCAATATAGACTGCACCGTTATAGCTCAAAAGCCAAAAATGAAACCGTATATAGAAAAAATGAGAGAGAATATTGCGTCTGTCTGCGAAACGGATATAGGCAGAATAAACGTCAAAGCAACCACCGAAGAAAAGCTCGGATTCACGGGCCGCGGCGAGGGGATTTCGGCTCATGCGGTTTGCATTATTAACGGGGATTGATACAATTTGTGCCAAAATTCCCGTTGCAATGAAAAGTAATGTGTGATAAAATTAAATTGACGGCAGGGGATAATCAAAGGTTTATGTTGGGAGCTTAAAATGAACGATTTTTTTACTAATTTATCAGACATATGGGGCAGACTCGGCGCTTTGTTTTCGTCCTACAACTTTGTTGTGGATACGATAGATGTTTTGCTCGTTGCCCTTTTGGTTTATAAAATAATAAAATTTATGCGCGAGAGCCGCGCATTGCACGTTGTCAAGGGCATTATTTTGCTGTTGGCGGCATATTTTGTTGTAAATCTTCTCGGTATGCAGGCTACAACATACCTGTTTAAAACGTTGATGAGCAACTTTATAATCGTGCTTATCATTCTTTTTGCACCGGAGCTTCGCCATGCTCTCGAAAGCGTCGGCAGAAGCAGATTTTCGATTTTGCGTATGCTCGGTTTTGACAGGCAGGGCGCGGCATACGAAAGGCAAAAAAAGGCAATGCTTGAGATTTGCAAGGCATGCTATGACATGAGCGAGAAAAAAATCGGGGCGTTGATTGTTATTGAAAGAGACCTTACGCTCAACGACATTGTAGCCAGCGGAACATCTGTTGACGCTAAAGTGACAAAAGAGCTTATAGGCAGCCTTTTCTTCCCCAACTCTCCGCTTCATGACGGCGCGGTTATAATAAGAGACGGCAGGGTCTGCGCAGCAGGCTGTATACTTCCGCTCACGCAAAACACCAATCTCAGCAGCGACCTCGGCACAAGGCACAGAGCCTCTATCGGCCTCAGCGAGCAGTGTGACGCGGTTATAATAGTTGTATCCGAAGAAACAGGGCAAATTTCAATCGCCCACAAGGGCAGCCTTGAGCGCAATATATCCGACGGTATTCTTATGGAGCGGCTGCTGACATATTTTGCCCCTGTTGCAATGGAAAAGGTAAAGAAATTTAAGCAAAAAAAGCAGGGAGGAGACGTGAACGGCAATGGCAAAGAGCAGTAAAAAACAAAAGTTTAATTTGCACAAGCTGTTTTCAGACAATCGCTTTCTTCTTGTGATTTCGGTAATTATAGCCGTTGTTTTTTGGGCGGCGGTGTGTATATCTTTTTCACCCGAGACAGAGGTTGTTGTAGAAGACGTGCCTGTTAAAATCGAGATGGAAAACAGCGTACCCGACCAATACGGACTTCGTATGTTCGGCGACACGGCATATACGGTTGATATAACCGTCAGCGGCAGCAGATATGTTGTCGGCGGCAAGCTCCTTTCGGCAAGCGATTTTAATGTTACCGCTTCTACCGCACTTGTAACATCGGCCGGCACTCACGCTTTGCAGCTTAAAGTTTCAAAGGCAAATGAGTCTGCGGATTTTACGATAAAAAGCATATCCGAAAGCTTTATAAACGTCTATTTTGACGAATATGCCGAAACACAGGCAAACATTATCGTCAATGTTGACGCAGTGGATATTGTACCCGACGGCTATATTGCGGGCGATGACTATATTATGGATAAAAAGACCGTTCAGGTGGCAGGTCCGGCTCTTGAAATTTCACAGCTTGACTCTGTTGTTGCAGACCTGAAGCTTGATGAAGAGCTGACTCAGAGCAAGGCATTTAATGTTGCGCTGAAAGCAATTAAAAAAGACGGCTCATCATTAAAATACGTTACCATAGACGGTGAAAGCAACGTAAACGCCGCAGTGACAATACCTGTTTATAAGCTTGTGAATATCCCCGTTGCGGTGAAGTTTACGGATTCTCCCGCAAACTATGTTACAAATCAGCTTAACTACACCTGCTCTCCGTCAAATGTGAGCGTGGGTATTCTGCAAAACGGTACCGATTACAAAACTCTTGATGTCGGAACAATAAGCTTTTCAAAAATTAAGCCGGGCGAAAATTCCTTTGAGTTTAATCTCTCGGAGGTTGAGGGAGTGAAAACCACAGAAAACTCCGTTTCCTCCGTGTATGTTAGATTTACCGCACCTGATGCGAAATCCTCAAATTTCAGCATATCGACAGATAATATTTCGGTCTCTAATGCGCCGGAGGGATACACTGTGAAATTCACCTCTTCGCGCATATCAAACGTAACCGTTTACGGCAGTGACTCGGAGCTTTCCGCTCTTGCGGCAAACGGCATCAATGCAAGAATAGACCTTAGCGGAATAAGTATTAAAGAGGGCAGAAATACTGTGGAACTGCCTATACTTTTAAAAGACTGTGATTCCTGCTGGGCTTACGGCACTTACAAAATAAGCTTTGTCGCAACTGCCGAGAGCAAAACCAAATAACCTATAAATCATAATATCCTCTTCCGAAGCATATCTATTAACGATATGAATACGGGAGGGGATTTTTTTTGACAGATGCTGTTGATATTCGCGCCGTAGAGCTCGGCGAATACATAGTAAAAAACAGAGCAACCGTAAGAAGCGCCGCAAAGGCTTTTTCAGTGTCAAAATCCACAGTACATATGGATGTTACCAAAAGGCTCAAAAACATTGAACCGGATCTTTATGCCGATGTGCGAAAGGTGCTCGAAATCAACAAGGCACAGCGGCATATCAGGGGCGGACTTGCCACAAAAGAGAAGTATAAAGGCTCGTCAAATACATAAGCTTATTATGGCGCAACAGCCGTAAAATCAAATGAGGTGATAGCGTGTGCGGAATTGCAGGGCAGGTATCATTCAGTGAAAATCTGCTTAAATATAAATCTTCATTTTTGAAAATGGAAGACTCGCTGAAAAACAGAGGACCCGACCAACACGGCGAATATTTTTCAAATTCGGCGGCTTTGGTGCATAGGCGGCTGGCTGTTATAGATATTGAAAACGGCTGTCAGCCTATGATATATGAGACGGAAAAAGAAAAATATATCATCGCCTATAACGGCGAACTTTATAACACGCAGGAGGTTAAAAACGAGCTGCTTTCACACGGCGTGGAGTTTCGCGGTCATTCCGACACCGAAGTGGTGCTGAAAGCATTTGCCGAGTTCGGCGAGTATGCCGTGAATATGTTTAACGGCATATATGCTTTTGCAATTTGGCAGGAGAAAAAGCAGGAGCTGTTTTTTGCCAGAGACAGAATGGGCGTAAAACCGCTGTTTTTTGCAAAGGTAAAAAGCGGATTTGTATTTGCATCAGAATTAAAAGCTATGCTTTGCCACCCCGAGATAGAGCCTGTTATGGATATTAACTCTTTGAGCGAAATAATGCTTATAGGCCCCGGCAGAACACCCGGCTGCGGCGTGTTTAAGGGTATAGAAGAGATAAAACCCGCATTTTGCGGCACATATTCTCATGACGGATTGAAGCTAAGACCCTATTGGCAGCTGTGCTATAAGGAGCACACCGATAATTTTGAGCAGACGGCCGAAAAGGTGCGTTTTCTTGTGTGTGACGCAATAAAACGTCAGCTTGTTTCGGATGTTCCGCTTTGCACATTCCTCTCCGGCGGACTGGATTCGAGCTTAATCTCTTCTGTCAGCAATAATTACTTTAAAGAGAGAGGGGAGACGCTTAAAACTTTTTCTGTCGATTATGTTGACAACGAAAAATATTTTAAAAAGAGCAGGTTCCAGCCTAACAGCGACCCTCACTATATAAACGTCATGTCCGATTATCTCTCGTGCGAGCATCACTGGTGTATTATTGACACGCCGGAGCTTGTGAACGCGCTGTTCTCTGCCGTGGACGCGCGCGATTTGCCCGGTATGGCAGACGTTGATTCGTCAATGCTGCTGCTTTGTGAGAATATAAGAAAGTACGGCACGGTTGCGCTCTCGGGTGAGTGTGCCGATGAAATATTCGGCGGCTACCCGTGGTACAGAGACAAAACAATCAGACTGACGGACGGCTTTCCGTGGGCGCAGTCAACGGCTTACAGATACAGCTTTTTAAAAGATGAGTTTGCACAGAAAATCGACGCGGACGACTATGTTTATTCGAGATATAAAGCCACAGTGAACTCGGCAGATAAACCTTATAATGCGGACGAAACCGAATCTCGCATGGCAGAAATGATGAAACTTAATGTTGACTGGTTTATGCAAACTCTCCTTGATCGCAAAGACCGCATGAGCATGATAAATTCTCTTGAAGTCCGCGTGCCGTTTTGCGATCACAGAATAGTCGAATACCTTTACAGCGTTCCGTGGGAATATAAAGATCACGACAATTACGAAAAAGGACTTTTGCGCTATGCAATGCGCGGACTTTTGCCCGATGAAGTTTTGTGGCGCAAAAAAAGCCCGTACCCCAAAACGCATAATCCGCATTATTTAAATGCTGTGTCGCGGCTTCTCAGGGGAGTAATCGAAGATAAATCCTCTCCGCTTTTAAATTTTATAAAAAGAGAAAAATTAGAGGAGCTTTTAACGGCAGACAATCCGCAGCCGTGGTACGGTCAGCTTATGACCACACCGCAGACAATAGCATACTTTATTCAGTTTGATTATTGGCTGAGAAAGTATAAAGTCAGATTTGAATAAAAATTCGGGCGCAAGGTTTAATGCTTTGCGTCTGTTTTTATGAGTTGTTTTGATGAGATTGTTGTTTTGAGATTTAATTATTGACAGAAATTTATATAGATAATATAATATTCACAGCATGAATGTTTGCATCGGCATAGGGGAGATCGTTATATTAATAAATATTCATGCAGTTTATGGGAGCGTGATATAATGAAGAAAATTTATTTGAGAACGGTTGCGGTACTGCTTGTTGCAGCATTTATGCTTGGCAGCGCACCGACGGTAAGCGCAAAATATGACAAAAATGACATATTGGATGAATTGCAAATTTACGGCACATATTTGGCAGAGCCGGGCAGCGAAGTGCTGCTGGATATGAGTAATGTACTTGATGGCGCAGAATATTTTGAAGTTTATTCAAGTGATGAATCTGTTGTAGAAGTTGACGAATCCGGTACAGATGCATATGCGGTTAATGAAGGTATAGCACTTATAACAATAGAGCAATATGATGAAGATTACAATTATCTCGGCTATGAGAGAAATTTTGCGGTAGTAAGTGAAACAAGATGCGACGGCCATATCGAAGATATTACAGCTTTGGATGTGACGTTTAATTATAAGAGCGAGCAAAATTTGGATTCTCCGTTTTTACTTACTTCAGGCGATGTTGATTTTTACAGTTTTTACGTTACGCTTGACGGTGATGTTTATGTAGACGATTACGGTAATGTTGATACATATACTGTCGGCTCATCTACTGTTGCCTGCTTTGCGGTTACAACGAGCGGGAGTATATCTGCTACAACCTGCGAGGTTACGGTAAGATATTCATTTTTTCAGTGGCTTATAAGAATTTTCCTTTTTGGTTGGATTTGGTATTGATAAAAAGATAAGCCGGCTGAACTCCTCTATGCAAAAATATAACTGCCGTAATTTGCATCATCGGTGCAAATTACGGCAGTTTATTTTATTGCTCATCGGGTTTTATTATTGATATATTCTTTTTTGTCTCTATGTGATCGTAGTATTTTTTAAATCTCACCGCCACACGCGCACGGTTGCCGCATTTGGGGCAGTAATATATCGCTCTGAAAAACTGATTTGAATACCGCCAATTCTTTATTATTTCACCCTCTGTGCCGCATATTTCACACTTATAGCTAAGCAGTTCTTTGTTGACAAGCGGATTGCTCAGGTCATTGATTGCATAAGGCTTAAAGGCGAGCTTGCCGTAGAAATCGTTGCCGCACGGCTGAATCATTGCATATAATTTTTCTTTGTCAAATGTCTTTTTAAAGCATTCTGCGGTCAGCTTGCTGTCGTCAAGCGCACGGTGGTGAAAAAAGCTGTTTTCGTCTATTCCGAGCTGTTCTGCGGCGGCAGAAAGACCTATCTGCTGTGCCTTTGAAATGCTTAAAATATTTTGAACATAAATCTGAATGTCAATATAGTTGGTTAAAAACGGAATGGTTGTTATGCCGTTGAGGTATCTGAAGTTTTCTATAAGCACTCTTATATCTCCGTCACCCCAGGTCAAAACAACGTTTTCTTCACTGCCTATCCAGTCCCTGAACTTGCTCATGGCTCTTGTGAAGAGCATACCCGAATCAAGGTCTTCGTTAGAGATGCTCGTGAGTCTCTTTACACTGCTTCTGAGCTTTTTGCCCACCTGCGCCTTAACAAAGCATGAGAATTCGTCTATAATATTCAGGTTGTCATCAAGCATAACCGCACCAATTTCGATAACTTCGTTTAAAAAGCCTTTGATGCGCCTTGCATATGTGGTGTTCCATTCGAGGTCCATTATTATATAGTGCATTAAGTTCTCCCTTAACCGTAGATAAAGTTGTAGATATTCTTTTTGTTCTTCTCAATGTCGGGTACGAGTGCCGATTGCCGTTTAATATATTTTGATTTATACGCATCGTCGGCAGGTACCTGAAGCTGCTCTATGTCATATTTAATATAACCGAGAGAAGAAAATGCAAGTACGGTCATGTCCGCAGCCGGAATATCGGTTGTGAGCATCGGCATAATTTCAGAAACAATTTTTAAAAGAGTAACAGGGTTGGTTTTGGTCGCTTTTTCAACAATTGCCGTTATAACCTTTCTCTGGCGCTGCGTGCGGTAAAAGTCAGAGTCCAGCTTTCTTATTCTGGCGTATATCAAAGCTTTTTTACCGTCCAGCAGGCACTGACCCGCGTTGACGGTGGAGCTTGTGGTCCTGTTTATAAATTCTGCCTCTTTTTCCGTAACTTCAACCGTTATGCCGCCGAGAGCATCAATTATGCTTTTAAACATATCAAAGTCAACGGAGAGATAGTGGTCTATATCAACGCCGAAGTTATATTCGATTGTGTCCATAGTGAGCTGTGCACCGCCGTAAGAATATGAAGCATTGAGCTTGGCACTTTTATGGTCGGGAATATCTACCCACATATCGCGAAGAAACGAAGTGAGCTTCAACTTTTTATTGGCGGTGTCTATTGACAAAAGCATCATTGTGTCTGAACGTGAAGTTCCGCCGTCGCTGTCGTCAAGGCCGATAAGAAGAATATTCTTTATTTTGCTGTCGTGTTTAAGCTCTGCGGACGATACATATTTATTTGCGGCGGATTCGGAATAATTCGTTTTGCCCATAAGAGAGTAAACATAGCCGAAACATCCCGTAAAGCCTATTACAACCGCCAAGAGAAGTGCAATTATGCATACGCCCAAACAGCCGCCTTTTTTTCTGTTTTTAGGCGGTTCCTCGTATTTGTCGGCTCTTCTCTGCGCGCGTTTGCCGGATTTTACGTCTTCATATTCGCGCGGTTCTTCGCTTCTTTGAGTTTTTCTTTTCGGAATATTAAAATCGTTCGGGTCAAAGTCATAGTCTGTGTTGTATGTTCTTTGCGGTCTTGTGTAAAAATCCTGCTTCGGTTCCGGGATTTGCGTCGGTCTTGAATAAAAGCCGCTGCCGTCTTGCCCGTCGGAGCTTAATTCGTCAATTTTTTGCTGACGTCTTTGCTTTATAAGCCTTATTTCTTCCGGTGTAAGCACCGGAATATCTTTTGTGTCAAAATCATCCCTCATGATTTTCACCTTCAATTTCGTTTTTAATTTATTACAACATTCAATATTCTACAACATTATCTTTGCATACACAAGCGGTGAGGGCAAAATTTAATAATTTTTTTATTAAAAAAGCAGAAAGACAATCTGCGCGATTATCTTTCTGCCAAAAAATTTATTGATAAATTATCAGTTTTCCGAAGCTTCTGCGGTTTCAGGAGTTCTTGTGTCTTCGGAATCTTTGCCGTTTTCATAGCCTGATTCGTCAAAGTTATAATCTTTGCCGGGGAGTATAGCATTGAGAACTATACCTACTATTGATGCAACAGCAAGAGCCGAAAGGCTGATGTCTACTCCGCCGATTTTGAAATCAAGGCTGCCGAGACCGAGTGCGGTAACAAGAATGATAGCTGCAACTATAAGGTTACGGCTCTTCTTGAAGTCAACCTTGTTTTCAACAACGTTGCGAACACCGATTGCAGAAATCATACCGTAAAGAACAAATGAGATACCGCCGATGATTCCGGGAGGAATAAGGTTGATGAATGCCGCAAATTTGGGTGAGAATGAAAGGATGACTGCGAATACAGCGGCAAGTCTTATAACTCTGGGGTCATATACTTTTGAAAGAGCAAGAACACCGGTGTTTTCGCCGTAAGTTGTGTTTGCGGGTCCGCCGAATACAGCCGAAAGAGATGTTGCAAGGCCGTCGCCGATAAGTGTTCTGTGAAGGCCGGGGTCTTTGATGTAGTTTCTGCCGCAGGTAGCGCCGATAGCCGAAATATCGCCGATGTGCTCCATCATTGTGGCAAGCGAAATCGGAACGATAGCAACTATTGAGCTGATGATAAGAGATTTATTTGACCAGTCGATTGCGAAGATTGTTTCGCTCTTATGTACGGGAAGACCGATCCAGGCGGCGTTTTTGAACTCTGCCCATGCGGATACGTCAAAGAGCTTGAGCTGTTCAATGCCGTTTACCGCATAAAATTCAGAAGCGATTTTTCCTGATTCGTCAAGTACGGTAACATACTCTCTTGTTGTCAGAGCGAGTATTGCGGCAACCGCACATGAGCCGACAACACCGATAAGAATGGGGATGATCTTTGCCATGCCTTTGCCCCATACGTTAAAGATGATAACGAGAGCCAAAGCTACAATGGCAAGGAGCCAGTTCGTTTTGCAGTTGTTTACGGCAGAGCCTGCAAGGCCGAGACCAATTGCTATAATGATGGGTCCTGTAACAACGGGGGGGAAGAAACGCATGACCTTGTTTATGCCAACGAGCTTGATGAGAGTCGCAAGAATGAGGTAAACAAGACCTGCACATGCAACACCGAGGCATGCATAAGGCAGCTTTTCTGTGTTGGGCAATCCGTTCTCCATAGGAGCAACAGCCGCATATCCGCCGAGGAATGCGAACGATGAACCGAGGAATGCGGGAACCTTACCTTTTGCGATGATGTGGAACAATAATGTTCCGAGACCTGCCATTAAAAGCGTTGTCGCAACATCAAGACCTGTTAACAGAGGTACGAGAACCGTTGCGCCGAACATGGCGAACATGTGTTGGAAGCCGAGAAGAAGCATCTTGGGTATTCCCAGCTTGCGGGCGTCGTAAATGCCGTTTGCATTTACATTTGTTTTTTCTTTTGCCATTTTTTGACCATCCCTTCAATAATACTGTCTATTACACGGCAAAGCCGTAATAACCTAAGATATATTTTACATATGATACCACAACATATTGTAGCTGTAAATAGAAAATGTCAAGCTATCGTGTAGAAATATGTTATAATTTTGTGTGATTTTTTTTGCTCTTTTTACAAATGTAAAGTAAAAAGCTTTTACACTCAAAAAAATTCCCCGGCAAAAACCGGGGAATAAAATTATTGCTTTTTCTTGCTTGCAGCTCTCTGGAAGCATTTTACTATCTCAACAATGGGGATAATAAGGAATGAAAGTCCGAGAGAGATGAGATAAGCTTCGGTGTTCAAGTGAGCGAAACCGAAGAGCTCGGAGAGGAAGTCAATCTCAACAACCGCTGTTGTGAGAATAAGTGATGCAATGCTTGCAAGATAGAGATAAATGTTGTGGCTGCCCTTGAACATCATGCCGACAGAGGAGCCGCGCTGTGAACGCATATTGAACGAGTGGAAAATTTCGCACATAGACATGGTGAAGAACGCCATTGTCATACCCTCGTTGCTGTCGGGAATGTTGTGGAATATCCATTTGCCCGTTTCAAGGAACTCGCCGGTGAAGAATGCGATAAGAGTAAGAACGGTAACAATAATGCCCTGGTAAACACAGTCTACACCGAGACCGCCGGAGAATATACCGTCACTCTTTTTTCTGGGCTGTCTTCTCATGATGTCCGCTTCGGGTTTCTCCATGCCGAGAGCAAGAGCCGGGAAGCAGTCAGTAACAAGGTTGATAAACAGGAGGTGAGGAGCCTGAAGAATTGTAAAGTTGAGAATAGAAGCAATGAATATCGAGAGAACCTCTGAAAGGTTTGAACCGAGCAGGAACTGAATAGCCTTGCGGATATTGTCATAAATTCTTCTGCCTTCGCCGACAGCCGAAACTATGGTAGCAAAGTTGTCGTCTGCAAGAACCATGTCTGCAACGTTCTTTGTAACGTCTGTGCCGGTGATGCCCATGCCTACGCCTATATCTGCGCTCTTTATGGAGGGAGCGTCGTTTACGCCGTCGCCTGTCATGGCGGTTACATAGCCCTTGTTCTTCCAAGCGTTAACGATTTTGGTTTTGTGCTCGGGCTGAACGCGAGCGTAAACGCAGATGTTTTCAACTATCTTTTCAAATTCTTCGTCGGAGTATTTGTCAATGTCAACGCCCATCATTGCCTGTGAATCGTCGGTGAGAATACCGAGCTCTCTTGCAATGGCTTTTGCGGTGTTGATGTGGTCACCCGTAATCATAATCGGTGTAATGCCTGCTTCGCGGCACTCAACAATAGCATCCTTAACCTCGGGGCGAACGGGGTCTATCATGCCCGTAAGACCGATAAACGTCATGTCGCACTCAAGTGCGTCCGGTTCATAGGCTTGAGGCTCGGAATCATATGTTTTATACGCAGCGGCAAACACTCTGAGGGCTTTGTTGCCCATGCGTGTGTTTTCTTCGGATATTTTTGCAACGATTTCATCTGTCATCTCAACAACATGACCGTCGAATACGGCATGTGTGCACTTTTTGAGAATTTCATCGGGTGCACCTTTGGTGTACTGGAAGAATTTGCCGCCTGCCGCGTGAACGGTGCTCATCATCTTTCTGCCGGAGTCAAACGGAACTTCGCCTACTCTGGGAGCGGCAGCTACAAGGTCGGCCTTTTTAAGGCCGAGAGAGTTCGCATAGTTGATAAGTGCAATTTCGTCGGGCTCGCCTGTGCTTTTGCCGTCTTCAACCTCTGCATTTGTGCAAAGAGCCATGGCGGTGGCAAGCTTTAATTCGTCGTCTGCAAAGTGGTCAACAACAGTCATAACGTTCTGCGTGAGCGTGCCTGTTTTATCAGAGCAAATTATCTGTGTGCAGCCGAGTGTTTCAACCGCTGTCATTTTTCTGATAATCGCATTCTTTTTGGACATGTTGGTAACGCCGAGAGCGAGAACTATCGTCATAACCGCAACAAGACCCTCGGGTATGGCGGCAACGGCAAGAGCAATAGCCGTTATGAATGAATCAAGCGCAATGTCAAAAAATTCCGGTCTTGCGTCTGCAAGAAAATATTTGGTAACAATGTCAAAGGCAAAAATGAATATGCAAATGCCCACAACAAGCTTTGTGAGTACCTTTGAAAGCTGTTCAAGCTTTAATTCAAGCGGTGTCTTACCGTCTTGAGTGAGAGAAATAGCGTTGGCTATTTTACCCATTTCGGTGTTCATACCCGTGCTTACAACAACGGCCTTGCCGCGTCCGTAAACGAGGGTAGAGCCCATATAAGCCATGTTTTTGCGGTCGCCGAGCGGAACTTCGTCGTCTTCTTTGTGACCCATGAGAGCGTTGACGATTTTGTTTACGGGAACGGATTCACCTGTGAGAGCCGCTTCTTCAATCTTCATGCTTGCGCACTCAAAAATACGGCAGTCTGCGGGGATAGCGTCGCCTGCGTCAAGCAAAATAACGTCGCCGACAACAAGGTCTTCGCTTTTGATGACTTCTGTTTTGCCGTCGCGCAGAACCTTTGTCGTCGCGGCAGACATTTTTTGCAGTGCTTCAACAGCCTTTTCCGCCTTACTCTCCTGCACAACGCCGAGAACCGCGTTGATAATAACAACAACAAGAATTATGCAAGCGTCGGTGGGAGGGGTGAAATGACCTGCTTCTATTATATCGGTAACAGCCGATACAACAGCGGCAACGAGAAGAATAACTATCATCGGGTCTTTCATCTGGTCAAAGAACCTCTTGATGACGGAATCTTTCTTTGCCTCGGCAAGCTTGTTTTTGCCGTTTTGCTCAAGGCGTTTTGCCGCCTCCTGCGATGACAGACCGTTTTCGCTTGATTTAACATCGTCAAAAACAGACTGCATAGATTCGAGATAATACTTCATAAATCTACCTCTTCCGATTTTTTTAGATTGAGCAACAAAAAAGACCTTTACCGCTTATGCGATAAAAGTCTCACTCTTTAAGATGCAGGCGAGCCGCAGCCGTATTGACGCCGTACATCACACATATAAGTGCGAGTTACTCCCTCTTATGTGAGCAAAAGTATAGCATATAAAAACATTTTTGTAAATAATTTATCTCAAAAAAATATATCAATTTTTGATAAACTTTTATCTTTCGTTTTTTTATCATTGCAATAAACATTTATATGTGTTAAAATTTTTAAAATGCAACAAAGGGGTGTCATTATTATGAAAAGCTTGGCTATGAAAGCATATAAAGTTTCAAATATACAGCTTAAAAACACGCTTCAGGGCGGCACAAGGCTTGAACTTCAAAATAAATATTCGCACAATGTAAAGTACTCAAACAACAACGCCTGTGAGGGAATACTCAAGGTCGATATTAACGATAAATCCGGCAATGACAATTTTAAAATATCCGTCACCGTGCAGGGGCTTTTTCAGTATGAGGGCGAAATTACAAAAGAAAGACTTCATGTAGAGACTTTTAAAGAGCTCTTCCCTTATGCTCGCTCGCTTGTCACAACAATAACCGCAAACGCGGGTATGCCGCCGATAATAATTCCTCCGATAGATATTGAATCGCAGGAAATTTACCGTATAGACATGAACCCGGATAATCTAAATAATAAGGATGCACAGTAATATGAAATATTTACCTTTGGTCAACGTCAAACAAGGCACGCGCTCCGTGCCGAGATTTTCAAACGGCAACACCTTGCCGCTCACTCAGCTCCCTTTTGCCATGCTCGGATTTGCTCCGCAGACCAAGGGAGGCAGCTGGTTTTATCACCCGGGCGACAGGTGCCTTGAGGGAATAAGACTCACACATCAGCCGAGCCCGTGGATAAGCGATTACGGAGCGTTTGTTTTTACACCGCAGGTTGAGCCGCTGAACGATGAATCGGACGATGCGTGGTCGGGATATTACCCGGAAAACGCCGTTCTGGGACCCGATTACATAAAGCTTTATTTTCTTCGTTCAAGAGCCGAATTTGAGCTGACCCCGAGTGTCAGAGGCGGCAAAATAAGGCTTCGCTTTTCGCAGGGCAAAAAGCCGTATCTCTCCGTATTTTCAGTAAGGGGAGAGCACGGCTGCGAAATAGACGCAGAGAAAAATACGGTTAAGGTGTTTACGACCGGCAACGTCGGCAAAAACGCGGTCGGATTTAAAAACTATGTTGTTATAAAATTCAATGTACCGATAGATTCGGAAAACACAAAAATAATAAACAGCGGCGATGAGGATGAAAACGCCTGTGTACATATCGCATTTAATTCCCTGATTATCGAGGCGGACATAGCTTCGTCATATATCGGCTTTGAACAGGCAGAGGAGAATATGAGACAGGAGCTTTCCGGCAAAAGCTTTGACGATATTCAAAAAGCGGCGGCGGATGAATGGGAAAAATATCTCTCCAAAATTGAAATAGAGAGCGACGATTCGGAGCAGATGAAAACCTTTTATTCGTGTATGTACAGAACGGGGCTTTTTCCTCATAAAGCGTACGAGATTACAGCAGACGGCAAAAAAATACATTACTGTCCGTTTGACGGCACTGTCAGAGACGGAGTAAGATACACCGACAACGGATTTTGGGATACATACAGAACCGAATTTCCGCTCCTTGCATTGATAGACCGCGATGGCTATGCCGAAATGCTTGAGGGCTTCATTGCCGATTATAAAGACGGCGGCTGGCTGCCGAGGTGGCCGTCTATAGGCGAGAGGGGCTGTATGCCCAGCACGCTTATAGATGCCGTTATAGCCGATGCGGCGGTTAAAGGCATAATAGGCGGCGAGCTTCTCGAAACGGCGCTTGAGGGCATGATAAACCATGCCGAAAACGACGCACCCGAATCCCGCTTCGGCAGAGAGGGCGCATCCGATTACGTCAAACTCGGCTATGTGCCGCGAGAAAAATATAAACAGAGCGTCAATCTCACGCTCGATTCCGCATACGGCGATTTTTGCATAGCGCAGGTTGCAAAAGTGCTCGGCAAAGACGATATTGTGAAAAAATACTTGCCGCGCTCAAAGAATTATAAAAATCTGTTTGATAAAGAAACGGGCTTTATGAGAGGAAGAGACTCCGAGGGCAAAATGAAAGAAGATTTTGACCCGTTTGACTGGGGCGGCGAATACACAGAGGGCAGCGCGTGGCAAAGCTCCTTTGCCGTTCCGCACGATATAGAGGGGCTCGCAGAGCTTTACGGTGGCAAAGAGGAGCTTATCAAAAAGCTTGATGAATTGTTTTCGACTCCGCCCGTTTACGGCGTCGGCGGCTATGAGCGTGAAATACATGAGATGAGCGAAATGGCGGCGGCGGATTTCGGCCAGTGTGCCATTTCAAATCAGCCGAGCTTTCACATTCCGTATATTTATGCCGCTTTGGGTGAAAAAGAGAAGACGGAATATTGGATAAAAAGACTTTGCAAAGAGGGCTTCGGCAGCGGCGATGACGGCTTCCCCGGCGATGAGGATAACGGCGCAACCGCGGCATGGTACATTCTCGGCACGTTGGGTATTTATGATATTTGCCCCGGCAAAAACGAATATATCAGAATAAATAAGCTTGTTAAAAAAGCAAAGATTTTGGGAGAAGAAATATAATCGGGAGATTGTTGTTATGAGAGTCTTGCTAGTGAATTCGGTGTGCGGTATAGGCAGCACCGGCAGAATTTGCGCCCAGCTTGCCTTTGCGCTAAAGGAGCGCGGGGACGAGTGCAAAATCGCATACGGGCGCAGTGCCTCGGTGCCGAAAGATTGCTCGGAATTTGCAATGCGTATCGGCACAAAAAAAGATGTTGCCGAGCATATAGCGGAAACAAAATTTTTTGACAATCACGGCTTTGCCTCAAAAAATGCCACCGAAAAATGGCTGCGCGAAGTTCAAAGTTTTAATCCCGATGTTATTCATCTTCATAATATACACGGCTATTATGTCAATATAGAAATGCTTTTTTCTTACATAAAATCCCAAAAAAAGCCTGTTGTCTGGACTTTGCACGATTGCTGGTCATTTACCGGTCACTGCGCGCATTATGACAATGTGGGCTGCACAAAGTGGCATGACGGATGTTTTGACTGCCCGCAAAAAAGGCAGTACCCGGCGTCCTTTTTTAAGGACGCGTCAAAAGAAAATTATAAAAAGAAAAAAGATTTGTTTCTCTCCGCGCCCGATTTAACCCTTGTAACACCGTCACATTGGCTATCGGAGCAAGTGAAGCAGTCTTTCTTAAAAGAGCGAACCGTCAAGGTTATCCCAAACGGCATTGACCTCGACGTTTTTCATCCGTGCAAAAGCGATTTAAGGCTGAAATACGGTTTAAAAAACAAAAAAATTGTGCTTAGTGTTTCAAATGTGTGGGACGAGCTTAAAGGCCTTGACACAATGATTAAGCTTGCAAATTCTTTGCCGGAGGAGTATAAGGTTGTCTTAATCGGTCTTACGGGTGAGCAGGCAACTCATATTCCGCCGAACATAATTTGCATAGAACATACCGAGTCTCAGCAGGAGCTCGCAAAGTGGTATTCCGCCGCAGATGTTTTTGTGAACGCCAGCGTGCAGGAGACGATGGGACTTACAAGCGTTGAGGCAGCGGCTTGCGGCGCGCCTATTGTCGTCCCTGATGCGACCGCCTTGCCGGAGGTTGCCTCGGCTCTCGGCGGCGCGGTGGTTAAACCCAACGATATGGATTCTTTGATTTCGGCGGTTAAGTATTTATCAAACGAAAGCCGCAAAGACGAGCATGCGGCAGATAAATTCTCTTTAAAAAATATGACTGAGTCTTATTTGAATTTGTATGACGAAGTGCTCAAAACGAAAAGCAAAGTGCTTATGCAGAGGTGATATGTTTTGACAGAGCTTCAAAAAAAAGAATTTGAGCTTCTTAAAGCTTTTTGCGACGTATGCGAAAAGCTTGAAATTCGCTATTACCTCGTTTGCGGCAGTGCGCTCGGTGCGGTCAAATACAAAGGCTTTATTCCGTGGGACGATGATGTTGACGTTGCGCTTTTGAGAGACGATTATGAGGAGTTCTTAAAAAAAGCTCCGTCTCTTTTGCCCCGCAATATTTTTGTTCAGGATTACCGCAGTGACCCGGAATTTCCGGCGATATTTGCAAAGCTTCGGAACAGTGAAACCGCCTATATAGAAAAAAGCGCGTCAAGGCTTAATATAAATCACGGAATATATATAGACATTTTTCCGCTTGACGGCTACCCCGAAAAAAAGGCGGAGCAAAGAAAGCTTGAATTTAAAAAGAAAATATATAAAAGACTTTTGGCTTCGGCTTTTTATACAGAAAACGGCTTAAAAAAATTGATGTATTTGCCTTTAAAAATAATCGGCGCAAATAAAAATACCGCAAAGACCGTTGAAAAATATACCGACATGATTTCTTCTTATTCTGCCGAAAATTCGACCGTTCTCGCAAACCACGGCAACTGGCAGGGAACGCTCGATTACTCACCGAAAGAATTTTTCGGCAAAGGCAGATATGCCGAGTTTGAGGGTCTTAGGGTGATTGTTCCCGAAATGGCGGAGGAATACCTTAAGAGGAAGTACGGCAATATAAAAAAAGACCCGCCGAAAGAAAAGCAGGTGGGGCATCATTACTATTCTGTGATGGATACCGAAAAACCGTACACCGAATATGTGAATAAATAAGCCGTTTGATATATGGTTTTTATCCTTTATAAAAAACAGCTTGATTTATGGAGAACGAAAAATTAAACTCAGTGACAAAGTCCCTTGCTCTTTCATATGATAACTCGGGTGGTTATTTATGAAAAGGCGCAGGGGGCTTATCTTTTTTGCCGCAGCCGTGCTTTTAATTGCCGCGGCTGTGATTACGGTTTTGGCGGATATTCGCATCAGAGCCGTCAGAGACGAATTATCCGAGTTCACCGCAAAAAATGCGGCGGCTTCGGCAATTCTTTGCGGCGTTGAAGAGACTGTTAAAGACGCGAAATTCTATTACTCCGATGTTACAAAAATAGTGCGCGACGGCGAGGGCAACGTCAAGTCGATAATAACCGACGCCGCAAGGCTTAACACCGTCTCAAATGCGGCAAACAGAAATGTGGATAAACGCATAAGCTCTCTTTCGGTTGACCCTGTAAAAATACCGCTCACATCGCTTTTGGGCAGTGAACTCGTCGGCGGTATAGGGCCTAAAATAACCTTTTATGTCACAATGATCGGCACGGCTTCAACGAATTTTGAAAATGTCTTTGACTCGGCAGGCGTTAACCAAACAAGGCATCAGATTATGCTGAATGTCAGTGCGGATATTTATGTTGTTTTCGGGGGCAGCGTCAAGAACTACACCGTTGAGACCGACGTCTGTATAGCAGAGAATATTATAGTCGGCATAACTCCGCAGGCGGTGGCGCAGATAACCGATGATTGATGTTGTATTTTTTGAAGAATTTGGTATAATACATCTATAACGCATTGTGAGGATGATATTATATGGCAGATTACGAAAGATGCAAAAAAAGAGCCGAGGAGCTGCGCGAAACGCTCAACTATCACAGCTATAAGTATTATGTTGAGGATTCACCCGAGATAGAAGATTTTGAATATGACGCTATGCTCCGCGAACTCGAAAATATTGAAGAAAAGTATCCCGACCTTTCTACTCCCGATTCTCCCACGCGCCGTGTAGGCGGCAAGGCGGACGGTCAGTTTGAGCCCGTTACACACACCGTCCGTATGGAGAGTTTGCAGGACGCTTTCAGCGAGGATGAACTGCGTGAGTTTGACAACAGAGTGAAATCTGCCGTAAAGAATGCGGTCTATATCGTCGAGCCGAAAATCGACGGACTTTCCGTATCACTGGAGTATGAAAACGGCGTTTTCAAAAGAGGCTCCACAAGGGGCGACGGAGTCACGGGAGAAGATGTTTCCGCAAACCTTTGCACCGTCGGCTCAATTCCGCTTAAGCTGAAAAAAGACATACCTTTTATTGAGGTGCGCGGCGAAGTATATATGCCGCACTCTGCTTTTGAAGAGATAACCGCCAAGCAGGAGCTTATGGGTGAAAAGCCGTTTAAAAATCCGCGTAATGCCGCCGCAGGCTCACTGAGGCAGAAAGACCCCAAAATTACCGCTAAAAGGAAGCTCGATATTTTTGTTTTTAACATTCAGCAGATAAACGGCGAAGAACTCGGCGGACACAAACAGTCGCTGGATTATATAAAATCACTCGGCTTTAAAACCATACCGAGCTACAAAGAGTGCAAAAATATTGACGAGGCAATAGAAGAGATTAGAAGAATAGGCGCGGCACGCGGCACTTTGCCTTTTGATATTGACGGAGCGGTTATAAAAGTAAACAGCTTTTCACAGCGGCAAGCACTTGGCAGTACGGCAAAGTTCCCGAAGTGGGCGATAGCCTTTAAATATCCGCCGGAGGAAAAAGAAACAGAGCTTAAAGATATAGAAATAAACGTCGGCAGAACAGGTGTGCTCACACCTACGGCAGTGCTCTCTCCCGTGCTTCTTGCAGGTACAACCGTCAGCCGCGCAACGCTTCATAACGAAGATTTTATAAAAGAAAAGGGGATAAGGCTCGGCGATACGGTTGTCGTCAGAAAAGCGGGCGATATAATTCCCGAGGTGCTTTCTGTTTCAAAGCACGCCGAAAATTCCGTTCCCTTTGAAATGCCGAAGGTCTGCCCCTCGTGCGGATCGCCCGTTTACAGAGAAGAGGGCGAGGCGGCGCTCAGATGCCTTAATACGGATTGCCCATCTCAGCTTTTGAGAAACCTTATTCATTTTTGCTCAAGAGACGCTATGGATATTGAGGGCCTCGGCGAATCGGTCGCGGAGCTGCTGGTTAAAAATTCGCTTGTAAAAACCCCGGCAGATATATATGAGCTAAAGGCGGAGCAAATAGAAAATCTTGACAGAATGGGCAAGCTTTCCGCAAGCAATTTGATTGATGCAATCAAAAAATCCAAAGGAAACGATGTTTCAAAGCTTATATATGCGCTCGGTATCAGGCATATCGGTCAAAAGGCGGCAAAGCTCCTTGCCGAGCATTTCGGCACTTTGCCCGAGATTATGAAAAAAACAGCAGATGAAATTGCCGCAATAGACGGGTTCGGCGGCATAATGGCAAAAAGCATAGAGGATTATTTTGCAACACCCGAAAACCGCGAGCTTATCGACCGGCTTATGGCTCACGGGCTGAATATGAAATATTTGCAGGAGAAAAAGGATTTGCGCTTTTCCGGTCAGGTCTTTGTTTTGACGGGTACGCTCTCAAAATATACGCGCAATGAGGCTGCGCAGATAATAGAATCTTTCGGCGGCAAAACCTCCTCCTCGGTTTCAAAAAAGACAAGCTTTGTTCTCGCAGGCGAAGATGCGGGCAGCAAGCTTAAAAAAGCAAACGATCTCGGCATAAAGGTTATAAGCGAAGATGAATTTGAAACTATGATTTCTTAAAACGGAGTGTTTTTATGGGCAATTTTGAAGAAATTTTTTCAGTCAATACAGAAAGCCGCACAGACGAAAAATTTATCGTCCAAAAGGGGAGCGTGCGATTGAGCGTGCTCACCCCGAGGCTTTTGCGCGTTGAATTTCGGAGAGATAAAAAGTTTTGCGATTTGCCCACTCAAACAGTGTGGTACAGAAATTTCGGTTCACCGCAGTTTTCGTGCCATGAAAGCGAAGCGGCGGTTACCGTGACCACCGAATACTGCTCGTTTGAGATAAAAAAATCAAACGGCAGGCTTAAAAGCGTTGAATTTAAAGACGGCAAAAAGATAAAAAATTTTAAAAACGGCAATTTGCGCGGAACAGCCAGAACTCTTGACTTTACCTACGGAAAAATTCCGATAGGCGAGGGGATTCTCTCCGAAAACGGCGTTGCCGTGCTTGACGACGGCAAAAGCCTTGTCATTTGCGGCGACGGCTTCCCGGTGAAAGCGTCGCAGGCACTCTCACGAGAAGAGAACGGCAAAGATTACTATGTTTTTGCCTACGGCAGAGATTATAAATCCGCTCTGCGCGATTTCTTTAAGCTAACGGGTTCGGCTCCTCTTTTGCCCCGCTATGTTTTCGGCAATTGGTGGAGCAGATACAAGGCATATTCTCAGCAGGAATACCTTGATTTAATGAACAAATTTCAAGATGAAAAAATACCGCTCACCGTTGCCACTGTTGATATGGATTGGCACTGGGTAAAGGTAACCGAAAAATTCGGCGAGAGCGCAAAAAACAAATTCAGACCTAAAAATATAAGCGAACTCAATCAGGGCTGGACAGGTTACAGCTGGAATACGGATTTGTTCCCCGATTATAAATCCTTTTTACATAAGCTAAAGGATATGAAGCTTCACACCACGCTCAACGTTCATCCGAATATGGGCGTCAGATGGTTTGAGGACGCTTATAAGGATTTTGCCGAGTATCTCAGTATGGACCCATCCAAAAAAGAGCAGATAAAATTTGATTTATCAAACAAAAAATTTATCGAGGGCTATTTTGAATTTCTGCATCATCCTTTAGAAAAAGACGGCGTTGATTTTTGGTGGATAGACTGGCAGCAGGGCAAAAAGTCCGATGTTGACGGGCTTGACCCGTTGTGGGCGCTGAATCATTATCATTCGCTCGATATGCAGAGCCGCGGCAAAAGACCTCTCACGCTCTCACGCTTTGCGGGTGCCGGCAGTCACCGCTATCCTCTCGGTTTTTCGGGCGACACGGCAATTTATTGGAGTGCGCTTAAATTTCAGCCGTATTTCACCGCCACAGCCTCAAACATAGGCTACGGCTGGTGGAGCCACGACATAGGCGGTCACAGGGGAGGAATACATGACGGCGAGCTTTATTTACGCTGGCTTTGGTTTGGAGTGTTCAGCCCAATAAACCGCCTGCACTCAACAAGCAATGAGCTTATGGGCAAGGAACCGTGGAATTATCCTTATCATATATATAAGTGTGCCGCAGAGGCTCTGCGGCTTAGAAAAAGGCTCATACCTTATCTTTATTCTATGAATTACCGCTGCTTTAAAAACGGCGAAACGCTTTTAAGACCTATGTATTACGAATATCCGGAAGAAGCCGAAGCGTATAAATGCGGCAACGAATACTTTTTCGGCACCGAGCTCATAGCCGCGCCGATAACAGAAAAAGCGGATAAAAAGACCTCTCTCGCAAAGGCGGCGGTTTGGCTGCCGGAGGGAATATATACCGATATATTCACAGGTGCGATGTATAAAGGCGGTCAAAAAATAAATATGTACCGCGATATAAATTCAATCCCCGTGCTCGCAAAAGAGGGTGCGATAATTCCGCTTGATATTGACGGCACGGGCAACGGTGCCGCTCTTCCGTCGGAGCTTGAAATACTTATTTTTAACGGCAATAACAGCTTTTTAATGTATGAAGACGACGGAGAGAGCCGAGACTATGAATGCGGCAGGTTCTCTTTGACCGAATTTACACTGAAAACCGACGGTGACCGCCTTGAGTTTAAAATAAGCACAAACGGCTGCGCCGAGCTTTTGCCGAATGAGCGCGCATATACGCTTTCTTTCAGAAATATCGAATCCTGCGGCGATATATCGGTCAGCACCGAAAACGGTGCGCCGCGGTATGAAACTGACTGCACCGAGGGATTTTTGAAGCTTAAAATCAATCAGCCTTCATCTTCAAAAAATATCCTCGTAAGCCTTTGCGGCTGCATAAACAGAAAAAACACAGCTAAAAAAGACAAGGTTCTGTCGCTCCTTTCAAGATATGACGGATTTAACGGGGTGAAAAACGTCAGAGTTGCTCCGTTGCTTAAAAACAAAAACTATCCTTTTGCACCCAAAATATTAAAATCACAGCTCAAAGAGACGGAAAATATGCTTTGATTTATTTTAAGATTGCCAATTATTGACTTTTTTTAATCTATCCGCATAACAAATTTAACATAGTTGGTCATTTTTGTTGACAAGTTGGGCAATGTGTTTTAAAATTGGGAAGTCAATTTGTTAAAAGTGACAGTCAATCGGCATTTTATTTTATTGTTGAAGTGACTAATTTAAGGAGGACATTTAAAATGCTTAAGAAAATTCTTTGCATGGTTTTGTCGGCAGCCATGCTCATGGGCATCCTTTGCGCATGCGGCAACACTAAAACCGACGACGGTAAAAACAGCGGCAACACAGTATTTAAAATCGGCAGCATAGGCCCCACAACAGGCGATGCGGCAGAATACGGCAACGCGGTTATGAACGCAGCTCAGCTTGCGGTTGACGAAATCAACGCGGCAGGCGGCATCAACGGCTACAAGGTTGAGTTCATGAGTGCAGACGATATGGGCGACGCTCAGAAAGCCGTTAACGCTTATAACGACCTTAAAGATAAGGGCATGCAGATTCTCATGGGCACAGTTACCAGCACACCCTGCATGACAGTTGCCGAGAACACACATGACGATAATATGTTCATGCTCACCCCCTCGGGTTCGGCTGTTGAGTGCGTTAAGTATGACAACGCTTTCCGTGTATGCTTCTCAGACCCCAACCAGGGTATTGCTTCGGCAGACTACATTGCAGATCAGAAGCTCGGCACAAAGATAGCGGTTATTTATGACAGCTCAAACGCTTACTCGGCAGGTATCTATGAGAAGTTCAAGAGCGAAGCAGCCGCCAAGAACCTCACACTCGTTTCAGAGACTGCTTTCACAAAAGACAGCAACAAAGACTTCACCGTACAGCTTCAGCAGGCTAAGAGCGCAGGCGCAGACCTCCTCTTCCTTCCCATCTACTACACAGAGGCATCTCTTATCCTCTCTCAGGCTAACAAAATGGGCTATGCTCCCAAGATGTTCGGCGTTGACGGCATGGACGGTATTCTTAAAGTTAAGAACTTTGATACAAAGCTTGCAGAAGGTGTTGTTCTTCTTACTCCCTTCGCGGCAGACGCTAAGGATGAGCTTACACAGAAGTTTGTAAATTCCTACAAGACTAAGTTCGGCGACATCCCCAACCAGTTCGGCGCAGACGCTTATGATGCAATCTACATCATCAAGGCTGCAATCGAAAAGGCAGGCGTAACTCCCGACCAGTCAGTTTCAGACATTTGCAACGCTCTTAAAACAGCTATGACTCAGATAAAGGTTGACGGCGTAACAGGTCTCGGTATGACATGGACTGCCGAGGGCGAGCCCAACAAGTCTCCTAAGGGTATGGTAATCAAAAACGGCGAGTATGTCGCAATGTAACTGAATTTACTTTAAATTTGAGCAAAGCCGTTCTCAAATAAAGGACGGCTTTGTTTCTGTTACAACACAGATTACTAGGGAGGTTAAATTTTGGACTTTTTAAACTTTTTGATAAGCGGTTTGAGCTTGGGCAGCGTCTATGCCATAATCGCTTTGGGCTATACCATGGTCTACGGTATAGCCAAGATGCTTAACTTCGCACACGGCGATGTTATTATGGTCGGGGGATTTATCGTATACTACACGGTTAGTATGTCCGGTCTTCCCGAGTGGCTCGGTATAATCATTTCTGTTATCGGCTGCACAGTGCTCGGTGTTGTGATTGAACGTCTTGCATACCGTCCGCTCAGAGGCGCAACTCCGCTCGCAGTTCTTATCACTGCCATCGGCGTCAGCTATCTTCTTCAAAACCTTGCGCTTCTTATATTTAAAGCAGATACAAAATCGTTCCAGTCCGTTGTTCATTTGCCGGCAATCAAAATAGGCAACGGCGAACTCACAATAACAGGCGAAACAATAGTCACAATTGCAGCCTGCATTATAATAATGATCTTCCTTACATTATTTGTAAATAAAACCAAGCCCGGCAGAGCCATGCTCGCTGTCTCCGAAGACAGGGGAGCGGCACAGCTCATGGGTGTAAACGTAAACGGAACAATAGCTTTGACCTTTGCAATCGGTTCGGGACTTGCCGCAATAGCAGGTGTTCTTCTTTGCTCGGCATATCCCACGCTTACTCCTTACACAGGCGCAATGCCCGGTATCAAGGCATTTGTTGCGGCTGTTTTCGGCGGCATAGGCTCAATCCCCGGCGCAATGGTCGGCGGCATACTTCTCGGTGTTATAGAGAGTTTGAGCAAAGCCTACATCTCGTCACAGATGGCAGACGCTATTGTTTTCCTCGTTCTTATAATAATTCTTGTTGTTAAGCCCACGGGTATTTTCGGCAAGAAGATTAACGAAAAGGTTTAAGGGGGTGCTTTTTATGAAAAAAGGTTCAAGACTCGGCAGCATGAAAAAAAGCACCAAGAGCAGCCTTACGACATATCTTTTGGCTTTGGTACTGTTCTTAGTTCCCCAGACTCTTATGATGACGGGCAGCATCAGCAACCTTTTAAAAGGTCTTTTGGTGCCGATGTGCGCTTATGTTATCATGGCAATTTCTCTTAACCTCACGGTCGGCATTTTGGGCGAGCTCAGCCTCGGCCATGCAGGCTTTATGTGCGTCGGCGCATTTGCGAGCGCATTCTTCTCTGTATGCGTTAAAGACACAATAACCTCCGTATGGGTTCGTCTGCCCCTTGCAATAATAATAGGCGGCGTAGCAGCGGCAATATTCGGATTTATAGTGGGTATCCCTGTTCTTCGTCTTAAGGGCGACTACCTCGCAATCGTAACGCTTGCTTTCGGCGAGATAATTAAAAACGTCGTCAACGTCATATATGTCGGTAAAGACAGCAAGGGCTTCCACTTCTCAACAGAGAGTGCGGCGGCTATGAATATGGATATTGACGGCAAAACAATTATAAATGGAGCGCTCGGCATAACCGGCATTCCGCGTGACGCAACCTTTGCGGTCGGATTTGTGCTTGTTATCATAACACTTTTTGTTATTCTCAACCTTATCCATTCCCGTGACGGACGCGCAATAATGGCAATACGCGACAACAGAATAGCGGCGGAGTCCATCGGTATAAATGTTACAAAGTACAAGCTTATCGCATTTGTTGTTTCCGCGTTTTTTGCAGGTATCGCGGGTGTTCTTTACACTCACAACCTCTCATCGCTCACCGCAACAACAGATAACTTCGGATATAATATGTCTATAATGATACTTGTTTATGTCGTTCTCGGCGGAATAGGCAATATCAAAGGCTCAATCATCGCAACGATAATCCTCACCCTTCTTCCCGAAGAGCTTCGCTTCCTCAACGATTACCGTATGCTCATTTACTCAATAGTTCTTATCGTTATGATGATATTCACATCAAGCCCCGCACTTGAAGGCTTCAGAGAAAAATATTCTCCCAAACATCTTCTCAAAAACAAGAAAAAAATTAAAGCAAAGGAGGCGGCGTAAATGGCACTCCTTGAAGTAAAAAATCTTTCTATTCAGTTCGGCGGACTTAAAGCGGTAGACGATTTTAATATCTCTGTCGAAAAAGGTCAGCTTTACGGACTTATCGGCCCCAACGGCGCAGGCAAAACAACGATTTTCAACCTTTTGACGGGCGTTTATAAGCCGACTGCCGGTGAGATTTATCTTGACGGCGCTCTTATGAACGGCAAAAAGACCGCAGACGTCAACAAGGCGGGTATTGCAAGAACCTTTCAGAATATCAGACTTTTTAACAACATGAGCGTTCTTGACAATGTTAAAACCGGTCTTCACAATCAAAATAAATATTCTGTTCCGTGTGCGCTTTTGAAGCTGCCCTCATACTACAAAAAAGAGGCGGCTATGGATAAAAAAGCCATGGAACTTCTGAAAGTTTTTGACCTTGACAAAGAGGCGTCGCTTCTCGCTTGCAATCTTCCATACGGCAAGCAGAGAAAGCTTGAAATCGCGAGAGCACTTGCCACAAATCCCAAGCTCTTGCTTCTCGACGAGCCCGCCGCAGGCATGAACCCCAACGAAACGCAGGAGCTTATGGATACCATACGTTTTGTCCGTGACGAGTTTGACATGACCATACTTTTAATAGAGCATGATATGCGCCTTGTTTCGGGAATATGCGAAGAACTTACCGTACTCAACTTCGGCAAGGTTTTGGCACAGGGCGAAACATCCGCCGTGCTCCAAAATCCTGAAGTCGTAACGGCATATCTCGGTGAATAAGGAGGAATAAAGTTATGGCTATGCTTGAAGTTGAAAATCTTGAAGTTTATTACGGTGTGATAAGAGCTATCAAAGGCATATCCTTTGAGGTCAACGCCGGCGAGGTTATTGCGCTCATAGGAGCAAACGGCGCAGGTAAAACAACAACTCTTCACACAATTACGGGACTTATCCAGCCCAAGAGCGGCAAAATAATTTTTGACGGCAAAGATATTACAAAAGTTCCGGCTCATAAAATCGTATCTATGGGTATGGCTCATGTGCCGGAGGGACGCAGAATATTCCAGCAGCTCACGGTGCTTGAAAATTTAAAGCTCGGTGCATACACAAGAAAAGACAAGGCCGAAATCTCAAAAACGCTCAAAATGGTTTATGAGCGTTTCCCCAGACTTGAAGAGAGAAAAGGGCAGATTGCCGGCACACTTTCCGGCGGCGAGCAGCAGATGCTTGCAATGGGCAGAGCTTTGATGAGCAACCCCAGAATCATATTGATGGATGAACCGTCAATGGGTCTTTCTCCGCTTCTTGTTTCTGAAATTTTTGATATTATCAAAGTTATAAGCGAGGGCGGCACAACCGTTCTTCTCGTTGAGCAGAACGCGCAGAAAGCTCTCTCTATTGCCGACAGAGCGTATGTTCTTGAAACGGGCAACATTTCACTCAGCGGCAAGGCGAGCGACCTTATAAACGATGAGTCTGTCAGAAAGGCTTATCTCGGTGCATAATAAAAAGCAGGTTCTGTGCCTGCTTTTTTACCTTTTGGGAGGCTGTGACATATGTTAGGCTTTATGGATATGGGCGGCGGAATGAGAGACGTCTACGGCGCGGGAGTTACCGACTGCTTTCTTGATAACGGCATAAGTTTTGATTATTGCATAGGTGTTTCGGCAGGCTGTGCGAATATTGCAACTTTTTTAGCGGGGCAAAGGGGCAGAAATTTCAGGTTTTATACCGATTATGCCCTCAGAAAAGAATACATGAGCGCAGAAAATTTTATTAAAAGCGGCTCATTTTTTAATCTTGACTATGTGTATTCGTATCTCAGCAATTCATCCGGTGAGGATCCGCTCGATTTTGACGCAATGAAAAATAACAAAAGTGAATTTATAGTTGTTGCAACAGATGCCGAAAGCGGAAATCCCGTATATTTTAATAAAAAGTATTTAACAAGAGATAATTATGATGTCATAAAAGCATCATGCGCCGTGCCGCTTATGAACAAGCCATATGCCGTGGACGGGCGCGAATATTTTGACGGCGGAGTTTCGGATCCGCTTCCGGTTGATAAAGTTTTTGCAGACGGCTGCGACAAAATCGTTGCCGTGCTGACAAGACCCGTGGATTTTGTGAAGAAGCCCGAAAAATTTGATTTGGTTCTTCACCGCAGTCTCGGCGAAAAATACCCCGAGGTTTACGGCAAAATTCACACGCGGCATGAAGCTTATAACCGCTCTTTGGAAAAGCTCAGAGCTTATCAAAAAGAGGGCAGGGCTGTCATAATCGCTCCGGACGGCTCGGAGGGCATAAGCATTGCCAGCAAGGATGCCAAAAAGCTCAAAAAGGTGTATGAGCAGGGCTATGCCGATGCCGAGAAGGCTCTCGAAAACATATAAAACCTTGACAATAATTTGACAAAATGATATTATATTAAAAACCGACTCTCGGGCATGCCTTAGAGAAAGTTGTTTAAAATTTCTGACGCCGAAATTTATTGAGGTGAAAGTGCCGACAATACTCAATATAAGTGTATTTGCGCCTTTCTCCGGAAAGGCGCTTTTTATTTGGAGGTTATTATGGAAAACGAAAGCAGAGTTGCCGTGATTTCTATTATTGTGGAAAATCTTGATTCTGCCGAAAAGGTGAACTCCGTTCTTCATGAATACGGCGAGCATATCATAGGCAGAATGGGTGTGCCTTATCGCAAAAAGAATATCAATATTATAAGCGTTGCCATTGACGCTCCGCTTGAGACAATAAATGCGGTCTCCGGCAAAATCGGCAGACTTAAAGATGTCAGTGTGAAAACCGCTTATTCGGCTGCAAAATAAATTTTTTGAAGGGAAGATTAAAGATGTACGATCCTAAATCACTTAAAGCAGAGGAATTTATCTGCCATGACGAGGTGCTTGAAACTCTCGATTACGCACAAAAAAACAAAGACAATATAGAGCTTATAGATTCTATCATTGAAAAAGCAAAAAAAAGAAAGGGTCTTTCTCACAGAGAAGCTTCGGTTCTTCTCGCCTGCGAAATACCCGAAAAGATACAAGAGATATATGACCTTGCCGAGCAGATAAAAAAAGATTTTTACGGCAACAGAATAGTTATTTTTGCCCCGCTTTATCTTTCAAACTACTGCGTGAACGGCTGTGTTTATTGCCCGTATCATATGAAAAATAAGCACATTGCACGTAAAAAGCTCACGCAGGAAGAAATTGTCAAAGAGGTTACCGCACTTCAGGATATGGGTCATAAGCGCCTTGCAATCGAGGCGGGCGAGGACCCTGTAAATAACCCCATTGAGTATATACTCGAGTGCATAAAAACAATTTATTCCATCAAACACAAAAACGGTGCTATCAGACGCGTCAACGTAAATATCGCCGCAACAACCGTAGAAAACTACCGCAAGCTCAAAGAAGCCGGCATAGGCACATACATTCTTTTTCAGGAGACTTATCATAAAGAGAGCTACGAGAATCTTCACCCGACAGGACCCAAGCACAACTACGCATACCACACCGAGGCTATGGACAGAGCCATGGAGGGCGGCATTGACGACGTGGGTTTGGGCGTTCTCTTCGGCCTTGAGCTTTATAAGTATGAATTTGCGGCACTTCTGATGCACGCAGAGCATCTTGAAGCTGTTCACGGCGTAGGGCCTCACACAATCAGCGTACCGAGAATAAAGCACGCGGACGACATAGACCCCAATGTTTTTGACAACGGTATAGATGACGATACCTTTGCAAAAATCTGTGCTCTTATAAGAGTTGCAGTGCCTTATACCGGCATGATAATTTCAACAAGAGAGAGTCAAAAGGTCAGAGAAAAGGTTATCCGCCTCGGCGTTTCGCAGATAAGCGGCGCTTCGAGAACCTCTGTCGGCGGTTATTGCGAAGAGGAAAGACCGACAGATACGGAGCAGTTTGACGTTTCGGATCAGAGAACCTTGGATGAGGTTGTCCGCTGGCTTATGGAGATGGGATATATTCCGTCATTCTGCACCGCCTGCTACCGCGAGGGCAGAACGGGCGACAGATTTATGAGCCTTTGCAAGAGCGGTCAAATTCAAAACTGCTGCCACCCCAATGCGCTTATGACTCTTAAAGAATACCTTATGGACTACGCTTCGGAGGATACAAAGGCAGTCGGCGAAGCCCTTATCAAGGCAGAGCTTAACAATATACCCAAAGAAAAGGTAAGGCTTATTGCAGAGGATCACCTTAAAAAGATAGAAGAAGGCATACGCGATTTTCGCTTTTAATCGGAGGTATAAGATATGGGACTTAACGATACCCCCTCGGCAAACAGAGTGCATATAGGCTTTTTCGGCAGACGCAACGCAGGCAAATCGAGCGTTGTCAATGCGGTTACCGGTCAGGAGCTGGCGGTTGTCTCGGACGTAAAGGGCACAACCACCGACCCCGTTTATAAATCTATGGAATTGCTTCCGCTCGGACCTGTTATGATAATCGACACACCCGGCTTTGACGATGAGGGAACTCTCGGCGAGATGAGAGTCAAAAAAACAAAGCAGGTGCTCAATAAAACCGACGTTGCGGTGCTGGTGGTTGACTCGGTTTCGGGTCTTACCGCCTGCGATAAAGAGCTTGTTTCTCTTTTTGAGGATAAAAACATTCCTTATGTCATAGCTTACAATAAGTCCGACCTTTTAACGGGGGATAAACCTAAAGAGAAGAACTCTATATATGTCAGCGCACTCAAAAAGCAAAATATTTATGAGCTTAAAGAAATGATAGGCTCTTTGGTTAAAACCGATGATTTCACCCTTAAAATCGCGGGAGATTTAATAAACAAAGGCGATTTTGTTGTTCTCGTTGTTCCGATAGATTCCGCCGCACCTAAGGGCAGGCTCATTCTGCCTCAGCAACAGACTATAAGAGATGTGCTTGAGGCAAATGCCGCGGCAATAGTCGTCAAAGAGTCGGAGCTTAAAGAGACATTAAATTCTCTCGGCAAAAAGCCGTCGCTCGTCATAACCGACAGCCAGGCTTTTAAAAAGGTATCGGCAGATACTCCCGAGGATATTCCGCTGACCTCTTTCTCAATATTGATGGCGAGATATAAGGGCTTTCTTGCCCCTGCTCTCAAAGGAGCGGCGGCAATAGAGAACTTAGGTGATAACAGCCTGGTTCTTATTTCGGAGGGCTGCACCCACCACAGGCAGTGCGATGATATAGGCACTGTTAAACTGCCGCGCTGGCTCAAAGAGTATACCGGCAAAAATATAAGGTTTGAAACATCTTCGGGTACGGAATTTCCTGAGGAGCTTTCAAAATACGATTTGATAATTCACTGCGGAGGGTGTATGCTCAACTCGCGCGAGGTGCAGTATCGCATGAAATGCGCACAGGATATGGGCGTGCCCATGACAAACTACGGCACGGCTATAGCCTATATGCAGGGAATACTCAAAAGAAGCGTCGCAATGCTGCCCGGTTATTGCGATATAATAAAATAAATTTAAACTGTCGCTGATTTTGGCGGCAGTTTTTTTCTTAAAAAAAAAGATTATTTTTATTTTGCTATTCCATTAAAATAAATTATGTGTTATCATATCTTTGTATGTAAATATATGGCTTAAAGGAGCGATTATATGGCACATTTTGTATTTTCTGCATTCAGTGATGAATCCGGCGAAACAACCCTTGAAGGTCAGATAAAAGCGTGCAAGGCAAATGGAATTACTCATATGGAGCTTCGCGGCTTCGGTGATGATTCGGTTAATGATTTGTCTGTTGATGAAGCCAAAAAGATGAAAAAGGAATTGGACGAGGCAGGTATGCACGTTTCGTCTATCGGTTCCTGCTACGGCAAAATCAACATAACGGACGATTTTGCCGCTCATCTTGAAAAATATAAAAACACCCTTGCTCTCGCAAAGGCACTCGGAGCAAAATATATCAGAATATTCAGCTTCTATTTTGAGAATTCACAAAGCCATGAAGAATACAGGGATGAGGTTATAAGACGTGTTCAGACCATGGCGGATCTTGCAAATGAGAGTGGAATAATTCCCTGCCTCGAAAACGAAAAGGGCGTATACGGCGATACCGCAGAGAGAATGGCGGATGTTCTTAACTCATGCAACGGGCTTCTCGGCGTATTTGACCCGGCAAACTATGTTCAGTGCGGAGAGGATACTCTTGCGGCATATGATTTGCTTGAGGACAAAATAGAATATATGCACATAAAGGACGCTTTGAAAGACGGCACCGTAGTTCCTGCGGGTGAGGGAGACGGCAATGTTATCGAAATCCTCAAAAAATTCGCCTGCAAAAAGGGCGTGCGAGTGCTTTCTCTTGAGCCGCACCTCAAAGTGTTTGATGGTCTTTCTTCACTTGAAACAGACGATACAACCGAAAAAAATATGAAAAATATTTATCCGAGCCTTGAGGAGTCCTTCAAAGCCGCGGCACAGGCAATGCACAAAGCGGCGCAGGAGGCTCAGCCGATTCGCTTCGGCATTATCGGCATGGGTAATATGGGTACGGCGCATGCAAAGAACTTTCTTGCAGGCAAAATAAAAGAGATGCGTATTACCGCAGTTGCCGATATTAACCCTCAAAAGCTTGAATGGGCAAAAGAAAATCTGCCGTGGGCAAAGAGATATAATTCCGCCGAGGAACTTATGGACAGCGGCGAAGCAGACGCAGTCGTTATCTGCGTTCCTCACTATTTCCACCCTCCGCTTGTTATTGAAGCACTCAAAAAAGGACTTCACGTTGTATCCGAAAAGCCTGCCGGCGTATATGCAAAGCAGGTTCGCGAAATGAACGAGTTTGCAGCTAAGAGCGATAAGACATTCGCCCTTATGTTTAACCAGAGGACAAACTGCGTTTACCGCAAGATTAAAGAGATTGTTTCAAGCGGCAAATACGGCGAAATGCGCCGTGTGAACTGGATAATTACAGATTGGTACAGAACCCAGGCATATTATAACTCCGGCGGATGGCGTGCGACATGGTCCGGTGAGGGCGGCGGAGTGCTTTTGAATCAATGCCCGCATCAGCTTGACTTGTGGCAGTGGATTTGCGGAATGCCGTCTAAAATCAGAGCGTTTTGCAATGAGGGCAAATGGCACGATATAGAGGTTGAAGACGATGTTTCAATCTATGCCGAATATCCCAACGGCGCAACAGGTGTGTTTGTAACAACGACCGGTGACTATCCCGGTTCAAACCGCCTTGAAATCACTCTTGACAGTGCAAAAATAGTTTGCGAAAACGGTGAGAAAATCACGCTTACCGAGCTTGAAACACCCATAAGCGTAAACTGCGCCGAGAGTGAAGAGGGCTTTGCAGAAATTAAGACTCGAGTTGTTCCCGTTGAAACAGACGGGCTCAATGAGCAGCACCCGGGTGTTCTCAATGCCTTTGCTTCTCATATTCTTCGCGGAACGCCTCTTGTCGCAAAGGGCGAAGAGGGCATAAACGGAGTAAGAATTTCCAATGCCGCACATCTTTCAAGCTGGCTCGATAAAACGGTTGAGCTTCCTGTTGACGAGGATTTGTTCTATTCGGAGCTTCAAAAGAAAATTGCCGGTTCAAAGGGTAAAAAAGAAGTCACCGAAAAGGTTAATTTGGATATGAGCGGTACTTATTGATATAGGAGCGAGACACATGAAAATAGCTCTTGTCGGCTGCGGAGGAATTTCCTCCTGCCATTTTGCCGCAATAGAAAAATTAAAAGACAAAGGCGTGTCTCTTGCGGCTGTTTGCGACATAATAGAAGAGCGCGCCGAAAAGTGCGCGCAGAAATACGGCTGCAAAGCATATACGGATTATGACGAGATGCTCAAAAAAGAGAGCATTGATGTTGTTCACATCTGCACACCGCACTATCTTCATGCCGATATGGCGGCTAAAGCACTTCAAAAAAACATAAATGTTGTATTGGAAAAACCGTGCGCCGTATCCGAAGAGAGCCTTTTAAAGCTCCAAAACGCTCAAAAAAATTCATCGGCACAGATTGCCGTATGCTTTCAAAACAGATATAATCCGTCTGTCAAATTTATAAAGTCGCTTTTGGACGGCGGAGAATACGGCAACGTGCTCTCCGCACGCGCACTTGTCACCTGGCGCAGAGATAAAGAGTATTACGATGCAGACCCTTGGCGCGGCACTTTAAAAGAGGAGTGCGGCGGTGTGCTGATAAATCAGGCAATACATACTCACGACCTTTTTAAATATCTCAGCGGCAAAACAACGCGTTCAGTCGATGCAAAAGTGTCAAATTTTCATTTGAAAGACGATATTGAAGTCGAAGATACCGCGAGTGTGTACTTCACTTTTGACGACGGCACAAGGGGAGTGTATTTTGCCACGAATGCCGCAGGCATCGGCATGGAGCCGCTTGTTGATATCAACTGCGAAAAGGCAACGCTCAGAGTAGAGGGCGGCAATGTCTTTGAAATCAGCGGCGGCAAAATAAAGCTTCTGTTTTCAGACAGCGACTCGTCAAATAATGTCGGCAAACGCGAATGGGGTGACAGTCACTCACGTTTGATAGCGGATTTTTATGAGCATATAAAATCGGGCGAACACTTCCCGATAGATTCGTTTGAAGCAGGTCTTGTCATAAAAGATTTGCTCGCAATATACGAATCTTCAAAGCTTGGCAAACCAGTATTTTTAAAATAAAGGTGATTTTTGTATGCAGATGACAATAAGATGGTTCGGCAAAGATAAAGACACCGTAACTCTCGAACAGATAAGGCAAATTCCGGGCGTATGCGGCGTTGTGCCCGCACTCCACAAGCTGCCTGCCGGCGAGGTTTGGCCGCTCGATGTGATAAACGGCATGAAAAAAGAGATTGAAGATGCCGGTCTTACCATGGAGTGCATAGAGAGCGTAAATGTTCATGAAGATATAAAGCTTGGTTTGCCGTCTGCAAAAAAATATATAGAGAATTATAAGCAGTGCATAAAAAATCTCTCGCAGGCAGGGGTTAAGGTTATATGCTACAACTTTATGCCCGTCTTTGACTGGACAAGAACCGACCTTGCCATGAAAATGCCGGACGGCTCCACATGCCTTTGCTACAACGGCAAGCAGATTGAGGGCAAAAGCCCCGAGGATATGTTCAGAGAGATTGACGAAAACTCCAACGGCTACGCCATGCCCGGATGGGAAAGCGAGAGAATGGGTGAGATAAAAGACCTGTTTAAAAAATACGAGGGTGTAACGGCGGACGACCTTTGGGAAAATCTTCGTACTTTTCTTGAAGGCATTATTCCCACATGCGAGGAGTACGGAGTTAAAATGGCAATTCACCCCGATGATCCGCCATGGGATATATTCTCTTTGCCGAGAATAGTCAAAAATATCGGCGATATTAAAAAGCTTTTAAAGCTTGTTGACAGCCCTTGCAACGGCTTAACATTCTGCACAGGCTCGCTCGGCGCAAGCAAAGATAACGACCTGCCTGCGATGATAAGAGAAGCAGGCAACAGAATTTATTTTGCACATCTGAGAAACGTAAGGCTTGACGACAAGTGGTTTAACGAGACGGCGCATCTTTCTTCCGCAGGTTCTCTTGATATGTATGAAATAGTGAAAGCCTTGCAGGATGTCGGATTTGACGGATATATAAGACCCGATCACGGCAGAATGATTTGGGGCGAGGTCGCAAGACCGGGCTATGGCCTTTATGACCGGGCGCTCGGCGCGGCTTATTTAAACGGGCTTTGGGAAGCCTGTGAAAAACAGCGCAAAGATATTTGAAAGGGGAGTCTTTATGAATAAACATGACAGCTTAAACGGCAAGGTGGCCGTTGTCACGGGCGGCGGCGGAGTGCTGTGCAGCGGCTTTGCAAAAACGCTTGCGGAGCAGGGCGTTAAGGTTGCGGTACTCGATATTAACCTCGGCGCGGCGCAAAGGGTTGCGGACGAAATAAACGCTTGCGGTGGTACGGCGATTGCTCTCTCGTGCGATGTTTTAAATAAAGAGAGTATGGAAGAAACGAGAGAAAAAATCAACAATTCTCTTGGCACTTGTGATATTCTTCTTAACGGAGCGGGCGGCAACAACCCCAAAGGCACAACCTCAAAAGAAACACTCGAAAAAGAAGACCTTTTAAATAAAGACGACAGCGTCAAAACATTTTTTGACCTTGACCCCAAGGGAATAGCCTCGGTCTTTGATTTAAACTTTCTCGGCACTCTTATTCCTACGCAGGTTTTTGCACGCGATATGGCTCTTAAAGACGACAGCTGTATCATAATGATAACCTCGATGAACGCATTCAGACCCCTCACAAAAATACCCGCTTATTCGGCGGCAAAGGCCGCGGTTGCAAACTTCACTCAATTCATGGCCGTTCATTTTGCGGATATGGGTATCAGGGTGAATGCGATAGCTCCCGGATTTTTTTCAACCAATCAAAATAAAACTCTTTTGTGGAATGAGGACGGCACGCCCACCGCAAGAACAAACAAAATTCTTGCCGCAACGCCCATGAAAAGGCTCGGCGAACCGCAGGAGCTTTCGGGTGCTCTCCTTTTCCTTTGCGATAAAGATTATTCGGGCTTTGTCACCGGCACAACAATAGCCGTTGACGGTGGATTTAACGCTTATTCGGGAGTGTGAAAAATGAAAACAGCAAAAAAAGCACTTACCCTCATTCTTCTTTGCACCGTTATTTTGTCGGCACTTTGCGCTTGCGGAGACAGCGGCAAATATGACGGTAAATCGCTTGAAGACTCTGAATTTATAAAGAGTGAGTCCAATGACGATTATGAGTATGACATTTATAAAGATTACACGATTATAACCGCATATATCGGCGAAAATAAGCGTGTAAATATTCCATCAAGGCTCGGCGGCAAGAGCGTTAAAGGTATAGGCGAAAACGCAATCGGCTCAAGTATGCTCGCGATAGAGGTCGTTGATATACCCAAGAATGTAGTGTATATCGACCCGTCCGCATTTTCAGGCTGTACAACGGTAACGGTTTATACTGTTGCAAGCGGCAACCCCGTTTATAAATCAGAAAAAGGCGTTATATATTCAAAAGACGGCAAGAGCGTTTTGCACTATCCCTCCGGCAGACTTGAAGACAGCTGGAGCATACCCGACGGAGTTGAAAATGTCGGAGCATATACCTTTGCAAACTGCGAGGATATTACAAAAATCGTTTTGCCCGGCAGCGTCAAATCAATAGGAGAGTACGCTTTTCACGGCTGCGATAAGCTTATAAGCGTCAATTTGCCGCAGGGACTTGAAACCATAGGCAATTATGCTTTTTATGAGTGCTCGGCGCTTCCAGAGGTCACTTTGCCCTCATCGCTTTTAAAAATCGGCGAGCACGCATTTGATTATTGTATATCTTTTAAGAAAATGACAATTCCCGATTCCGTTTCGGAAATCGGCGACGGCGCGTTTATGCGTTGTGAGAGCTTAAAAGAAGTTACGCTTCCATCTGCTTTGAGCAAATACGGCTACAAGGTTTTCTCCGGCTGTATGCTCCTCGAAGAGTTTAAAATTGCCGCAGGCAACACAAATTTCAGAGTGTCGGACGGCGTGCTTTATTCTTATGACGGCACTGTACTCGTTGATTTCCCTTACGGCAAATACGAGCGCAAAATAGAGATAAACAGCGGCGTTAAAACAGTCAGAGCCTATGCGTTTTACCGCGATTATGAGGGCTATGAAAATCAAAACGACGATAATATAGAATCGGTCGATTTTAATAAAGTAGAAAAAATCGGAGCATATGCGTTTGCAAACCGAAATGCAATAAAAATCGTACAGCTTCCGTCTTCTCTTGCCGAAATATCGTCAACAACCTTTAATCACTGCATAGAAATACAGGAGTATAGGATCGATTCTTCAAATAAAAACTATACCGTTGTTGACGGTGTTCTCTTCACTGCCGACAAAAAAACGCTGGTTTCTTTCCCCGCGGGCAGCGACACCGCGTCCTACACAATACCCGACGGAACAGAGCACATAGGCGACTATGCTTTCAGCTACTGCACAAATTTGGGCGAGATGAAAATGAGCAAATCGGTTAAAACCGTCGGCGATTACGGCTTTTATCAGATGGCTGCCTGCAAAGGAACAATAGAGTTTTCAAATGCGTTGCAGTCAATAGGCAAATACGCTTTCTCTCACTGCCTTTCGATTGATGAATTTATAATTCCCGATAATACTTTAAAAGTTATCGAGCAGGGCACGTTTGAGTGTATCGACGGCACTTATGAGTTTATTATTCCCTCGGGTGTTACCGAAATCGGCGTTGACGCATTCAGAGAGACAGGCTATCTTGTATATGTCGAAATTCCGAATACCGTTAAAAAGATAGACGACAGAGCTTTTTATGATATGGACGACCTTCATAATCTCACTGTTCCCGACTCGGTTACGGAATTCGGCGAGCAGATTGTCACACAGTATGCGGATACCGACCCCGACAAGGTCACGCTTCACGGCTCCGAAGGCTCTGCAATTCAAAAATATGCAGAAGAAAACAACATACCTTTTGAGGTTAAAAAATAAAAGGCGGTTTGTTTATGGAACTTAATTTAAAGAGAAAAGAAGACTGCAAATTCGATTTGGTTTCACTCGGCGAAGTTATGTTAAGGTTTGAGCCTGGCGATATGAGAATAAAAAACACACGCTCTTTCAGAGTGTGGGAGGGCGGCGGCGAGTATAACGTCGCGCGAGCACTCAGAAAAGTTTTTTCACAAAGAACCGCGATAATTACCGCTCTCGCGGATAACGAGGTCGGCAAGCTCATAGAAGATTTGATGCTCCAGGGCGGTGTGGATACGTCATTTGTCAAGTGGTATCCTTATGACGATCTCGGCAAAAATGTTCGCAACGGTTTTAACTTTACCGAACGCGGATTCGGTCTCAGAGGAGCTCTGAGCGTTTATGACAGAGCGGGAACCGCGCCCACAAAGCTTAAAAAAGGCGACATAGACTGGGAGTATCTTTTCGGTGAACTCGGCGTTCGCTGGTTCCATACGGGCGGAATTTTTGCCGCACTTTCAGAGAACTCGGCAGAGCTTTTACTCGACGGCGTAAAGACTGCAAAAAAATACGGCACGGTTGTGTCTTATGACCTCAACTACCGCAACGCTTTATGGAAAGATATAGGCGGCAAGGAACGCGCCCGTCTGGTCAACCGCGAAATTGCAAAATACATAGACGTCATGATAGGCAACGAACAGGATTTTTCAGATTGCCTCGGTTATGACAACACTTCGCACGGAGAAAACGGGCACGAGAGCTATTATGATATGATGCAAAAGGCTGCTGCCGATTACCCCAATTTCAAAGCTGCTGCGGCAACACTTCACAAGGTTAAGAGCGCAACCGTCAACGATTGGAGCGCGGTATGCTATGCCGACGGCAAGATGTATGACGGCCTCTCTTTTAAAGACCTTGAAATTTACGACTGCATCGGCGGCGGAGACGCTTTTGCGGCAGGATTTATATATTCGCTTTTAAACGGCGGCGACCCGCAAAAAGCGGTGAACTTCGGCGTAGCGCACGGTGCTCTCAAAATGACTTCACCGGGCGACTCGTCCATGACCTCTTTGGCAGAGGTTGAGGGCCTGATGTCGGGCTCGGGCGCAAAAATAAAAAGGTAGGCGAGCGGTATGGATAAAGAACAAATTCTTACAAAAATACAAGATTGCGGAATAGTAGCGGTTGTTCGCGCAGAAACTACCGATGAAGCGCAGAGAATAGCAGAAGCCTGCCTTGAGGGTGGTGTGCCGGCAATAGAGCTGACCTTTACCGTTCCCCATGCAGATAAGGTTATAGAATTTTTGGCAAACAAATACAGCCCCGAAGAGATGATTCTCGGTGCGGGCACGGTTATGGATTCACAAACCGCGAGAATGGCAATGCTTTGCGGAGCGCAGTATATTGTCAGCCCGTATTTCGACATAGAGACTGTTAAACTGTGCAACAGATACCGCATGGCCGTTATGCCCGGTGTTATGAGTGTGCGCGAGGCAGTTATGGCTATGGAGGCAGGCGCGGATATACTCAAAATCTTTCCTGCCGACCTTTTCGGTCCTAAAATTATCAAAGATATAAAAGGTCCTTTACCTTATGCAAAGATGATGCCCACCGGCGGCGTAACAGCCGATAACGCAGGTGAGTGGATAAAGGCGGGCGCAGTTGCTCTCGGCGCAGGCGGCTCTTTGACCGCAGGGGCAAAAACGGGCGACTATGCGCTGATAACCGAAACAGCCAAAAGGTTTGTTAAAAATATCAAAGCTGCGAGAGCAGAAATATAAATCTATTGATTTAAAATGTAAATAGTGTAAAAATCACACTGCTAAAATTAAATTGCCTTCAAAATTTGCCTGTGGCATAATTTTGAACCGGCAGAAATCACCGTTTATGCCTGTTCGGGCAGCACAGGATATATGGCGATTTTTAATAAACTATTTGTTGGCTGAAAGGCTATGGTGATTATTATGTTTGTAGATATAGCGAAAATTAAAATTAAAGCGGGCGACGGCGGCAACGGCGCAGTCTCTTTTCACAGAGAAAAATATGTTGCCTCCGGAGGGCCGGACGGCGGCGACGGCGGCAAGGGCGGCGACGTTGTTTTTAAGGTTGACGACAATCTTGCAACATTGGCGGATTTTCGCTATAAGCGCAAATATAAAGCCCCCAACGGTCAGCCCGGTTCGGGCGGCAGACGAAACGGCAAAAAAGGCGAAGACCTTGTCATACTCGTTCCGCGCGGAACGGTAATACGCGAGGTGCAAAGCGGAAAGATAATGGCCGATATGTCCGATGACGAAACCTTTATAGCCGCAAAGGGCGGCAGAGGAGGTTGGGGAAATCCCCATTTTGCAACACCTACAAGGCAAACGCCGCGCTTTGCAAAAAACGGCACTCCCGGTGAGGAGTGGGAGGTTTCGCTTGAGCTGAAGCTTCTTGCGGATGTCGGGCTCATAGGCTTCCCGAATGTAGGCAAATCAACGTTTATTTCTGTTGTCAGCCAGGCAAAGCCGATAATTGCCGACTATCATTTCACAACTCTTACACCTGTGCTCGGTGTGGTTTCGCTCGGCGAGGGCAGCTCGTTTGTCATGGCGGATATACCCGGTCTTATTGAGGGTGCGAGTGACGGAGTAGGCCTCGGTCATGAATTTTTGCGCCATGTTGAAAGATGCCGACTGCTGGTTCATGTTATAGACGTGGCAGGCAGTGAGGGCAGGGACCCGATAGAAGATTTTGAGAAAATAAACGAAGAGCTCAAAAAGTTCAATCCGGAGCTCGCAAAGCGCGAACAGATAGTCGTCGGCAACAAAATAGACCTTGCCGAGGATGAGCAGATAGAAAGACTGCAAAACTATTTTAAAGAGCACGGATATGCTTTTTATACAATGTGCGCTCCGATTGTTGAGGGCACAAAAGAGATTATAGACGCTGTTGCGGCAAAGCTTGCGGCTCTTCCGGCAATAAAGAAGTATGAAAAAGAAGAAATCCCGGCCGAGTTCTTTGAAAAGAACAAGAGCGGCAAGTTTACCGTCACCGTTGAGGACGATGTCTATTTTGTCGAGGCGGACTGGCTTCTTAAAATTTTGCAGAGAACAGACCTTGACGATTATGAGTCGCTGCAATATTTTCAGCGTGTCCTGCACTCAAGCGGCATAATAGACGCTCTTGTTGAAAAGGGAATACAAGAGGGCGATACGGTGTCTATATACGACCTTGAGTTTGACTATGTTCCGTAATTACATTTGAAAGGTGAAGATGATGGATAGGCTTTTATCCGAAAACAGTGTTGACGCAAAACAGCTCAGCCCGTTGACTCTCGCATTTATAGGCGACACGGTTTATGACCTTTTGGTGCGCGAGGAGCTTATTTGCAAGGCAAACAGACCTGCAAACGATTTGCATTTGCTTGCCGTGAAGCAAGTCAAAGCTTCGGCGCAGTCTCATGCGGCAGAGCTTATTTTGCCGATATTAACAGAAGATGAGCTTGCGGTTTACAGGCGCGGACGCAATGCCAAAACATCGCATATTGCAAAAAATGCCACAACGGGCGATTACCACAAGGCAACCGGGCTTGAAGCTATTTTCGGATATCTTTATCTTTCCGGCGATATACATAGAATAAAAGAACTTTTTTATATGATTAAGGGGCAGAGCGATGACTGATAAAAAGAAAAAGATACTTGATGTTTTGGTTGACAACCTTTTTTGGCTTGCCGGCTGTATCTCTTATTCGGCAGGCGTTACAATCTTTGCCGTTCCGAATAACCTTGCACAAAGCGGAATGACGGGTGTTGCGATAATAGTAAATTATCTTATCCATACGCCTATCGGTATAACGAACTTTGTCTTGAACGTTCCTCTTTTTATACTCGCGTGGCTGTTTGTCGGCAAAAAATTCACAATCAAAACATTGTGGGTCACAACAATGCTGTCTTTTGTTATGGACGCAATGACAGCTATGATAAGCAAGGGAATTATCCCTGCTTATAAGGGCGATAAGCTCTTGGCGTGCATATTCTGCGGCGCTTTGTGCGGCCTCGGTCTTTCTTTGGCATTTTTAAGGAACGCCACAACGGGCGGCACAGACATCATAATGCGCCTGCTCAAAAGGATATGGCCGCATTATTCAATGGGCAAGCTTATAATGGCTCTTGACGGAATAGTTGTCGTTTCCGCGGCAATAGTTTTCAGAAGTGCCGAGAGTGCTCTCTATGCCGCAATACTGATTTTCATAAGCTCAAGAGTCGTCGATTATGTAATGTACGGCGCGGGCAACGGCAAAATGCTGCTGGTGTTCACCGATAAGGCGCACGAGGTTTCAAAGGCAATAACTTCGAGAATGACCAGAGGCGTATCAATAGTTCCCGTTGAGGGCGGCTACACGGGCGAGCACAAGAGTATGCTCATTTGCGTTCTCAGAAGCAGCGAAGTCTCAAAGGTCAGAAAGATTATCAAAGACGCGGACCCTTGCACCTTTATGGTTATTACCGAGGCGCGCGAGGTTCTCGGCGAGGGCTTCAGAACTCCGCCGGAGGAGACAGATTCGGACTCAACTTTTTAAAAATTTTCCTTGATTTTTATTTCCTGAAATGGTATTATAAACATGGACTTGTTCCGAATTTCATTACGAAAGGGGCGAATTGGAATGTTGGAGACAATTCAGGCATTTTTTAAATCATTGATGGACTATTTTGCAAATTTTGACTGGAATGAGGCAATCGAATCTCTCAAAATGCTCGTAAAGAATTTTGACTTCCAGTTAATCAAAGACACCATCAATACTCTTATCGAATTCATCAAAGGACTCATTGGCTAATTGTTTAAAAACTTTCAAATAAGCGCAATGACCGATTTTTTCGGTTGTTGCGCTTATTGCCTTTTATAAAGAAATATAAGGGCGAATTTACGCAATACTAAACTTAACGGCAGAGGGCAGCACTTTTTGTTCTTCTTTCTGCCGATTTTAATTATGTTCGTTCTTTTTCGCATTTGTTAAAGATTTGTAAAAATTGGGCTTTACCGATTGATAAAAACCGAATTGTGTGATAAAATAACTAACAGTGTTAGCAATTTTTAAAAGGGCGGCGATTTTATGTACTATGAAGCGCTGGCGGCGCAGCTTTTTGAAAAGGTGGTTTCTTTTGAACACGACCACCCGATAATGATTGACAGCAGCGTGCGCGGCGAAACATTTGCACTTGCCTGCATAAAAAAGCGCGGCGGTTCGGCTTTTTCAAAAGACATAAGCAAGGATATGGGAGTGTCCTCGGCAAGAACTGCGGCAATAGTCAACAACATGGTGTCAAAGGGTTATGCCGAGCGCGTCCCGTGTGAAAGCGACGGCAGAAAGACCGAGGTCAGACTTTTACCTTTGGGTGAGGAGCATTTTGAAAAGCTCAAAAAGAAAGTGATTTCGCTTGCGGTTTCGCTTTTGAGAGCACTCGGACCGGACGACGCGCAGGAGTACGTCAGATTGCAGCTTAAACTTTCAGACATAATAAGAGAAAAAAGGAGCGACTGAGATGAAAAAAAGAGATTATTCCGAGATAACGCCGGGCATAAATAAACTCAGTGAGCACATATGCGAAAACAGTGTAATTGAGCCGTCTTTATACAGCAAACATAAGGTCAACCGAGGTTTGCGTGACCTCAACGGCAAGGGTGTTCTTACGGGACTTACCGAAATATCCGAGGTTTCATCGCGCAAAATCGTTGACGGGCAGGAAGTGCTTTGCGACGGCGAGCTTTTTTACAGGGGCTATAATGTAGTTGATTTGGTTTCAGATTTTATAAAGAATGACAGATTCGGATTTGAAGAGACTATCTATATTCTTCTTTTCGGCGATTTGCCCACGGCGCAGGAGCTTGAAGAGTTCAAAAGACTTTTGTTTGATTACCGCTCTTTGCCGAACTCATTTATAAGAGACGTCATAATGAAAGCTCCGAGCAGCGATATGATGAATTCATTGGCAAGAAGCGTTCTGACCTTGTATTCATACGACAACAACCCCGACGATACAAGCATCGCCAATGTTTTGAGGCAGTGCCTTCAGCTGATTGCTCTGTTCCCGCAGCTTGCGGTTTACGGTTACCGTGCATATGACTATTATCAAAAAGAGAGCAACAGCTTTTTTATCCACGTTCCAAAGCCCGAATATTCAACGGCGCAGAATATTCTGTATATGCTAAGGGACGACGGCAAGTTCTCCGATCTTGAAGCGAGAATACTTGATATTGCTCTTGTTTTGCACGCAGAGCACGGCGGCGGCAACAACTCCTCGTTCACAACCCATGTTGTCACTTCTTCGGGTACGGATACTTATTCTGCCATAGCTGCGGCTCTCGGCTCTCTCAAAGGGCCAAAGCACGGCGGTGCAAACATAAAGGTTTGCGATATGTTTGAAGATATAAAAAACCATGTTTCAGATTGGTCTGACGAAGAGCAGGTCGAAGATTATCTCACCAAAATCGTCAGAAAAGAGGCTTTTGACCGCTCCGGTCTTGTTTACGGCATAGGTCATGCAATATATTCCGTGTCCGACCCAAGAGCAAGAATTTTTAAAGAATATGTCAGCAAGCTTGCGGCGGAAAAGGGCAGAAGCGACGAATTTATGCTTTATTCAAGCGTTGAGACAATCGCACCGCAGGTTATAGGCAGAGAGCGTAACATGTATAAGGGCGTGAGTGCAAATGTTGATTTTTACAGCGGATTTGTATATCAGATGCTCGGTCTTCCCAGAGAGCTGTTTACACCTCTTTTTGCGATAGCGAGAATCGCAGGCTGGAGCTCGCACAGACTCGAAGAGCTTATCAACGGCAACAAAATTATAAGACCTGCATATCTTGCGGTATCTCCGCGAAAAGAGTATACCCCTATGCAGGACAGATAAAAATACGATTTATGTTAATTTTAGATAAATTTATTCACATTTGTTTGACATGACGACAAAAACATTGTAAAATATTCAGCGAATATTGAGGGTGATTGTCGGTGGCTAACAGGGGAAAAAGAAATCTAAGCTATTTAAAATACTTAAGTCTTATAACTCAGTTCGGCTTGTCTGTGGCAACGCCGCCCATACTGTGCATTTTCTTTGCATTGTGGCTTCAAAAAAGATTCGGTGTGGGCGATTGGGCGGTCATATGCGCCATCATAGTCGGGCTGATAAGTTCTGCCTGCACATTTTCTGATTTTATAAAAAAGGCAACTAAAGACAATAATAAAAACGGCGGTGATAACAATGGCAAAAATTGACAAAACGGTAAAAAAAGAAACCGCGATAATAGCCGGCGGCTCTGCGGTGTGCAGTGTTTTGATGAATTTAATATTTTTTCTTGTAGCACGTTTTACCGACATTTGCGTATATAATTATACCGTTATAACCGGTTCTGTTTTGGGCTGGGCTATCGCCGTGCTGAATTTTTTGCTCATGGGTGTTACCATTCAAAACGCCGTTGCACTTGAAGACAAGCAAATGGCAAAGAAAAAAATACAGCTGTCATATATGCTGCGAACGGGTTTGCTCGTGGCTGCAATGGCTGCAGGCGTATTACTTCCGTGGTTTCACTGGCTGCCGGTGCTTGTGTCGGTCATATTCCCGAGAATAGTGATTTTCTTCAGATCCATAGTTCTCAAAAAGACCGAGGGCAAAACAACTTCTGCCGAAAAGAAAGAAGGGGAGCGCTAAATGGATTCTATCAGTATTACCGGCGCAAAAATTTTATATACAATCCCCGTGCTCGGCGGCATAAGAATAACCGAAACGCAGGTCAACTCATGGCTTGTTATTTTGTTCGTTTTTATTCTTTGCAAAGTGCTCACGCACAACCTTAAAGTTAGACCCGAGTCAAAGCGGCAGATTATAGCCGAGTTTATAGTCGATAAAGTTACTTCGCTCGTCAAAGAAAACATGGGAGAAAAGTTTTTGAGCTTTGCTCCGTTCATAGCCGCAATATTGGCACTTTCGGCATTTTCAAGTCTTTTGAGCATATTCGGGCTTTATTCGCCCACGGCAGACCTTAACACCATACTCGGCTGGTCGCTTCTTGTGTTTGTACTCATAACCTATTACAAGCTGAAGGGCGGCGTATTTAATTACCTCAAGGGCTTCACAAAGCCGATATTTATTCTGACGCCGTTTAATATAATCAGCGAGGTTGCAACGCCCGTGTCAATGACTTTCCGTCATTTCGGCAATGTTGCCTCGGGCTCGGTTGTTATGACTCTTATTTATGCGGCACTTGCAAGTTTTTCAACTTTGGTTTTGAAATGGCTTCCCGGTGTTTTAAGCCAATTCCCCTTGTTCCAAATAGGCATACCGGTTGTATTTTCAGCTTATTTTGATATTTTCGGCGGCTGTTTGCAGGCATTTATTTTTGCTATGCTTACAATGCTTTATATAGCGTCTGCCGCAGAAGATGACGGATAATATATTTAAAAATAAACAGGAGGTTTCATTTATGGAAAGAGCAATTATTCTTGCCGCTTCGGCAATAGGCGCAGGTCTTGCTATGATAGCAGGTATAGGCCCCGGAATCGGCGAAGGTTACGCAGTAGGTAAGGCGTGCGAGGCGATAGGTCGCCAGCCCGAGTGCAAGGGCAACGTAACATCTACAATGCTTCTCGGATGCGCCATTGCGGAAACAACAGGTATTTACGGCTTCGTTGTTGCGCTTATGCTTATGTTCGTTACTCCCAATATGTTTATCGGCAAGCTTTGATAAAAATAAATTTGTCTCAAGGGAGGGCGCAAAATGAGCGAATATCTTGATCTTATATCAATAGATCCGTTCAGTATTATCGTTACGATATGCAATCTGCTTATTCTCTTCCTTATAATCAAAAAGTTTTTGTTCAAGCCCGTTCAAAAGGTGCTTTCTCAAAGACAGCAGGAAGTCGATAAGATCTATGACGACGCAGAAAAAGCGCAGTCTGCGGCGCAGAAAGATAAAAAAGAATACAGCGAAAAGCTCAGCGGCGTCAACCTTGAAGCCGAGAAAATCATTAAACAAGCTACCGATAAGGCAAACCGCATGAGCGAGTCCATAATCAGCGAGGCTGACGAAAAAGCGGCGCAGAAACTTCGCAAAGCAGACGAAGACATCGCGCAGGAGCGTAAGAAGGCAGTCAACGAAATTAAGGATGAAATCTCAACGATCTCTGTTGAGATAGCGCAGAAAGTAGTTGAAAGAGAAATCAATGAAAAGGACCATGAAAAACTCATTGACTCTTTTATCGACAGTATAGGTGAGCAAGATGGCTGAGCTTAAACAGGAATATGCGCGCGCACTCTTTGACCTTTCAAAAGAAGAGAATAAAGAGGACGTAATTCTTGCCGATGTCAGAGCTCTCAAAGCTTTGGTTGACGGCACGCCCGAGTATGTTAAGTTGATGTCTGCACCGAATGTAAAAAAAGAGGAGCGCACACAGCTTCTTGACGAGGCTTTTCGCGGTAAGGTTCATCCGTATACGCTGAATTTTATGAAAATACTTGTTGAAAACGGGTGCTTTCATTTTATCGGCGGATGCTGTGATGAGTTCGTTAAGCTCTATAACGAAAAAAACAATATAGAGGTCGTCACGGTCTTTTCACCTGTTGCTTTGAGCGATGCACAAAAAGAAAGACTTAAGCAAAACCTTTCTTTAAGGCTCAAAAAAACAATAGAACTCCACGAAAAGATTGACGAGTCTCTCATCGGCGGCATCAGACTTTCGCTTGACGGCGAGATGATTGACGGCAGTATAAAATCAAGGCTCGATGAGATAAAAGATCTGCTCGGCAGCACAGTTTTGTAAGAAAGGGAGAGGTAACCATGGCTCTTCACCCTGAAGAAATAAGCAGTATAATTAAACAGCAAATTAAAAATTATGAGAATAAAGTTGAGCAAACCGAGACAGGCACAATTATTCTTGTCGGCGACGGCATAGCCAAAGCGCACGGACTTGAAAACTGCATGTCCAACGAATTGCTTGAGTTTGAAAACGGCGAATACGGCATGGCGCTGAACCTTGAAGAGAATGTCGTGTCCATAGTTATGCTTTCAAACACTTCGGATATTAAGGAGGGCTCTGTTGTCAAGAGAACCGGCGAGGTCGTCAGCGTACCCGTAGGCGAAAAAATGATAGGCAGAGTTGTCAATGCTCTCGGTCAGCCCGTTGACGGCAAAGGACCTATAGATTATAAAGAAGTCAGACCCATAGAGTCCGAAGCTCCGGGAATTATCAAGCGCAAGAGCGTAAGCGTGCCGCTTCAAACCGGTATAAAGGCTATTGACAGTATGATTCCCATAGGCAGAGGTCAGCGTGAGCTTATCATAGGCGACAGACAGACGGGTAAAACCTCTATTGCGGTCGATACCATAATCAACCAAAAGAAAGAGAATGTTATTTGCATCTATGTTGCCATAGGTCAAAAGAACTCTACCGTTGCACAGCTTGCAGATACGCTTTCAAGAGCGGGCGCAATGGATTATACCGTTATAGTTTCGGCAACAGCCTCGGAGCTTGCTCCGCTTCAGTATATCGCGCCGTATTCCGGCTGCGCTATCGGCGAGTATTTCATGGCTCAGGGCAAAGATGTTCTTATTGTTTATGATGATTTGAGCAAGCACGCCGTGGCATACCGCGCACTGTCTCTTCTTATCCGCAGACCTCCGGGACGTGAAGCTTACCCCGGTGATGTATTCTATCTTCACAGCCGTTTGCTTGAGCGTGCGGCGAGAGTTTCCGAAGAATACGGCGGCGGCAGCATAACCGCGCTGCCGATAATCGAAACACAGGCGGGCGACGTTTCGGCATATATTCCGACTAACGTAATTTCCATAACAGACGGTCAGATATTTCTTGAATCGGAGCTTTTCCATTCGGGCATAATGCCGGCCGTAAACCCCGGTATTTCGGTCAGCCGAGTCGGCGGTAACGCGCAGATAAAAGCTATGAAAAAGGTTGCAGGCTCTTTAAAGCTTCTTTATTCGCAATATCGTGAGCTTCAAAGCTTTGCTCAGTTCGGTTCCGATCTTGACGCCGACACCAAAGAGCGCCTTGCTCTCGGTGAGCGCATAGTTGAGATTTTGAAGCAGGATAAAAACTCCCCCATGCCCGTTGAACTTCAGGTTGCGGTTATTTTTGCAACCGTTAACGGCTACCTCAAAAATGTTGAGGTCAGGGATGTCAAAAGATACGAAAAAGAGCTTTGCGTATTCCTTAAAAATAAGTATGACGATTTGCTTTCGGATATTAAAACCACAGGCGATCTCTCAAAAGAGAATACGGCAGTGTTAGAGAAAGCACTCGATGAATTTTCACAAAACTTTTCTTAAATAAAGGAGGCGGCAGGGCATGGGTTCGTCTGCCAAAGACGTAAAGAACAGAATAAAAAGCGTAGAGTCCACTATGCACATAACCAAGGCCATGGAACTGGTCGCCTCGTCAAAGCTCAAAAGAGCTAAAGAGAGAATGGAGCAGGGACGCGCCTATTTTGACCTCATGCAGTCAGCGCTGAGCGACGCCGCTTCTTTTGACAGCGGCAATTCATCGCCTTTCCTTAAAGGGCGAGAGGTCAAAAAAAGCTGCTTCGTAATAATAGCGGGCGACAGAGGTCTTGCCGGCGGATATAACAACAATATCTTTAAGCTTGCAAAAGAAAGTATGCAAAATAAAGACTGCACAGTTGTGCCGATAGGCAAACGCTCGCTTGAGCATTACAAAAAACGCGGAGTAAATATTTTTTCGGACGAATATTCCGTTATAGATTCTCTGGGCAGCAAAGACTGCTCAAAACTCGGCAAAAAACTTTCTTCCGCATTTAAAAACGGTGAATTTGACGAGCTTTATATCGTCTATACCCGTTTTGATTCCATGCTCAGTCAGTCGTCGCATATTTTAAAGGTGCTGCCCATGAGCGTAGGAAAAAAAGAAGAAAAACAACACGGCTATGTTTTGTATGAGCCGAGCGCAGAGGCGGTTTTTAACGCAATAATCCCCGAATACACGGCAGGGCTTTTATACGGCGCTGTGAGCGAGAGCTATGCGAGCGAGCTTGCCGCAAGGCGCACAGCTATGGATTCGGCAAGCAAAAATGCCGAAGAAATGATAGAGGATCTTAGTTTAAAATACAACCGAGCAAGGCAAAACGCCATTACTCAGGAGATTACCGAGATAGTGGCAGGAGCCGAAGGCTGAAGAGGTGAACAAAGTGGCTGAAAATAAAAAGCATATCGGCAAGGTTACCGAGGTTATCGGTCCGGTTATAGATATCAGATTTAAAGACGGCGAGCTGCCGCAGATACTTAACGCCGTTGAGATTGACAATAACGGAAAAAGACTGGTCGTTGAGGTTGCACAGCATATCGGCGACAATGTTGTAAGATGTATCGCAATGAGCAGCACCGACGGGCTTGTCAGAGGCACCGACGCCGTTGACACGGGCAAGAGCATAAGCGTACCTGTCGGCAATGAAACGCTCGGACGTATTTTTAACGTGCTGGGCGAGCCCGTAGATGAGCTTCCTCCCCCCAAAACCAAAGAAAAGTGGGAGATACACCGTCCCGCCCCGTCTTATGAGGAGCAGGAGTCCACAACCGAAATACTCGAAACGGGCATTAAGGTCGTTGACCTTATCTGCCCCTATGCAAAGGGCGGCAAAATCGGTCTTTTCGGCGGTGCAGGCGTCGGCAAAACAGTTCTTATTATGGAGCTTATCAATAACATTGCCAAGCAGCACGGCGGTATTTCCGTATTCTCGGGCGTAGGTGAAAGAACGCGCGAGGGCAATGACCTTTATAACGAGATGAAAGAATCCGGCGTTATAAACAAGACCGCTCTTGTTTACGGTCAGATGAACGAGCCGCCCGGAGCGAGAATGAGAGTTGCTCTTTCAGGTCTTACGATGGCGGAATATTTCAGAGATAAAGAGGGGCAGGACGTTCTTCTTTTCATAGATAATATATTCAGATTTACACAGGCAGGCAGTGAGGTTTCCGCGCTTCTCGGACGTATGCCGTCCGCAGTCGGATACCAGCCCACACTTGCAACGGAAATGGGCGCGCTTCAAGAGAGAATAACCTCTACAAAGCACGGCTCAATAACATCTGTTCAGGCTGTTTATGTGCCTGCCGACGACCTCACCGACCCGGCGCCCGCAACAACCTTTGCACACCTTGACGCAACAACGGTTTTAAGCCGCAGCATTGCATCACAGGGTATTTATCCCGCGGTTGACCCGCTTGAGAGCACAAGCCGTATTCTTACGCCCGATGTTGTAGGGCAGGAGCATTATGAGGTTGCAAGAGAGGTTCAGAGAATACTCCAGCGCTACACTGAGCTTCAGGATATTATCGCTATTATGGGTATAGACGAGCTCAGCGACGAAGATAAATTAACCGTTGCAAGGGCAAGAAAAATGCAGCGCTTCCTTTCACAGCCGTTCTCTGTTGCAGAGCAGTTCACAGGCTATCAGGGCAGATATGTTCCGCTCAAAGAGACCGTAAGAGGCTTTAAAGAGATAATAGAGGGCAAACACGATGATATTCCCGAGTCGGCATTCCTGTTTGCAGGCACTATTGATGAAGTAGTTGAAAAAGCAAGGTCATAACGGGGGAGTGCGATATGAGTAATTTCCGTTTGCAAATAGCTTCTCCGAGCGGTATGGTTTATGACGGCGAAGCAAAGCAAATATCTGTCAGAGCCATTGACGGCGACGTTGCGATACTTGCAGGGCACATACCTTATGTAACCGCGCTCAAGGGCGGCGAGTGCCGTGTATATATCGGCGATGAAATAAAAAAAGGCGAGTGCTCGGGAGGAATTTTGAGCGTGACCAAAGAGGTAGTCAGACTTCTTTCGTCGGACTTTGCTTGGAAAGAAACAGAATAAATTTAAGCCGCGCGAGTAAAGCTTGCGCGGCTTTTATGTATCGCGGTAAATCAAGACTTTGCCTGTATGTCAAAATCGGTTGATAAATTGTAATGTTTTGAATTGACAATACAAATTTGCTGTGATATTATAAATAAAATTCACACGGAGGGTTAAAAATGAAATATTGTTCAAATTGCGGCGCACAGATAGAGGATAATTTCACTTTTTGCTCAAATTGCGGTCAAGCCGTTCAGGGCGAAAATACACAAGGTTACACCGCCAATCAACAGACAAATAATCAAAATTATCAGGGATACACGCAAAATACACAGGGCTACAATCCGAACACGCAAAACTATAATCAGAACACGCAAAACTATAATCCTAACGCACAGGGCTATAATCCCAACTATCAAGGCTATAATCCGAATATGAACTTTCCGCCGGTTAACGACGCACCGAGCACCGGATATGCTATTTTGGGATTTTTCATTCCGCTTGCAGGTCTTATAATATATCTTACATCTAAAGATAAAACACCTCTCAAAGCAAAAAGCGCAGGCAAGGGCGCACTGATAGGCTTTATTGTCGGAATAGTATTATCGATATTGACAAATGTGCTGGCTGCTGTTTTTGCAAGCGTTGCTGCAACATCTTATTCCGGTATTATCTGAAGCTGATATTTCGGCCGCGTGAGTTAAAGCTCGCGCGGCTTTTTTATATTTAAAGCCGTTTTATTCTCTTTATCGAAATAAATCTCACAAACTTTAATAAAACGGTTGAAAACAAATTTTAACAATGATATAATTATTCTGTTATATTTTGCATATGACGTTCGGCGGTCAGCCGCTATACTGATACTTGACTGGAGTTGACACAATGGCAGAAAACGAAAAGAAAACCGTGCCCTCAACCGAGGGGATGGAAGCGCACATTGACACATGGCGCGGTCTTATAAAAAACAAGCAGAGAGGTATCTTTGCTTTTGACGAGCTTGCCGAAATTAAGCTCAAAACTCTTAAAAAGAGAATTTATACCGACTTTGAAAACACAAAACCGTGGAAAATGCGTGAGTGCATTTATAAAGATATAGGCGAGTACGAATATCTCTATGACGGTTGGAAAGATCTCTCGGTAGGCGAATACTGGGGCGGCAACGGAATGAGCGCATTCTTTAAAAACCAAATCGTTATCCCCGAAAAATTCGCAGGTCAAAAGGTCACTCTTTATGTCTATTTCGGCGGCGATTCGCTTGTCAGCGTCAACGGCGTTCCCTTCCAGGGGCTTGACCCGTTCCGCAATGCCGTTGTACTCACAGAGTGTGCAAAGGCAGGAGAAGTCTTTGATATTGATATTGAGTCATACTTCGTTTGGCACTCAAACGAGAGTACGCTCAAAAAGCTTGAGTGTTCTTTCATTGCCACAACGGATGATGAGATAAAAGATATTTATTGGGACGTTAAAGCCGTTTATAACGCTCTGTTTATGCCCGGCATGGGTAATGACTATGCAACTCTTATCCGTGAGTCCCTTAAAGAGGCTTTTTGCTATGTTGATTTTGACGAGCCGGATTTTGACGTTTTCAAAGCAAAGCTCAGAATGTGCAAAAAGGTTCTTTATGACAGGGTCTACAATAACCCCAACTACAAATGTATGGGCAGACTTGACCTCATAGGCAACTCTCACCTTGACATGGTTTATATGTGGGCATACAAAGAGTTCGTCCGCAAGGTAGGCCGTACTCACGCAACAATGCTTCGTCTTATGGAGCAGTACCCCGACTTCATTTTCTCACAGAGCCAGGCAGGCATGTATGAAGAAATGAGAGTTCATTACCCCAACCTTTTTGAGCAGGTTCAAAAGAGAGTTAAAGAGGGCAGATGGGAATATATCGGCGGCATGTGGGTTGAGCCCGATTGTAACATCATTTCGGGTGAATCTTTCGTCCGTCAGTTCCTGCACGGCGTACGCTATGCCGAAAAATGGTTTGGCGTAACACCTAAAACCTGCTGGCTGCCCGATGTTTTCGGCAACAGCTACTGCATGCCTCAGATTATGAAAAAGGCCGGCATGAAATATTTTGTCACTCATAAAATGGGAATTTGGAACGACACAAATCCCTGGCTTTATAACTCCTTCTGGTGGGAGGGCCCGGACGGCTCTAAAGTTTTTGCAGCCGTGCCGCCCACACATTTTATCGGTTCTATGGAGCCGGATTCACTCAAAACAAACTGGGTCAAGTATTCCGATAAAGATACCATCGGCGAGTCTATGTATTGCTACGGCTGGGGCGACGGCGGCGGCGGAGTAGACAACGAGATGCTCGAGTACGTCAAGAGATACAAAAACTTCCCCGGACTTCCCGAGACAAAGGCCTGCAAAATTGAGGAATCCCTTGAAAATATGCGCCAAAAGGCCGTTGCCGCAGGCGATAAGATTGTAACTTGGAAGGACGAGCTTTATCTCGAAGAGCATCGAGGAGTTCATACGACAAAGGCTGCTCTTAAAAAGGCAAACCGCTACTGCGAAAATCTTTACAGACAGGCAGAGATGTATGCCGTTATAGCAGAAAAATACGGTTTTGAATATCCGAGAGAAGAGCTCAGCCTCGCTTGGAGAAAGATTCTCACCAACCAGTTCCACGATTCGCTCCCCGGCACACATATCACCGAGGTTTTCGGCAAGCTCATGAGCATTTATGCCGAGGTTATAGAGACGGGCGAAAAAATCCGCGACGGCGCACTCAAGTGCATTGCGAAGCATATCGGCTTTGACGAAAAAATCGGCACGCCGTTTGCACTTTTCAATTCTCTTGCGGTTCCCTCAACAACAAAGGTTGAGCTTGATTATCAGGATGTTGACATTTTCGATGAAAACGGCAACAAAGTTCCCGCTCAGATGTATGAAAAGCTGAACGGCGAAAAGAAGCTTGTATTTATCGCAAAAGACATCCCCGCAGTCGGCTACAAGGTATATTACAAAGCTCCCGCCGAAAAGGCACACAGATATGACGAGAGCAACGGCAAAAAGATTGAGAACGACAGATTCAAACTCGTTCTTGACGACAATGCAACGCTTGTTTCCATCTATGATAAAGCAAACGGCAGAGAGGTTCTTTCACAGGGCGGCAAGGGCAACGACTTCAGACTCTTTGAGGATATGCCCGGCGGATATGACGCATGGGATATTGTCGCAACATATGTTGACCGTGAATATGAGCTTAAAGACGGCGTTGTTAAAGACATAGTTTCCGGCGATGTATATACAATGATTTCAATAGAGAAAGAGGTTCTCAAGTCCGTTATCCATCAGAATATTTTGATTTATAACGACCTTGACAGAATTGATTTCGACACCAACGTCAGCTGGCATGAGGATCAGAAGCTTCTCAAAGTTTTCTTTGATGTCGATCTTCAGACCAAGACCTACACAAGAGATATTGCGTATGCAACAATGGAGTGCTGCTCATACAGATACAATCCGTATGACAAGGCAAAATTTGAGGTCAATGCGCATAACTGGATTGATATGTCGGACGAGGACTACGGCGTATCGCTTCTTAACGACTGCAAATACGGTCATGAGGTAAACGAACATAAGATGATTCTTACCCTCCTCAAGGCTCCCATCAAGCCCGACCCGACCTCTGACAGAGGCGAGCATTACTTCACCTATTCTCTCTATCCGCACGCAGGCACATGGAAGAAAGCCGATACCCTCACAAGAGGTCTTGAAATCAATAACCCCGTTGTTCCCGTTGCTGTTGAAAACGGAGCGGCAGGGGAGAAGGAAGGCTCTTTCATTACTCTTGACTGTGACAACATCACTCTTGAAGCTGTTAAAAAGTGTGAGGAAGAAGACGCTTATATTATTCGTATGGTTGAAAAGACCGGCAGAACAACCAAAGCAACCGTCACTCTTTTCAGCGATATAACCTATGCTGCGGAGTGCGACCTCATTGAGAGAAACGATGAGCCTATCGACTTTGACAAAAACACTATCAGCTTCACAGCTAAACCTTTTGAAATTAAAAACTTCAAGGTTAAATTTTAATCGGATTTGATGCAAAATGGACAGAAAGAATTATTTCATCTCTATATTGTCGGATTATGCCGGCAAAAAAGAAAATTGTTTTGATGAGTATTTGTCACAGAGAAAAGATAAATTTTCAAAACTGACAGATCATCAGCTGTCCTTTTTGATAGAGTCAAGAGAAAAGTGCGCCATGGCAAGCCGCTATACTTCTTTTACAAGGGAGGATTTGCAGCGGTGCCTGGACGAGGGCACTTTGGAGCCAAACGGTTTGTTCGCACAGATTTGCGACAGCTTTGAGGTTGCCGATTCGTTCTTTGATGAAGAATAATATTCTGACACAGCAAAGGGGCTGCCGCATTTGCGGCAACCCCTGATTTCTTTATATAACCGATTACTTTAGAGGATAAACCCTTTTTTATTGTCAAGCAGGGATTTCATTTCCTCTTTTTTTTGCGGCGTGATTTGGTCTATTTTATAGTCCATACCAAAAACCGGGTTGGTTTCTGTAAGCTTACGGTTCTCTTCAAAATATTCTTCAAATGTTTTAATTACCCTTGCAGGGTTGCCGACCGCAACGCTGTTTGACGGAATATCTTTTGTTACAATGCTGCCGGCTCCGATAATAACGTCGTTGCCTATTGTTATATTCGGCAAAACAACTGATCCGGCACCGATAAAGACATTATTGCCGATTTTCACTTTTCCGAGCATAGTGTATCCCAATGATTCTTTCAGACTGGCATCGTGTGCGAGTATGGTTGTGCCGGGCGCGAGCGTCACATGGTCACCCATAGAAATCAGCCAGCAATGGCTCATGTCAACTGAACAGTTTTCCATTATATGGCAGCGTTCACCCGCAGTCATTCCGTTGTCTTTTAAAATTTCAAGCTGAGATCTGCCGTCAATACCTAAAAGCTTATTCCTTAATTTAACCAAAAATTTTATCATTTTAAAACCTCATGATTTTTTCGTATATTTTATAAAAAAATGCAGTATATGTCAAGGCTGACACCAGATAAATGATATAAAAAAATTTTTTAAAAAGCTCTTGACAAAACATCAATATGCAATTATAATATCAGTAATGATTATCATTATTGGTTAGGAGATATTATGGCAGCTACAAAACACAGCAAACAGCGCGACGCACTCATCGGCGAGCTTTGCTCAAGATATGACCACCCCACGGCGGAGGTGCTGTATATGAGCCTTAAAGGCAAGTTTCCGAATTTGAGCCTCGGCACGGTTTATCGAAATTTGGGTATGCTTTGCTCGGACGGCAGCATTATGAAGATTTCGGTTGACGGGGCAGACAGATACGACGGCAACCCTAAGCCTCATTGCCACTTTTTGTGCAGCAAATGCGGCGAAATGTCAGATATTCATCTGCCAAACGGCAAATCTCCCTTTAACAGCTCTCTTATCAATAGTGTAAAAGGTCAGATAGAAAGCTATTCGCTTACACTTTGCGGAATATGTGACAACTGCAAACCGAAGCAATAAGCTTTTAAATAAATATTTTATATTTGGAGGATTTTTATTATGGCTAAATTTGTATGCACAGTATGCGGTTACGTTTATGAAGGAGACGCAGCCCCCGAGAAGTGCCCCCAGTGCGGAGTTCCGGCATCAAAATTTAAAAAGCAGGATGAAGACATGGCTTGGGCGGCAGAACACGTTGTAGGCGTTGCACAGGGCGTTTCTCAGGATATTATCGACGATCTCAGAGCTAACTTCAGCGGCGAATGCAGTGAGGTAGGCATGTATCTTGCAATGGCAAGAGTTGCTCACAGAGAGGGTTACCCCGAAATCGGTCTCTATTGGGAAAAGGCAGCTTACGAAGAGGCAGAGCATGCAGCTAAGTTTGCAGAGCTCCTCGGCGAAGTTGTAACCGACAGCACAAAGAAAAACCTTGAAATGCGCGTAGAAGCAGAGAACGGCGCAACGGCAGGCAAGACCGATCTTGCAAAAAGAGCAAAAGAAGCAGGTCTTGACGCTATTCACGATACCGTTCATGAAATGGCTCGTGACGAGGCAAGGCACGGCAGAGCTTTTGCAGGTCTTCTTAAGAGATATTTCGGTTAATCTAAAATAGCCTGAAAGCCTTATATATCAACGGTTTCAGAACTTAGATGTATAAATTTCGAAACGCACTGATTTATTAGAAATTAGTGCGTTTTTAATTTTTACTACAAATACACAACAAATTATAAATCTGAAATAATTGGGCACTTCAAATGTTACTTCAAATAGTAATATAACATAAAGGCAGCGTTTGTCAAGTATATTATTTTAATATCAGAAAAATCCCCCTCCAAGAGTCAATCTTGGAGGGGAAAAATATCAAAAGAATTCATTTTGCTAATATTTACGGAATATCGCTCTGTAATTCATTCATTAAATCTTTTATTTCAGATATAGGCAATGCGGAAGAAAGTCTATCAGGTTTACGACAATCCTTCCAATTACATTGTTTAAATAATTTGCTGCTATGATTATGCGATTGTATCCAATCACAGATATCTTGAACTGACCAATCATCTTTATGAAACGATAGCGTGGGAATATCAATGATACCCACTCTATAATATCTTATACAGGAAGTCAATTTGCTCCATTCAAGGTCTTTAATCTTTGTATTAACTTCATCTGAAGCAATCTTTGCTTTAAAAAGTAACCAATCATTAACTGTACGAAGAACAGCTACGTTCTTCCTTTTCCGTCGATATTTTCGGAATTCTTCAATATTTTCAAATGGTCGCGTATCAAAGTGTGCAACTTCAAATGTGTTTACACCAATTACTATATTATCAGGTTTGAGAGTTGTATAGTCAGGACATCTCTTTAAATCATAATCCATGCTAATATTTTTTGTCCGCTTTATTACTTCAAATGCATCTACAGGTGTGTTTGGGTTTTCCTTATATGTATGGACTACATCCTTTAAATTGGTCCATTCTTTGCATTCATATGATATTTTCGAATTGCGCGATGCAACTACTTCGTAGAGCCAATTACGGTCATCTAAACTACCGGACTCATATTTTGACTTTACGCCATTATGAGCACATACACCGTCATACTTTTTATCATACAAAATCATAGGCTTATCTTTTACTGCATAGCGGCTTATATTTCCACGTGTACAAAAATTAAGAAGGTCATCTTGTGCATGTTTAATCTCCCACATATCAGCGCAATTACCATCTGTTAAGAATAATCGTGCACTTTCCATTTTGGCACGCATACCATATAGGTTGCACGATTTAAGAACTTCAAAAGGAGCGTCTGAAATAAAACCATCTGTTGTAACAGAACAAGTTGAATAGCCACAATTAGATAGTTCGTTTTGCGTTGCGAGTAATACAGCTCGTACTATGCTTGTTATTTGTGAAGCGCTAACAGGATTGGTAACACAAGAAGCACCGATATCCTCCATTTCGTTGCGATACACACTCCAAGCATATTTTTTAACTACATCCTGCGCTGTTTTTCCATACGAACCATTAACCATCAACTTTAAAATTAGTTCAGCAAGCGTACCTTTTCCATAATCTTTTTTTGCACGGGTTCTATCGCTAACAAGTTGTTTAACTGCTGTCCTAAGAGAATAGCTCTCCGTCTTATCACAATTTAAACGTGTCCTAATTTTATAACCGGTTTCTACATAAACTTTTGCTCCAAGCATAACAGCAAGGTATAACTCCGGCCCACATGCATAAACACCCTCGACACCATCCGATGTCCGTGGATAAAAAGGTACACCGTCATCACAAATTGGTATGCATGGGTATTTAACACTCTCGGGGAATTCGAATTTCACATAGCAAAACATTATAGGAAAACAATTGCACTTATCATCATTAATAAAATCAGATTTACATAGTAACCGATTTTCCATTCTATCAAGAATACAGTTTCCCCAATCAACATCCGGAACAAGACACATTGCAGTAGGATAAGCGTTCTGCAGGTCATAGTCAAAAGTAACGCAAGGGAAATATCCAACTTCGGAACAACTGTTATACCCACCATGGTAAGAGAACGAGGCATAGTTTTGTACTGTGTTTGCTCTGTCGTTAATTGGCTCTAATGATTCAGATGATTCTAAATACCCGGGACGGTCGCCTCTTGGCTTCCTTTCTACAAGTCCGTGAGTAACATAAATAAGACCACGATATCTCTCATTATATTCGTCATCATTTTTGCATCCTAAGTATTTCTTAATGCTTAACTTCATATTTTTTGCAGCAGCCGTAAGTATTGTCGGGGATTGCGTAAGATTTTGACCGTATATTGCTTGAGTATAAAGCATAGCAATAATTGCATCTCGACTTGCATACTCAAAATATCTTACCGGTTCTGCCAAAAGGAAATCGTTCATATGTTCTTTTCGACTAACATTAACTTCGATTTTGGGTACACCAATAGTCTCCCCCAAATCTTCGAGAGAGCATGCTTTAGCAGGTGCAGAACACATACTGTCACGAAAATTTATACTTATAGGATAAATGTACTTGTTTCCGGATTTCCTTGTAAAGCTGTGGGGATGTAGTTTTATTGGAAACATATTGAACATTCCACCGCCTGCAGATGTCAATCTTTCCATAAAATCAATATTATATATTGAACTTTGATTAAAATTGGTGAGGTCTACTATACTTGCATGGCAAACCAATGTTACGGAATAATGCTTTACTTTATCATATTTCCGTTTTCCATCAACTGTTATAGTTGATGCTTTTATAGCTTTTGGAACAATTTCATTTTTGCTATCAAGTTCATCAATAATCCTCCCAATAGCAAATTCAAGTGAAATATTACTTGCAGGTGAATAGCCTTTGTAAAATCGATTGATAAAAATAAATTCGTATACGAGGCCATCTAAGACAAGAGCAAATTGCCAGCTTAGAATATTTCGAGGACTTGCACCAAACCATTCAGAGTCAAATCCAATAACAAGGGTCGGCGAACCATTTTGTACAGCCTTAAGCGACGGATATCGTGAAAAGTCAGGCAGACCGTCAACCGGGGGCAAACTGGATTTGAGGGTCCCATTAGTTTCTTTTGCCCCCGCACGTTTTACCTTTGATATAAGCGGTTTTTCAGGTTCTGAGATGTTCCGAATATTACTTTTTCGGAACGAATTTGAAGTAATTATTACATCTGAAATCGGTCGCTTTCTAATGTATAACTCATAATTTCTTTTAAATTCAATTGTTTCGGAATGTCCGACTTCTGATTTAACCCAGCCGTTTGCTTCAAGTTGTTTAACAGCATTCTTACCCATTGAAAAAAGTGGCTTGTTCATTATGCCGCACCACCTTTCAGGGCTAAGACTACGTCTTCATAGCAAACATAGAATTTATCTTCTACGATAAAGACATTTACATTGCTATTTAAAATGGCTGATTTAAGCGCCCTTGTAGCGCTTATAATATCCATTCCATTAAGCGTTAGTAATGATACTGTTTCCGGGATAGTTTTAATTGATTTCATAACAAAGTCTCCTTATAAATTTTTGTCTTTATAAGAAACTTGTTAGTTGAGATTTGGCGTTTTTGATAAAAAAGCTTAATTTAGACTAAAACAGATTTGCGTAATTAAAAAAATTTACATTTAATTAATAATTTGTTAAAAAAACGACCCCGTAGCATTGATTACTACGGGGTTATGATAAGTATTTTTTTATTTCAGATTTATTCCTTCTCGAAACAAAATAAGTTAAGCAAAATCTATTTTATTGTAATGACAAAATATCTTCATAAATGATATAAACCCTCCAATCCAAAATTAACCTTATAGTCAAACCTTACGTGCCGTTAATTGAAATAACATTATATTTAATGCGATTAACAACTCGTCTGTTTAACTTTCTAACTTCTTACATACTATAAGTAAAGCGTTGAAAAAAGGAGTTGAAAGTGATGATTTAGGTTTATGGTTAAGCAAGATTTTATGTTTTATAGAGAAGGGATTATATGAAAAAAAGAAGAGTGGAAGCAATGCTATACGCTCTCGAAG